>Ga0315550_1000173_pt1 | contig 38035 bp, 32 predicted proteins | sample SalMarSW160190MG_2_FD_203100 | JGI IMG/M metagenome (GOLD analysis project Ga0315550, IMG submission 203100) | Salt marsh sediment microbial communities from the Plum Island Ecosystem LTER, Massachusetts, United States - Salt Marsh Sediment SW1601-90 ...
GTTTATCCGCACAAATTATTGCCCTAATTTTGACTGGAACAAGCTGGGTACTGTCGACGGCAAAAGCAACACTACCGTTACCACAGCCGTAACGGACGCCTGGGTCGGATTCGACTTTATTCCGCAATTAAACTTCATGACTGGGAAATACCGTATCGCTTTTTCGAGATATTCGCTTACGCCGTCATACACGGCCTTTCTCTTCCCCCATCATCCTTTTTCCGCCAATGGGAAACTCCTGACAGAGTCGGGAGATTACAGGCAACTGGGCGTAACAGCCTGGGGATTCTTCGGGAAAAGGTTCCGCTATAACGTAGGGGTGGCAAGCGGCGTTCCCAAGGTCCTGAGCGGCGGGAACGATTCATCGGATTCCCTCCTGTATTCCGCCAGGGCGGAATACACGGTCCTTGGCCTTGACAAGAAGGGGTACCTGCATGGCAACGAGTGGGTCGGCAAGAGGGGCAAACTCCTTACATTTGGCGCAGGCTATTTGTCCAAGAGGTATGACATGAGTCCCGATACAGTCACGCACAACGTCACCTATAGTGCCTGGACGGCGGACAGCTATTTCGAATATCCCGTCGGGGAGGGTTCAATAGCCGCCGAGGCAGCCTACTACGACTATGACCAGGACGCTCCTGAGAACCCCAAGATTAAGGCATGGTATGCCCAGATGGGATACCTGATTCCGGGCCGGATCGGCCCCGGTCAACTGGAGCCCGGCTTCCGCTATGACTCATACAAGCCTGATGGAGACCAGACCGGTACGACTGCATGGTCGGTAGGACTCAATTACTACATAAAGGGCAACAACGCGAAGGTGCAGATTGAATACATGAACGTGAACAACGATGCCCACGCGAAGCTTTTCAGCGGTGCGAACGGGAAGGACACTGAAGCCTTAACAGTTCAGTTGATCCTGGTGATTTGAGAGTGTCCTTGAGACCCGGCTACAGCTTTTATTTTCCCCTTTTCTCACTCTAACCCTCCTTCGGGGCGGTTCGTTGAACCGCCCCACTCTTTTTTGCAAGAGGGAGCCCGCTTCCAAAGATAGAACGGGGCCTTAGTCCGGATCGGGCATGAACCTTTCTGAGGAGAAGGCAGGCCTTATCCCCTGTTTCAGCGTTGCCACCCGCCAAAGAGTGTGATAGGATTTGTTTGAGGGGGGCAAGATGAGATTCCTTCTGGCCACTGACGGGTCTGAATATGCCGAGGACGCGGCAAGATTCCTTGCGCGCTTTGACTTTTCCGTTCAGGACGAGATCGCAGTTCTTCACGTCGTTGCCGAAATACCATTTGAGGATGATTACCATGCCCAGATAAAACAGTTTATCAAGAGGGCGGCTCCGGGGATTTTGAGGAAGGCCGCAGAGATCCTGAAGCCTGTGAAGGCAAGGGTCATCACGATGGAAGAAGAGGGTTATCCCGATAAGACAATCATGGATATGGCAGTGAATGCCGATACGGACCTCATCGTGATGGGGGCAAGAGGTATAAAGGGACTGAAGGCTTTTTTCCTCGGGAGTTCCACACGGTCGGTTGTCATCAACTCGCCGAAGCCTGTTCTGGTCGTTAAACCGACCGGATGGGGCGGAGAGGGGCCGTTAAAGATACTCTTTGCGACAGACGGTTCGGGTCCGGCGCGGGCGACGGCTGACTTATTGACAGCGATGCCGCTGCCGGATGATACCGCGGTGAAAGTTATTAATGTTGCCTGGTCTGCCCTGTCCGACCTGCCCGATAGACTTGTCATGGAAGTCGATGAAAAGATCAAGGAGACCTTGGCGAGGGTCCGGACACAGGAGGCGGAGGGCGCCGGAAGTATCGTCAATGAGGCGGAACAGCTCCTGCAAAGGCGGTTTTCGAATGTGGAGAGGGTTATCGAAAGAGGGGACCCGTCGGTCAAGATACTGGAGGAATCCGAAAAATGGAAGGCCGATATAATCGCCTTAGGGACCAGAGGGTTGAGGGGGATCAAAGGCATGCTGGGAAGCGTATCCAGAAGAACGCTGGGCCACGCCGGTTGTTCGGTCCTGGCAGGAAGAAAAGAGACGGGGAAATAAAATGAGGACCCAACGTTTGGTGACTTCCGGAAAACGGCTGGCAGACCCTCTATAACGCTGTAAGGTGTCGCTGCAAGACATTTTTCGCTGTCCCTGCCGGGCTGTCGGGAGATCTTTTGTAACTATAAAGGATAATTCTCATCCCCCCGCAACGGACCTTGTATTAGTTGCTTCTTCCGGCATTCCCGTTACCGCTGTTTTTGTCCCGATCCGGCAGGAACCATCCTCGCTTTCAGATATGCAAAAATTGTATGCTTATTGTAACGCTCACAGGAACTAACCGGTGACGAAACTTGAAAAAGCAAAGGTTTGCCTCAGGGATATCCTGAAGAAGCCCGAACCCCGGAGCGGTGAGTTCGGATACCGGGAAATTCTGTTCTTCGGGCGATTTGTCAGACCCCTGTGGAAGACCGGGCTTGCGGCCCTGATCCTTTCCCTCGTTGCCACCGCCCTGAGCTCACTGCTGCCGCTCAGCGGCAAGGTACTTATCGATTTTGTAGTCCTGAAGAAAAATCTCCACGGGGTCGGACACTTCCTCCGGATTTTCGGTCTCTCTCATCTGTTCGACCCCGTCGGACACGCGCCGGAGGCGTTGACTCTTGTTGTGCTGGCCGTGCTGGCTGTCGGTGCGGCGGCCGGAATAACCGGGATTATCCAGAAGTATCTGGCATTGAGGTTCCAGCAGGAGCTGACCTTCAACGTTCAGACCACTCTGTTCGATCATCTCCTGAGGTTCCCCCTGCCTTTTTTTAAGAGACAGCGGACGGGATACCTTATGTCGAGGGTCTCCGATGACATATATGTACTTCAGATGTTGTTTTCCGAGAGCATCGGGCAGGTCTTTGCGAAGGCGTTTTATTTCCTGTTCGGCATGGTGATAGTTTTTGCGCTGAGCGTGAAACTGTCGCTCATTCTGGCGGCTGCCTTGCCCGTTTACCTGCTGATAAACTATTTTTTCGGCGCAAGGATCAGGGATGCCAGTCTCCAGGAACGTGAAAGCAGCGCGCGCGTCTCGAGCGACATACAGGAGGTCCTGTCCGGAATGGAGACCATCAAGGCCTATACTGCCGAGGAGCGTGAGTCGCAGAAGGTCTCGCGCGGCATGAGGGCAGTTATACACAAACGGATAAGGGGCATGTTCCTCTCGCTTTTTTCGAATTACGCCGCAGCAGGCTCACTGTTCGCCGCCAATCTGGTCATAATGTGGTTCGGCATTCATGAAGTACTGCAGTCACGGCTGACCATAGGAGATTACGTGGCTTTTACATCCTATGCCGTGCTTCTCTCGGGGGCATTAAACAGTATTCTGACCTTCCACATAATGGTCCAGCCTGTCTTCGCATCTCTGGAGAGGCTGAAGGAGATTTTCAGTCTTATCCCTGAATACGGGGGGAAGAAAGGGACTCCGGCTTCCTGCACCCCCCGGACTATAAGGGGAAACGTCACGTTCGACGACGTTTCCTTCGGGTACGAGGAGGGCCGGCCGGTCCTCAGGAATATAAGTTTCACGGCAAAGCCCGGGGAGATTATCGCCCTTGCAGGACCGACCGGGGCGGGCAAGACCTCTCTGGTGAACCTCCTGCTGAGGTTCGAGACACCCCAGCAGGGAGTCATATCCCTGGACGGTGGCGATATCAGAGAAATACCCCCCGAGTGGCTCAGAGGACAGGTCGGCGTTGTGTCCCAGGAGGTATTCCTGTTTGACGACACGATAGAGAACAACATAAGATACGGCCGTCCCGTTGCCGGTAGAGAAGACGTTGTGCGTGCCGCCCGGCTTGCCCACATTCACGATGATATCGAGGCCTTTGCCGGCGGATATGAGACCGAAGTGGGGGAACGCGGAGTACGGCTGTCGGCTGGCCAGAGACAGAGGATTTCGATTGCGCGGGCATTTCTGAGGAACCCTGCCATACTTATTCTTGACGAGCCGACTTCCTCCCTGGACCCTTCGACTGAAGCGCTTGTAAAGGACTCGATAAGCAGACTTGCCGCCGACAGGACCACATTCATTGTCGCCCACCGGCTTTCGATGGTGGACATGGCCGATGCGATACTGGTCCTGAACGAGGGAAGGATCGTGGAGAGGGGCAGGCATGCCGAGCTTCTCCGGAAGGACGGCTTTTACAGGAAGCTGTACGACGGGTCGTCCGGCGTCAGTAGTGCCCGCAGCGGGAAAGATGTGTGAGAAAGACGGAGATTGACTCTAAAGCGGATGTCGGTATAAAATGCCTTAACTTTATGCGAAAGTTCACGGTCATACTCATTGCAGTTTTCCTTGTTTTATCCCTGTCTGCCTGTTCGACGTCGCTGAGGAGCGTGCGGCAGTACGCGGAGAAGAACGGCATGGTCGTTGTGCCGGCCGGATGGTTCAGGATGGGGCTGAACTCCGCCGAGATAAATGAGAGACCTGAACAGGACGTCTATCTCGATACCTATCTTATAGACAAATACGAAGTTTCGGCAGCGCAGTTTGCCGGGTTTCTCAATGATAAAGGCAATCCCGACGACAGGTATTTTTCGGACGACCGGCATTCCACGGTCATCGGCGTGTCTTACGTCAACGGCAATAAGGTCGAGAATTCCAAAAACCCTTCGAAGTATGTTCCGAGAAGGGGCCTTGAAAACTATCCTGCCAACAATGTGTCATGGTATGGGGCGTACGCTTACTGTCGCTGGAGGGGAAAGCGTCTGCCGTCGGAGGCCGAATGGGAGAAGGCTGCAAGGTGTGATGACGGCAGGACCTATCCCTGGGGAGACTCGATGCCGGACGACAAAAAAGCCATGTACAACCAGAAATGGCGGAAAAAAGGATTCAACGTTATGGTCCCCGTTAACGCACTTCCGGAAGGGAAGTCCTGTTACGGCGCATTGAATATGGCCGGGAATGTATGGGAGTGGGTCAACGACTGGTACAGGCAGAATTACTGCAACTTCTGTTATGGAACGATCGAGGATGATGTTAACCTGGCGGCAAAACTGCTGGGAGTGCCCAAGTCCACCATAACGTATTCAAAAGAAAAGAATGCGGAGATACCTCCCAGAGAAAACCCCGGGGGTCCTTTGCTCGGGACGTTCAAGGTCATGCGGGGCGGTTCCTGGTATGACAGTTATGGCGACCTGGCCATCAGAACGACTTACCGCTACTGGTTCCACCCGGCCGACAGATACCCCAATTTCGGATTCCGTTGCGCAAAGGACGCACCCGGCAAAAAGGACCGGGCGAAGAGCGGAAACAGCGGTGCCAAATAAAGCCCGGCTGGTGTTTGACTTTCAGGCGCGTTGCGGGAGAATTCCTCCTCGATTTTGGTGCCTTTAAAACTTCCCGCAGGGAGGTCATTGATTGCGGCTGTTGTCCCGGGGTCCTTCCGGCGGCGCGACCGCAGGCGGGGGAGGAACGACAATGAAGCTGAGCCTCTGCGAAAAAGGTCCCTCGGTACCGCCTGCCGATACCGAACTGATCTCGAAAAAATACGTTCCGTAATTCAGATTCCCCACCACATAAGATGTGCCTGTTACGTGAGAATTTTCAGAGACAATATTCTTGAAGCGCCTGTCCCTGGCGAGCACAAGGTGGTAGGCGGCCGCGCCCTGGACCCCACGCCACCTGAAAGTGACATGGTCAGCCCCTCTGAACTCGGCCAAATCTGCCGGTGCAATGACCTGTGGTGCATGAACCTTTCCCCGTGAAAGCCGGCTGCCTCCGTCAGCTGCCGCGCGTGCCGCGGGGACCGTCAGAATGCACGAACAGATGACGCAACACGCGACGAAAGGAAAAAACGATAATTTCATTGCCTCCTCCTCGGATCGTCCATTCAATTATACTATCATCGGCAAAAAAATAATCAACCCGGACGTTGGCCGGGATGCCGGATTCTGGTCTGTCGAGCTTGACAGGATGGCCCTTTTCTGGGATAATTAAGATGAAATGAAACCCGGACCAGGATCCGTCAAAAGGCTGTCAATTCTGTTCATTGTATCGGTATCATCGATGCTGCTCCTCTCTTTGCCGGTCTTTGCAAGTCAGGCTGCGAAGGACAAGCTTTATGAAAATGACGGGCAAAAGAATATCTGCAGCGCCGTAAAGACGACGATCGGGGAGGGTATGAACGACAGGGATGTTGTCAGGACCGCCATTGAACTGGGCAACAGCCCATGCCTGGTGGTGAAGTGTGCTATATCCGGGGGCGGTGATATAAGGCAGATAATATCGGGCGCCATGGAAGCCGGCGCCACATCGGATGTTGTTTCCAGGTGCGCGATAGACGCGGGCGCCAATTCCGGTGAAGTCAGCGCAGGTTTGTTGCGGGCCGGTGTAAGTCTTTGCTATTTTGAGCCTGAGGGCCTTCCTTATACGCCTCCGGCGGACGCGCCGGCACCCTTCGAGTCTATCCGGGAGCCGAATGCGGATCCGCCCATCAGTCCGTCAACCTTTTGAAAGAAACGGGAGAATGGCGCAGAGAGCATAGCGTAGCGCACGGGGCGGAGAACAACCTGCAAAAAGTGTGATCCCTGAATATCCTTAAGCCTTGTAGCGCAAACTGTCATACTCTTGCTTCTGTCTTTTGTCCGATGCACCATGCTCTCTGTCCTTTGCGCACGCGAGGTCTTTGCCTTTCAGTTGCCGAAGTGAGTCTCAACGAACTGCGCAAGAACTTCCTGGATCTTATCGGGAGGAGAAATTCCGAAATAGTTAACGAGAATTACGTGGGTCAATTCGTGAGCCAGTACGCCGACCCTCACATCGTCTAATGAGACGAAGACCGTATTGTCTCTCGGAGAATAGAAGGCGATATAGTCCGGACTCCTGCCGTATTTGTTCCTGTAAACCTTTTGCACATCCCTGCTTGAGGGCAGGAGGACCACTGTAAACTTCAGACCTCTGGGGAACATGTCAAGGACCGCTTCGACCCGTTCGACGATCACGTCCAGTTTGTCCCCCGTTTCCTCGGCTGCCGTAAGGGGATTGCGATTGCGAACGAGGTAGGAAAGGCTTCCCAGTGAGACGTTATCGTTAAACTCTCCCAGGTATTTTCTGTCGTTGTAAACTACCGTTACATAATGGGTTTTCAGCTCGGACCCGAGAGAAACCGAGGCCGACAGTGTCAGCGATGCAAGTAATACCGCTAAAACAACCCTGGAGGCTCCTCGACGCATAATTACACATCGTGCTTCAGATGAAACGTGTTCAATATCTCTTCAAGTTTTTTGTTAAGAGCAATTGCCTTGTCCAGGTCTTCACCCGTTGCTCCGCCGGCCGGAGCTGCGCTGATTTTCGCCAGATACGAGTTCACTTCTTCCGCCAAATCTCTTATCTCCTTCAGCCGCGAAGAGAGCATGGTGTTCAGCTCGTTGAGCATCCGGGCGAGTTCCTTGCCCTCGTCCTTCCTCCTGAGCCTGATCTCGAAATCAAAGTTCCTTTTGTTCATTTCTTCAAGGGATTTTTCAAATCTGTAGAGGGGCCCGGCGACCCGGTGCGTGAGAAACATGGAAGCTACAACAACAAGTACTCCGCCTGTTACAAGAAATATCCAGTGGGCGCCGAGAATTTCCTTGAACAGGATGAGGGGGGTCTTGCCGAGTTGAAGGTTGTCATTTTTGTATACAATAGTAAGGGAGTCGGCCGAAAGGAGGCTGAAGATCGCCGTCAAAAAAAAACCACCGGCAAGAACAAAGATGAAGAAACTGAATATAAATCTGCCCTGAAGTTCCTTCTTGATAAAGTAGTTCCTTCTTCTCCAGTTCCTTTTCATAAGTTCTCCTAATCCTTCCGGTTCAGCATGACCTTCACAGATGCTCTCTTCCTCAGGCCCGCAATCCAGTCTGAGATCATTCTCTCTCTCTTTTCACCGGCCAGCATCTCCCTGACGTTATCCCTTTCCTTCGCCGATGGCGGTTTGTGAAGAAAATCTCCGACCTTGTCCAGCCTCAGCACAATGAATTTCCCGCCCTCTTTTACCGGTTCGGTCTTTTCCCCTTCCTTAAGCGGAACGATGCGCTCCCTCATGTCCCTGGAGAGATCATCGAAGTTCATTTCTCTTGTCTCGGTGCCTTTGTAATCCCCTTTTCCTGCGTCTTCCAGCGTGTCAGCGGTGAATACTGTCAGGCGGACTTTCCTGCCCATTAAAGATATGTACCTGTCCAGTTCGCTGTCACTGACAGCAACTCTTAAGGAGTTGAACTTCTTGTCCATCAGCAGCTTTATGAGGGACTGCTCGTAAAAGTTCTGCATTGACCTTCTGAAGGACTCTTCTTTATCTATGCCTTCCCTTTGGGCCTCCTGGATCAGCAATTCCCTGGTTATCAGGAAATTGATTGCATCACTTCGCGTGTTCATGCCGTTGCTCGGGGATGAGCAAAGACTGTTGAATTCCTCCCTGGTGATGACCTGCCCGTTTATAACCATGGCGGTATCTTTTGCGGGGACCGCGGGCGAGAGGAGTTCGTAAGCCATCGCCCCGGAAAGGACGAGAAAGATAAGGATTATGTAATAGATGTACCTCATCTGAAATAAAGTATATCAAAGGAATGGGGAAAAGTCTGTGTTTGCTTATACAAAAGGAGGGATTTCCAACTAATGAGGCCGATTTTGCTTGACAATACGGGCTGTTTTGCCAACAATATCAAGGAAATTATGAAGAGAATGCTGTTAGCCATATTATTTTTCTCTTTTTGTTTCCATCCAATCGCTTCCGCAGGCATTTCCAGGGACAAGATGGTTATGCCTGCCGCCAAATTGAGCAGACGTGCTTACCGCCGCCCCGGTTATGTCCAGAAGGGTGCTTTTGAATACAAAAATAATGCGGAACGCCTTTCCCGGAAACTGAGACGGGCGGGGTATAAGGTCTTCATTGTAAAGGGGATTTCGTCCCGCAGGAAAAGGATTTACAGGGTGCTGGCCAGGAAGACGGGTGAGGGTAAGGTCAAGGCGTCACGTTTTCAAAGGATGAAGTCCGTCGCCGGGCCGAAAATATCGGCTGTCGCGGGGAAGGGCGGAACAGATGAGGGGGCCTCATCGCAGCTTCGCGGGACGGCGGAAGCGCCCGGTGTTTACGCGTCGGGAGAAGAAGTCCGTCCCCTTAAGGATTCCACCCACGGGAAGGCGGCGTCTTCCGGCGTTCCGGAAAGTGGCGGTACCGGTCTCCCCGTGGGAACTTCCCCGGCAGGTGAGTCCGGTGGGCAGGGACCCAATCAGCAGGTGGAGGGCCCTGTCGGCACGCTCAGAACCTACAGTCAGATATTCGGAACGAAAGGGAGCTATATTCACCCTTCTCTCTCTGTGACGGAAATATACACGGACAACGCTTTTGCGACACGGGACAATAAGAAGTCCAATCTTACCACTATACTGACGCCCGGGATATGGTTATCGTTGCCGCGAGTGACTGAAAATCGCCTGATAATCGATGAAACGTCGAACCGTATTCCAGGGGGGCTTGCACTTTCAAGGAACAGACCTGAGGCAAAGAGGAAGTATCAGGCCTATCTTCTTTACGAAGCCGACATACCCCTGCCCTCGGCCAATTCTCCATACGGAAACGCCGTCAGTCATACCGGATACGGCAATTTCCAGTATAACGGCAACAGATTTTCCGCCAATGTCTACGACACTTATACGAAGTCCATTGAAACAAGGGGAATAAGCGTATCGACACAACCCGGCCAGGTCGACAGATTTTACAATAACCTCTTCGACGCCACCACTGATATCGACACGGGCAACCGGTTGCGCCTAAGGCTCGGTTATTCCAACTTCCTGGTACATTACAGCGATCAGAGGAACAAATTCATGGACCGGACGGACAACTCTCTTTCAGGTTACCTGTTCTACAGGCTGCAGTCCAAGACCGCCGCGTTCCTGGAATACAGGCTTGTCGACATTTCCTATCTCAGCGACTCAGGTCTCGACAGCACGGAACATCATTTTCTTGCCGGTGTCCAATGGGACATAACGGCGAAGTCAAAGGGGAGCGTAAAAGCGGGTTACGGTGTCAAGGATTTCTCCGGACCTTCGGGGAACGTGAACACGTTTATCGCGGAGGCCCGGATAAAGCATCAGTTTACCCCCAAGACGTCAGTGACACTCACGGGCTTCAGGAAGACCGATGAGACGAATATAGCGACATCCCTTTACGCAATAACCAGCCAGGCGGAAGTCAAATATGAGCAGCTTCTTACCTCGAAGATCACGGGACTGGCTGATCTTCTCTATATGAATGAAAAATATAAGAGCGGCGTGACTGCCGGGAACACGGCGGATATTGAAGACAACGTATACCAGGCAACTGTAGGCCTGCAGTACGAGTTCCAGAGATGGCTCAACAGCAGCATAGGTTATGTGTATACCAGGAGGGACTCCTCTTTTTCCGATTTTCAATTTGGCAGCAACACGGCGTTCTTCAAAGTCACGGGCTCACTGTAATCCCCCGGAGGGTCGGGACCGGCGTCCGGCCGCTGCAGATAGCTGTTCCCCTGACGTGAAAGTTCGTAATTTCCTGATGTCGTCCTTTATAATTGTGACGGTTTTTCGTATACTAGATAACAAGTTGTCTTAGACCGGAGATATGAAGTCAATCGGGATCATCGGATTAATTATTGTTGTTCTGGCCATATGCCGTCCCGTGGCTGCGCAGGACTATACGGTGGGCGAGGGGGACGTGCTTCAGATAACGGTCTATGACCATCCCGATCTGACTACCACGGTGCGCGTCAGCGGTGACGGGACGATAATTTTCCCGCTGATAGGCCATGTGAAGATCTCCGGGCTCACCGTATCACAAGTGTCCAGGAAGATAGGCGACTTGCTTTCCAATGGGTATATTGTCTATCCGCAGGTTACCGTGTTTATCCAGGAGTTCAGAAGTCAGAAGGTGACCATCATGGGACAGGTCAACAAGCCGGGTCTGTATGAACTGAAGGGGTATACGACTTTTCTCGAAGTTCTTTCGAAGGCCGGAGACCTGACCAAGGACGCGGGGGACAAGGCGATAGTCAAGAGAAAACCTGTTGCGCACGGCAGGAAAGAGCAGGTTATCACTATAGACCTTAAGCGCCTGATAGAGATGGGCGACACGTCGCAGGACATCCCGATCGTGGACGGTGACAGCATTTACATCCCCAAGGCGGGCGTCTTCTATGTGACCGGCGAGGTCAAGAAGCCTGACGCATATAAATTCGAGGAAGGGACGACGGTGTTAAAAGCCGTTACCATGGCGGGAGGATTCACGGACAAGGCATCGACGGGGAGAGTGAAGATTATCAGAAGAGAACACGGGAAAGATGAGGTCATGGAAAAGGTGAAGATGGACCAGTCTGTACTGCCTGACGATGTTATAGTGGTCCCTGAGAGTTTCTTTTAATATGGATCAAAAAAAGGTTCCGAAAGAGGAAGAGGCAGAAAGATAAAGATGGAGATCGAAGAAAGAGAGATACATTTACGCGACTATCTGAGGATCATTGATAAAAGAAGGTATACGGTATATACCTTTTTTATCGTCGTCTTTACGGTCGTCCTTGTTACGACGTTCTCTGCCACCCCGGTTTACAAGGCTTCGACGAAGGTGCTTATCGAAAAGAGGGAGGCGGCGCCTCTTATGACCAATTATGGATATATGCCTTATGACCCGGACTTTTATGAGACACAGTATCAGATAATAAGGAGCGTCCCGGTAGCGAGAAGGGTCGTCCAGATGCTTGATCTTGAAAGGACATATAGTTCTTCTCTAAGAGGAGGGGACAACGGCTTTTCGCTTATGGGCACGATCTCGGAATGGTTCAGGGACCTTTCTTCGCTGATTTTGGGAAAGAAGGCGGAAACGTCGTCAGGCCGGCAGGCGGGCAACAGTGACGCCAGAGTGGATATGCTCGCAAAGATGATCAGCGGGGGTATAACGGTAGACCCCGTGAAAAACAGCAAGATCGTCACCATCAGCTACATGTCGAGCAATCCCGAACTCGCAAGGTCAGTTGCCAATACGGTGGCGCAGGCATACATAGATGAGCTCCTGGACCTCAATATGAGTTCTACCCAGCACATGCTTCAGTGGATGACCAAGAAGGCCGAAGAAGAGAAGAAGAAACTGGACGACTCCGAAAAGGCCCTTCAGCAGTATATCAAGAGCCAGGACCTCGTTACCGTCCGGAACAAGACGGCGTCCGTTCCCGATCAGATATCGCAGCTCAACAGTCAGCTCGTGACGGCAGAGACCAAGCGGGATGAAATGGAGACATTATACAATCAGGTCAAAGAGGTCTCCGGCCGCCCGGGAATGGCGGAGACCGTGTCAGCCGTTGCCGATGATCCGACCCTTCAGGCTCTGCGGCGGCAGATACTGGAGGCGGAACAGAAGATCATGGACCTCTCTCAGAAATACGGAAAGAAACACCCCCTCATGATCCGGGCACGGGAGGACCTGAACGTTCTGAAGGCAAAAAAGGAGCAGGAAATAAAGAGAGTGATCGACTCCATAAAGAACGAATACGCTCTGGCAAAGTCCAATGAAAACAACCTCAGAAGGATGCTTGCGGAGGCGAAAGGTCACGCCATTAATCTCAACGAAAAATTCATTGAGTACGATATGATCAACAGGGATGTCGAGACCAACAGGCAGCTCTATGAAGCCCTGATAAAGAGGATAAAGGAGCAGAACATCACGGAACAGATCCAGACTACCAACGTGATGATCGTCCAGAAGGCGGACACCCCTGGTGCCCCGGTGAAGCCGAGGAAGACCGTCAACCTGCTCCTTGGCCTTATCGTGGGATTATTCGGGGGAATCGGCATGGCGTTTTTCGTAGAATATCTCGACCAGACGGTCAAATCGCCCGAGGACATAGAGACGAAATTCGACGTTCCGGTTTTCGGTCTCATCCCTCTTTTCTCGTCTCAGGACAGGCCGATTGAGAGCGCTGTCATGGATAATCCCATTTCGACTGTCGCCGAAAATTACAAGGCCATCAGGACATCGCTTCTTCTGTCTTCCGCCGAAAAGCCGCCGAAACACGTTCTCCTGACCAGCGCGGGGCCGGAAGAAGGAAAGACGGTGACGTCGATCAACCTTGCGACGGCGATTGCTCAGTCGGAACACAGGGTGCTCCTCGTCGATGCCGATCTGAGGAAGCCGCGTATCCATAAGGTCTTTAACATAGACAATTCGAAAGGGCTGAGCACATATCTCGCCGGGATGTCCGGCCTGGACATTATAAGTGAAGGTCCGCTGCTGAACCTTGACATCATTCCGTCCGGTCCTGTCCCTCCCAATCCGTCGGAACTTCTCGGTTCCGGAAAGCTTGCGGAAATGCTGGGCCTGCTCAGTGCAAAATACGATATAATTATCTGGGATTCGCCGCCTCTCCTTACTGTCGTTGACAGCCTCATTCTCGGCAAGGCTCTGGACGGCTCTATCGTTATAGCCCGGGCCGGAAAAACTACTTACGAGGCACTGGGTAGAAGTCTGAAATCTCTCGCTGACCTTAACGTCAATGTCCTCGGCGTTGTCATCAATGCCTTTGATTTGGGCAAGGACAAGTATTACTATTCACGGTACCACAATTACTATTATTCCGCTGACGGGGAAGACAGAAAGAGCTTCATGTGATTTTCCGTTTTGTCTTGCCCCCGGAGCGTTTAACAGTTGTCCTGAAGCAGCAGGCCGTTTTTTCCGCCGGTGAGGCTGTCTTTACTTGCCAGTATTTCAGCCGTGACCAGTATCCCGCCCCGTTGGCGCCTTGAAATTCAGATCTGGCTACGATTTCCCTTGTCCGGTCATCTGCAGGAGCGCTGCAAGTATCTTATCGGGCGGAGGAGGGCATCCCGCTATGGAGCAATCGACGGGGATTACGTTGGCGATTCCGTCCATTACCGCGTAACCGCCCCTGAAGACGCCGCCGTCGATGGCGCAGTCCCCGCAGGCGACAACCATCTTCGGCGGAGGAGTGGCGTCAAAAGTCCTGCGCAGGGCTATCTCCATGTTCCTGGATACGGGACCGGTGACGAGCAGCAGATCGGCAAACCGCGGCGAAGCGGCAAAGTGGATGCCGAAGCGCTCGCAGTTGTAATAAGAATTGTTTATTGCGTGTATCTCGAGTTCGCAGCCGTTGCATGAACCGGCGTCCACCTGCCTTATTGTCAGACTGCCGCGGAAGCGCTTCCTTACAGTCTCGTCCAGGTCCCGGCCGGACATCCTGATTCCGGCATCAACCCCGGGATGGAGCGGTTCTGTTACTATGCCTGTCCTGAATATCTGACGGAGTATCTTTATCACAGGTCGTGCCCCGAATATGACTGGTTGAAACTCTTGTTGCAGAGCGGGAAGTCTGGCACGATGTTGCCGGGGATGGCCTGCTCAAGACCGATCCAGTTGAGGCTGGAGGGGTCCCTCACCATGCACCTGTTTATCTCACCCTGAAGTCCCGCCTGGGTCCAGTAAATGATCTCGCCCCGCCATCCCTCCACAGCGGCAAAACCGGCCGTATCAGGGGATGGACGTTCGAAGGGGGAGGCGATGGCACCCCCCGGCATGTTATCGAGAATCCAGCGTGTGATCCTTATGGATTCCCGAACTTCCTGGATCCTCACCCGCGTCCGTGCATGAACGTCTCCCGTTATCATCACCGGCACACCGAGTTCCAGCTCATGGTACCGGTCGTACGGGGGGAAGGGATGGAATATGCGGCAGTCGAGGTTGAGTCCGCTCGCCCTTGCCACGATGCCGACGGCGCAGATTTCACGCGCCTTCCGGGGCGTCAGTATGCCCGTGTCCCGGACCCTGTCTTCGAGGGAGGGGTTGTCGTCATAGATCTGAACGAGGCGTTCGAAATCTTTGGCGATAAGGTTAAGCTCGGAGAGTATTTCCGTCTTCCCGGGGCCATCGATATCCACACCGACTCCACCCGGGACGACCCTGTCCATGATGAGCCTGTGGCCGAAGAGCCTGTCGTTTGTGCGAAGCATCACCTCCCTGAGTCTTGAAAGCTGATAGAGCATAAAGGCAAAGGCGGCGTCGTTGCAGATGCCCCCTATGTCACCGAGGTGGTTTGCGATGCGTTCCCTCTCAAGGAGCAGTGCCCTCATCCAGTGAGCCCTTTCAGGGACGCTGCAGCCGGTCATGGATTCCAGGGCCATGCAATATGCTATGGCGTGTGCAACTGTCGTATCGCCCGATACACGGCCGGCCAGTTTTACGCCTTCTTCCCAGGAGAGAGATTCGAACCTCTTTTCGATTCCCTTATGGACATAACCCAGCCTTTCTTCGAGGTTCACCACCATCTCCCCCACGGCCTGAAAGCGGAAATGGCCCGGCTCGATTATACCCGCATGGACCGGCCCCACCGGTATCTCATACACACCCTCACCCTCCGCTCTTGACCACTGATATTCACCATCCACCCGGGGCAGAGGTTTTGACCCGTCGAATGATTTCCTCAGAGGAAAGGCGTCTTCCGGCCAGTCCTCAAGCTTTATCCAAGGCCGCATGTCCGGGTGGTCCGACGGGTTCACGCCCATGAGGCTCTGTATCTGTCTTTCGAACCTGTAGGCAGGGAGGTATTTCCTCGTAAGGCTCGGGAACCGAGGATCTTCAGCCGGAAGTTCCGATCTCACAATCAGATATTCCTTTCCCCACCGGTAGCAGGCGAAGACACTGAATCCACGCCCGAGAAGAGTTTCGTCGGCCGCCCATTCCGCCGCCAGCAGGGCGTAAGCCTTTTTCAGAATCCCGGCGGCCTCGGCGAACTTTTCCCGGGGTACGGTGCAGCGGATCACGGAAGAAGGGTGCGGGCTCCGGTCAAACTCTGCGTCCGTCCCCAGAGCGGAAGATAATGCATCTGCCAGTGCGCTCATTTCAGCAACTCCACGGCATTATGGAACCATTGATTGAGGAAGCCGGGCAGATATATCCCCAGCATCAAAACCAGGGTCATGTGAAGCAGGACCGGCACATGGGCCGCTTTCACGGGCTGCTGGTTGGAGGGCACATCACCCGCCACCATGGGCTGGACCCTCCTGAACAGCGCGGCAAAGGCCACGCCGAGCCCGAGAAGCAGGAAAGGTGTAAGCAGGGGTGCGTCCTTTATCGTGGCGGTAAGTACAAGAAACTCGCTCGTAAAGATGCCGAAGGGCGGCATACCGGCAATCGCCATGACTCCGAACATAAGTCCCCAGCCTACAAGGGGATTGCCTTTGTAGAGACCCTTTATCCTGTCCATCTCCTGCGACCGGTGCATCTGGGATGCGTGTCCCGCGGTGAAAAAAATCGAAGACTTTGTCAGACTGTGGACCAGCATATGGAGAAGTGCGCCGAACGTGGCTATCGGCCCTCCCAGTCCGAAGGCGAAAGTCGCGATCCCCATATGCTCTATGGACGAATAGGAGAACATGCGTTTGATGTCCTTCTGTCTCAAAAGGGAGAAGGACGCGACTATGATCGAAAGGAGGCCGAAGCCCATCATGATGTCGCCTGCATGATGCGTGTGGGTTGCGCCGTCGACGAGCACTTTGCACCTGACGAGGGCGTAAAGCGCGATGTTCAAGAGCAGGCCGGACAATACGGCGGAGATAGGCGTTGGGCCTTCGCTGTGGGCGTCCGGAAGCCAGTTGTGCAGGGGTACCAGACCGACCTTCGTGCCGTAACCGACGATAAGAAAGACGAAGGCGAGGGAGAGGACGGTGGGTTCCAGTTGTCCGCTCACCCTGCTCAGGTTTGTCCAGAGGAGCGCGTCTCCGCCTTCACCGAGCACCTTCTCTGCCGCAAAATAGAGAAGGACCGTGCCGAAAAGGGCCTGGGCGATGCCGACGCCGCAGAGGATGAAATATTTCCAGGCAGCCTCTATGGCGGTGGGCGTCCGGTAAAGCGAGACGAGGAGGACGGTCGAGAGCGTTGCCAGTTCCATGGCGATCCAGAGAATGCCGATATTGTTGGTGAGCAGGCAGAGGAGCATGGCGAAGATGAAGAGCTGGAACATGGAGTGATAGAACCTCATGCCCACATGCCCCACGCGCCCGTGTTCCTGTTCCCTCCGCATGTACTTGCGGCTGAAGACGGCCGTGGTCATGGACACGAAGGAGGTCAGCACTGCAAGATAGACGCTGAACGCATCGACAAAAAAGAACTTGTCACCGGCGGTCATAGGTCCCGCGTTGTAGACCCTGAAAGCCAGCCAGAGACCGGCTGCGAAGGTGGCTGCAGACCCGGCGATGTTCACCTCGGCGGCAAGCCTCCTGTCTCCGACGAAGGCCAGCGATGCCGCTGCGAAAAGGGGTATCCCGAGCAGAATGAGGAGTATCACCGTTCAGTCTCCTTCCTTCAGTCTCGCCATCTGTTCGACGTCCAGGCTGTCGAATGTCGTATGGATATGGAAGAAGAATATCCCGAAGATGAAAGCGGCGATCAGTATATCCAGGGCCACTCCCAGTTCGACGACCAGAGGCATGCCGTATGTGGCACTCGTCGCAGCGAAGAAGAGGCCGTTCTCCAGTGCCAGGAACCCTATGATCTGGGTGACGGCATGCCTCCTGGTGATCATCATCAACAGCCCGATCATGACCGTTGCCAGGGCGATTGCGAGGATGGAGCGGGTTACGAGCGTGGAAAGATTCCTGACCGGCGCGGTCAGATGATATGAGAATATTACCAGTGCAATCCCGATGAGCATGGTAAGAGGGACATTGACGATCGTCTCCACTTCCCTGTGGATCTTAAGTCTCCTGACGAGGATATGCAGTATATAGGGAAGGAGGATGACCTTGAGCGACAGCGTCAGGAGAGACGAAATATACAGATGGTGCTGGTCGGCCACATAGCCGACGATAGCGGTGCTGACAGAGAGAAAAAGTCCCTGCCATGCAAACAGATGGATGAGCCCGTTCATCCTCCTCTGGACCAGCATGCCGAAGGCCGTGAGGAGTATAAGAGCCGCAAGAAAACCGTTTATCTGCGCCGCAATCTGCATATTCATTTTACGACTTCGCCCTTACCTTAAACCCTCCCCTCAAGGGAGGAAAAATTTCCTCGCCAACATTCTCCAAAAATCCCCCTCTATACTCCTTTTTCAAGGGTGGAATTAATTTTTCCACTCTTTGGCAAAGAGGCCTGCCTGCCGGCAGGCAGGGGTCAGGGGAGATTTTCTGACAGATTGAATCACCACTTCCGGGCAATTACTAATCTGGAATTCATGTCTCCTTACAGCGTCAGGGGGCATTTTATCTCGTCACTCCAGGATAAAGTAGCAAAGCATGCCGAGCGTGGCCAGCAGAAAGGCGGATCCTAGGAACTCGGTCAGTCTGAACAACCGCATCTTTGACAGGACTGTTTCTATCGTTACCAGCCCGGTGCCGACTATCGCCAGCTTGAGAGTCATGAAGATGAAGGCACCTGCTACTGAAATAACACCGCCACCAATGGCTATACCCCAAGGCGCGAATGAAGCGATTCCCAGCATCACAAAGAGACAGAGCTTCATCATGTTTGCCCATTCGATAAGGGCCAGATGCCGCCCGGAATACTCCAGGATCATCGCCTCATGGATCATCGTCAGTTCCAGGTGCGTGGCCGGATTATCGACAGGTATCCTCCCGGTCTCAGTAAGCGCAATCAGAACGAAGGCCATGAAGGCAAAGGCAAGGGACGGCCTCATTACTGATTCGCCGCTGCAGATAGCCCGAACGATATGGGAGAGCGAGGTTGACCTGTTCGCGAGAGAGACCGTGAAGATCGACATGAGCATCGCCGGTTCGGCGAGTGACGCGATAGTCATCTCCCTGCTCGAGCCCATGCCGCCGAAGGCCGTTCCTATGTCCATTCCCGCCAGGGCCGTAAAAAAGCGGGCTATCGCAAAGAGCCCCACCAGTACTATGACGTCGGCCGTCGGCGCAAGAGGCAGCTCAATGGATAATATGGGAATAATCCCCCCAGCCAGCACGGCGGTACCGAAGACGAGGTAAGGCGTGGAACGGAATATCCAGGATGCATTTTCCGCCAGCACCACATCTTTGGAAAACAGCTTCGCGAGATCCCGGTAGGGGCGGAACATGCCGGCGGAGGACCTTCCCTGGGTCCAGCATTTCAGCATCCTCACCCATCCGATGAAAAGCGGGGAAAGGCCGAGAAGCGCAATTACCTGCACTATTTCAATCAGGAACGGACGGATGCTCATCGCGCCAGCACCAGCAGGACTATAATCGTCATGAATGAATAGATCAGGTACGTCTGTATACGCCCGCGCTGCAGGTTGCCTATCTTCCGCGAGGCCAAAAAGCTGACGTCGATGATCGGTCTGTAGATCCAGCTCCACAAGCGGTCTCTCACCCGCAGTGAGTAATTCAGCCTCACCGGGAACGCAGGGTGGGCCGGCTGCGGCGCGAGCCGGACCCGTTCCCTGACATCGAAGAGGAACCCGAATATCCTTCGAATGGGCATCGAAAAGGATGTGGCATTGTACTGCATCCTCGGTGTCATCTTCTCGAAGCCGCAGTCCCAGGCCGGCCCCCTGTGAATTTTGCCCGCCTTCACGTGGAGGGCCAGGTAGGCGGCGGCAAGAATGAGTATCATGCCAAGGAACACGACGGGACCTGAATAGGACGCGCGACCGGCGGCTACCGGCGTCAGCCACATCCAGCCGTAGGCCCCCGCGGTGGCGCTTATCTTCGATCCCACCAGCCGGCCGGGGATGACGTCCATCCAGCCGATGACGACCGTGGGGAATATCCCGAGACAGAGGCAGGCCGCTGCAGCCATCATCATGGCCGAGCGCATGGACCAGTCCGCCTCATGAATGTGAGGGGTGCGATGTCCCCTCCAGCGGCCAAGGAAGGTGACGCCGAAGGCCTTGACGAAACAGGCTGCGGCAAGGGCACCGGTAAGGGCGAGAAGGGCGGCCCCCAGAGGCAAAAGCAGTCTCATGAGCGGGCTGGGAAGCGACGGCGAGAGCAGGAATGCCTGGAAGGTAAGCCATTCCGAGACGAAGCCGTTGAATGGAGGAAGAGCAGAGATCGAGACGCAGCCGACAAGGAAGAGCGCGGCCGTCCACGGCATGAGGTGGATCAGCCCGCCCATTTCTTCCATATTCCTCTCCTCAGTGGCGTGGAGCACGGCCCCCGCCCCCATGAAAAGCAGCCCCTTGAACATGGCGTGGTTCAGCGTATGGTAGAGCCCGGCTACAAGGGCAAGGGCTGCCAGCAGAGGCATGTTGAAAGACGCAAATATCATGGCCAGGCCGATACCGATGAGAATGATCCCGATATTCTCGACCGAATGGTATGCCAGAAGCCGTTTCAGGTCATGCTGCATCAGGGCATAGAGGACACCCATGACAGCGGAAGCGAGGCCCAGGGCGAGGACGATTGTTCCCCACCACCACGGGAACACCCTGAGCAGGTCGAACGTGACGCGGATTATGCCGTATATTGCGGTCTTGAGCATGACCCCGCTCATGAGGGCCGATACGTTGGAGGGGGCGACGGGATGGGCCTCAGGAAGCCACACGTGCAGGGGCACCACGCCTGCTTTTGCAGCAAAACCGAAGAAGGCCAGAAGGAACGCGGCAGTCGCCCATCCGGGAGAAAATTTTGCCTGCCTCATCGCATCGAACGTATATCCGCTGAAATTCTGAAAACCCGTTGCAGCGCCGGCCATGATCCCGAAGGACAGGAGGATCGCTATGGCGCCGACGTGTGCGATGACCAGGTAGAGGAAGGCCGCCCTGCGGTTTTCCGGTCTTTCATCTTCGAACATAACCAGGAAATAGGAGGCCGCTGCCATCACCTCCCAGGAAACGAGGAAGAAGAGCGCATCGTCTGCAAGGACGACCATGAACATGCCGGCGACGAAGAGGCTGCAAAATATGACAAGTCGCGTCACCTTCCTCTTGCCGAGAAAGCCTTTCAGGTAGCCCGCAGAATATACCGAAACAAAAAAAGCGAGGAGTCCGATTACCACAAGGAAGAATCCGGTGAGCGGGTCCAGCCTCATGTGAAAGGGGAGATCGGGGAGTCCTAGCAGCAGCACAAGCCTTTCCGTTGATCCTCTGCCAACGGCAATAGCGCCTGCGGCGGCCCCCATGATAGAGGCGGCCGCGGTCAGCAGGGAAAATACGTAAACCAACAGCCGCTGGTTCTTTCTGAGCAGGGGCGCCAGGGCAGCAAACAACAGGAACAGGAGGAGAGATGCCGACGCAATATCGATGGGAGACGGAATCACTTCGCCGCGCCTCCGAAAATCTCTGTCTCTTTGCGTGAAAACACCTCATAGACCTTCCCGGCGTGAGAGGTATCCGCTATGACTTCCAGTATATCGTTGTCCTTTAGAAGTCTCAGGAGCTTTGATTGAATTCTGAGAAAACGTCTCTCGCTCCTTGGGAAAATAAAAAAGAGCGTATCTACATCTTCGTTGTCGGGCGCCCCGAAGGGAACGGGCTTCTTAAGGAAGCAAAGGGCCAGGTAAGAGAGAACGGTGAATTTTCCGAAAGACCGCGGGTGTGGAAGGGCGATTCCATGTCCTACGGCAGTGGGGCAGAGAGTCTCCCTCTCCATGATCGAATCAAAGAGCCCGGCGACGTCCATGCCGGTGATCCCTTTGCATATAAGCGCAAGACAGGACCTGATGGCGTCCTCCTTTGTGTCCCCTCCAACATGGTGATAAATGCCTCCTCTTCGTAGGAAGTCGGTCAGAGAGATCGCTTCCCGTTCCACCTCCCTGTCTTGTTTCTTCCCGCGTGCAAAGTTCCTCCTGTCCTCTATCCATGAGTTGATCTCCCCCCGGTCGAAGCGCCATTGTCCTCCCACCCTGAAGCAGGGAATCGTCTCGCTCCGGATCATCCGGTAAATCGTTTTCTCCGATACATTTAGAAGCTTCGCTATGTCCTTTACGCTGAGGTTCATTTCTGTCCTAATTTGACCATTAATGTACAATTTGTTGGGCCGGCGATTATTATCCTCCAGGACTATTTGGTTTGTCAAGCGAAGAAGGCGAAAAACTCAGAAAAAGTATCGCTGAAAGGCCGTGGAAAGGCAAATAGGGTCAATAGGTCAATAGGTAAACAGGTGAAAAGGTGAATAGAAGGAAAGTTTAGATTCTCCGTGCGGAGGTCCGCTTCGGACCTGGCAGACTGCAAGCCGGATAATTTGTCCGATCAGTAACGACGAAAGAGAGGGATATGCACCTTCCTCGTCCCTGACTCTTCTTTCCTGCCTTCCTTGCGGTCGCGCGGACGGCACATGCTGCAGCGCGTCTTGCTGCAGTACTGGCAGAAGGTGCAATCAGGGCAGGGGTTCTTTTTCAGAATTATCTTGTTCACATCCACACTAATATCTAGTATACCTTACAGTTGAGTGAGTCCGACAAGAAGAGGACGGGAGTGGACGGCGGTTTTGCGGGAAGTGGCTCCGCATCTGCTCATTTATTTTGTTTTCTTTGTACCCCTGTGGCGGAATTCTTCCTGATCCCGGGTTGCCGGGTCGTGTACGGCAAACTGTCATGCACCTGACATATTGCGGAAAAGCGGTATCATTGACTCACGGTACCCAAATCTTTTACACTTTAAGGTCATGAGTATCCGGCCCTGCGCAGTGCAAAACCCAAAATCTTCTTGTATAGATGAGGTGCGAGGGACTTTAATTTACTGAGAGGTAAGAACAATGTCAGACGAGACAGAGAGAGACAATTCAGTTGATGTAATCAGCAGAGGAGGTGACGCGGTTGAAGTTGAGGAAGACTTCGCCGCTCTGCTCGAAAAGAGTGGAGATTCTTCGGAGAGGCTTTCCCGGGGCCAGAAGGTCACGGCCAGGGTAGTCAGTATCTCGGGAGATTTCGTTTACGTAGACCTCGGCGGGAAAACCGAAGGTTCGATCGATATAGGAGAATTTGTCAACGAGGAAGGCGTTCTCGCGGTAAAAGAAGGAGACGAAGTGGATGCCTTCTTTGTATCCGTGCAGGACGGCATCAGGAGACTGACTACGATGGTAAACGGATATTCGGCAGTGACATTGAAGGCTATCAGCGATGCCTTCGAGGCAGGCGTGCCGGTCAACGGCGAGGTGAAGCGCGAGGTAAAAGGCGGCTTCGAAGTGTCCGTCGGGGGTGTCAGATGCTTCTGTCCTTTTTCGCAGATTGACTTGAAGGGTGGCCGTGAAGGCGGAGTTTACCTGGGGAGGTCTTTCCCCTTCAATGTATTGGAGTATGAAGAAAACGGCAGGAATATAATAGTCTCAAGACGGGCCCGGCTGGAGGAGGAAAGACGGGCGAAGATAGAGGAACTCAGGGAGACATTGACCGACGGGCAGGAAATTACGGGCCCGGTTGTCTCCATACAGAATTTCGGCGCCTTTGTCGATCTCGGCGGCATTGCCGGCCTTATTCCCGCCAGCGAGATTTCGTGGGACAGGGCCGAGAGACCGGGCGATGTTCTTGCTGTCGGGCAGAACGTGACGGTCAGGATAATTTCGCTCGACTGGGAGAAGAACCGTCTGACGCTGAGCCTCAAGGCCATGCAGCAGGATCCCTGGGCGGATGTTTCGGAGAAGTATGTTCCCGACAGCAGGACAGAAGGGACCATTGTGAGGCTGGCCCCCTTCGGCGCCTTTGTGAGGCTGGCCCCCGGCGTTGAGGGACTTGTTCATATTTCCAATCTCGGCGCCGGCCGGCGCATCAACCATCCCAGGGAAGTGGTGGAGGCAGGCCAGGCGGTGGAAGTATATGTGCTGTCCGTCGACGCTCAGAACAGGAAGATATCCCTTTCACTCCAGCCTAAACCGAAGCCTGAAAAGGTTGTTCTTCCCGAGGTGGGTGAACTCGTTGAGGGTGTCGTGGAGAAGGTCATGCCTTTCGGGATTTTTATCAAGACGAGCAAGGGAGTGAACGGACTGATCCCCAACTCTGAAGCGGGCACCCAGCCCGGTGCGGACCACAAGGGCATGTTTCCTGCCGGGGCGGCCGTTCGGACTATCGTGACCGAGGTGGACGCTGCGAACAAGAGGATACGCGCAAGCCTCAAGGCGGTGACGGAAAAGCAGGCCCGGCGAGAATACGAGCAGTATGTCGACTCCGTCAAAGAGGCCGCCGGATCGAACGGCGGACTCGGCAACCTCGGTGAAATACTGAAGGCGAAGATCGAAGAAAAGAGACTTCAGGGGTAATTGAAGTAGGAAGTCAGAAGTAACAATGCAGAAGTATTAAAGAATCTGGTACGCTTCTTTACATGCGGTCGAGTCTTTTTCATCCGTCATTCCAGCGCAGGTCGGTGCGACTCTGCGCGACTCGCTTCGAGCTTTAATCCAGGCTCTTCTCTTCTTGGGACAATGGATTTCCGAATACAACCTCGGAATGAGGATAAACTTGTGCCTGGCCGGGAATGGATATGTTCTGAGGTATGAGGTCGGGCCTTTTTGTGTTCTTCTTTTTGAATTTTAACTTCTGCATTTTGCATTCTTACTTCTGACTTGTTATTATTTTTTCAGCCCCACTTCGATCATCTTTTCTTTAGTCGCTTTGATCCTGTCCCTCAATTCTGCCGCACGTTCGAAATCGAGGTTTCTCGCCGCCTCTTTCATTTCCTTTTCGAACCGTTTCAGTGTCAGGTCGTCCAGGGCGTACCGCTCTTCTTCCTCGGCGGCGACGGGAACGGTCCAGTAGTCTGACTCGTATATCGACCCGGCAATATTCTTGATGTTGCTTTTTATGGTCTCCGGTGTTATCTTCATCGCCTTGTTATAAGCCTCCTGAATCTGACGCCGCCTGTTCGTTTCATCCAGCGCCCTTTTCAGGGACCCGGTTATGACATCTGCATAGAATATCACTTGTCCGTTGACGTTCCGCGCCGCCCTCCCGGTGGTCTGTATGAGAGACCTTTCGGAACGGAGGAAGCCCTCCTTGTCCGCATCGAGGATGGCGACAAGCGAGACCTCGGGCAGGTCGAGCCCCTCTCTCAGGAGATTAACCCCGACCAGCACGTCGAATTTGCCCAGCCGGAGGTCCCTGATGATTTCTATCCGCTCTATTGTGTCGATATCGGAATGCAGATACCTCGCCCTGATGCCGAGTTCGCGGTAATAGTCGGTGAGGTCTTCAGCCATCTTCTTGGTCAGTGTAGTCACCAGTACCCTCTCGCCGCGCTTGACGGTCCTGCCGATTTCGGCGAGAAGGTCGTCCACCTGGCCCGAGACCGGCCGCACCGAGGGCCTCGGATCTATAAGCCCGGTGGGACGTATTATCTGTTCCACCACCTTGCCGCGGGACTTTTCCGTTTCGTACTGCGCCGGAGTGGCCGATACATATATCGCCTGGGCAACGCGCTGCTCAAATTCGTCAAACTTCAATGGTCTGTTGTCGAGCGCCGAGGGCAGTCTGAAACCGAAATTGACGAGTGTCTGTTTCCGCGATCTGTCCCCTTCGTGCATCCCCCGTATCTGGGGGACAGTAGCGTGGGACTCGTCGATCACAACAAGAAAGTCTTCCGGGAAATAATCTATCAGCGTATAGGGGGGTTCGCCCGGCAGCCTGCCGCTCAAATGTCGTGAGTAATTCTCGATACCATGGCAATAATTGAATTCCCTGAGCATCTCCATGTCGAACCGGGTCCTCTCCTCGATCCTCCTCGCCTCTATTATCTTTCCCTGTCTGAGGAAGGCCTCGACGCTCTCCTTCATCTCTTTTTCTATGCCGGCGAAAGCGGCGTCAATCCGGTCCCTGGGGGTGATCCAGTGGCTGTTCGGGAAAAGGTCAATCTTTTCGAGCTTCCTGATTTTGTTGCCCGTAAGAGGGTCCGATTCGGAAAGAGAATCTATGGAATCGCCAAAAAATTCGATCCTGACGACCCTGTCCTGAGAGAAAGAAGGATAGACCTCGACAATGTCGCCCCGCACCCTGAAGTTTCCCCTTTTGAAGTCATAATCCGATCTCGAGTACTGGATCTCCACAAGCCTGCCGAGGACATCGTCGCGCTCGACCCGCATGCCGTCCCTGAGAGACAGATGCATGTCCATATAGTCCTGCGGAGAGCCTATGCCGTAAATGCAGGAAACGGAGGCCACGACGATGACATCGCGCCTCTCAAGGACGGCACGCGTAGCGGAATGCCGCATCCTGTCTATGTCGTCGTTGATCATGGCGTCTTTTTCTATGTATGTGTCCGTGGTCGGCAGGTAGGCTTCGGGCTGGTAGTAGTCATAGTAGCTGACGAAGAACTCCACGGCATTTTCCGGGAAGAGCTCCCTGAATTCGCCGTAGAGTTGGGCGGCAAGCGTCTTGTTGTGAGCTATTATGAGGGTGGGGCGGTCTAACTTGGCGATCACGTTGCCTACGGTAAACGTCTTGCCTGAACCGGTGACACCGAGGAGAACCTGGTGTCTGACACCCTTTCTTACGTTACCGGTCAGTTTTTCAATGGCCCGGGGCTGGTCGCCCCGCGGCTCGAAGTCAGTTGAAAGGTGAAAACCCTGCATGGAAATCGATCTGCAATCTATATGAGCAACGGACTCTTGAAGAGCTCGTTTCTCTGCGCGGACCGCACCGTATTTTCAAGCAGCATCGCGATGGTGACAGGACCGACTCCGCCGGGCACCGGCGTTATCATGGAAGCCTTTTTTGATACGGATTTGAAGTCCACATCTCCCGTAATCCTGCCGTCGCTCAGGACATTTATCCCGATATCAACGACGACTGCGCCCTGCCTGACCATGCCGGCCTTTATCAGTCCCACCCTTCCCGTTGCTGAACAGATTATATCGGCCTGCCTTGTAATTCTGCCCAGGTTCCGTGTTTCCCTGTGACAGACGGTCACGGTGGCCTCCTTTGCCAGGAACATGAGAGAAAGCGGTTTGCCCACGGCGAGGCTTTTGCCGATGATGACCACCTGTTTGCCCTTAAGAGCGACACCGTGGTGTTCGAGGAGCCTTATGACCCCGAAGGGCGTGCACGGCAGGAAACTCCATACTGAAGGCATAAACCTGAACTGCTGCAGGACGTCCTCCCGTCCCCGCCGGAACAGCTGGAAAGTGGATTCGTCGGCAGCCAGTCTGCCGACGGATATTGCGCCAAGACCGTCGATGTCTTTTTCCGGCACTATGGAGTTGACGATCCGCCTCGCGTTGATCCGCCCGGGCAGGGGCATGAGAACCAGCAGGCCGTGGATCCGTTCGTCGATATTGATTGAATGGACAACGTTGAGTATCTCGTTTGCGCTTACCGTGTCCGGAAGTCTGAATTCGTAAGCCGTCACTCCCACATTGCGGCACGCCTTTAGAGTCGCCTGAAAATACTGGATCGACGCCGGGTTTTCTCCTGCCAGCAGAAGGGCGAGACCAACGTCCACGCCGATGCCGTTCAATGTTTCCACTTCCTTCTCGACCTCTGATTTTATTTCGTCCGCAAGTCTTTTGCCGTCCAGAATCGCGCCCATCAGATCCTCCTTACCGGAATATACACCGCATGCAAGTGCGGTCTGCTAACGAAGGGAAAGATCATGAAACGCATGCCGAAGGCTGCGCCTCGGGGTTCCCATAGCCAGTTTCATTTATGACCGACATGAACTTCTCCGTGTCGGAAAGGTCGGTGAAGACCGCATCGGCCCCGGCTTCGGAAAGGGCCTGCACGGAGTAAGGTCCTGTCGCGACGCCAACCGCAAGCGCCCCGTAAGGCTTTGCACAACCGATATCTCTCGGCGTGTCGCCGATGATAACACAATCGCGGTAGTCTACGTTTGCGGTGTTTTCTCCGGAGATCTTTGCCAGGGCCACTGGCAGCAATTCGTTTCTGTCTTCAGAGTCGCTACCGAAGGCGCCGGTCCTGAAATAGGAATACAGCCCGTAACGCTCCAGCTTTATCCTGGCGCCTTCTTCGATGTTCCCCGTAAGAAGTCCGAGAACAAGCCCCTCCTGCGGTGCCAGACAGGCCAGGACCCTTCCGATGCCGGGTTTGACATGCCCGCCCGAATTGCGCACGCAGTCCTTTAGAAATCCGGTATAGGTCTCAAAAAAGGTCGGCATAATGCCGGCCGAAAAATCAATGGCGTGCGCCAGCAACGCCTCCTTTACTATCTGGGGGTCGGTCTTGCCGGCCATCTCTATCCCCCTGAAGGCATGATCGACGCCGAACATCTCTTTGAAGGCGAGGTCGAGCGACCTTGCACCTGCGCCTCCGGAGTCGATAAGGGTGCCGTCGATGTCGAAGAGTATCAGCCTCACTATTATTTAAGATAGCCATTGAGAGGACTGCAAGTCAACAAGCGGACAGGTTGGTTGAGGGGAGAGGCAAAGGCGCTGGTGCCTTTGCCTCTTTTGATGTCGGATTACTTGACCACGAAATATGTTGTCCAGCGGTAATAGTTCTGGTTACCGGCATCTTCGCCGCTGGAATATCCGCTGTTCGAAGGTCTGACGGTAAGAACGAGCGTGTAAACTCCGGGTGGAAGATCAGACACAGGTATTGTGGCAATGCTTCTGTCAAGCGACGTAACGTCAGTCTTCCAGAGGACAAAATTCCGGAGAAACGCACGGTTTATGCCATACGATCCGTGGCCTTCCGAGCCTGACTCGTTGTCATCTGAATTGTGCGGTCCGTCGGCAGTTGCCGTAGAGCCGGACGTTTCCGATTCGGTGATCCCCCGGGAAATAGGCTGGAGGGAATTTGAGGGGTCCATGAAGTACAGATCCAGGTCATCGACGGAGGGAGCATATATGCCGAGCGAGACATTGACAGGATCGGAGAATTCGGCCTGGACACGGAGTGAGAGCGTATCTCCGCCGGCAGCGGCGGAGCCGATGCCTATGGGTTCCGCCTGCGCCGGATCGGAGCTTAAAACAGGCGCGTCTACCGGGTCATATGCGAAGACTTGCACGGCTGTCGGCGCCGGCATTATATCTGCCGATGTCGTAGGAGTTGGAGTTGGCGTGGGTGTGGGTGTAGGAGTTGGAGTCGGCGTGGGTGTGGGTGTAGGAGTTGGAGTCGGCGTGGGTGTGGGTGTAGGAGTTGGAGTCGGCGTGGGTGTGGGTGTGGGTGTCGGAGTCGGCGTCGGGGTCGGAGTCGGAGACGGTGTATAGGTGCAGGACTGTGTCAGAACAGGTGAACCGCCTGTACATCCCGATGGAGACTTGGAAGTGACGGTCCTGGACTGAGTGTTGTTGGACTGGCAGGCGCCCCAGGCCGAATAGGTGAAGGAGGTGCAGGTCGGCGGGGTATATGTACAGGGCTGTGTTGTCGCGGGCGTTGCACCGCCGGAACAGCCTGCAGGCACTCCCGCATAGCTGAGCACAGGGGCCGTGTTGTCGGGCTGGCATGCTCCCAGAGTATAGGTATAAGACGTGCACGCGGCCGGCGCCGGCGGCACCAGATAATCGGCTATGGCCTGGATGTCTGCAGCCGTCAGGGAAGACTTGAGAAATGACATGGCAGACACGGAATTAATCCCTTTGTTGATCAAAGTTACCTCGCCGGCGTTGGTTGATGCTGTCGGTATGGGGTTGTGACACCCGAGACATCCGTATTGTGAGATGAGCTGACCGCCCGTAGCCGCAAAGGCGCTGCTGCCTATCAATACAAAAGATAAGATGATCAGAAAACCGAGATATTTCTTCATGTTTCCTCCCCTTCAGAACCATATCTGAAAGCAGTAATGTTTTTTTGTTGTCCTTTTCCTGGTTAAGGCCCTATCGTCTCTCCACACCTCCTTAAGACGCAGATAGGGCTTCGATGATTCACAACTGACATGGAAGGCATTCTATCCGGAAAGATTGTCTCCCACGTTCCGGCCGGCTGTTTTGGATGTTACTTGACTGACTCCTGAAGCATGCTTTCCGAATTCGTAAAATTAATATAACAGCGCTGTATCTGCATGTCAAATTAAATATACTTAATAGTTGACAATATAACGAAAGCAAAAAGCGCATTCGGGAATCCTTTATTTTTCAACCACAAAAAGAATATAATTTTTTATCATGGAGAGTTTGAATTCGCCCGCTGACTTCAGCCGCTTTCCTGACGCATACAACAATGATCGATATCCATTGCCACATATTGCCGCAAATTGACGATGGTCCCGGCGATACCGAAACAAGCATGCGCATGGCGGAGATCGCGGTGAGCGACGGCATTACACATATGGTGGCTACGCCCCATTTTACATATAATGAAAAGCCGACAACGGTTGACATCAGTAGAGGGGTCAACTCCCTCGGAGACGAGTTTGACGGGGCGGGGCTGCCGCTGAGGTTGCTGTCCGGGGCCGACGTCCGGCTCACGTACGAACTGCTTGGAGGAATGGAACGCAGGGACATCCCGACCATCAATGGTTCGAGGTATTTCCTGCTGGAACTTCCTGCCATCCTGCCTCCCAACCTGGGCAGGGTCTTTTCCACCGCTGATTCAAACGGCTATGTGCCGATCATAACCCATCCCGAGCGCAACTACACGCTGCTTTCTTCGCCCGCAAAGCTGGAGACCCTGCGCCGGGGCGGGGTCTTGTTTCAACTGACTGCGATGAGCGTGACCGGAGAATTCGGAGAAGAAATAAAGCAGCTTTCACATATGCTTATCAGAAGAGGATATGCGGATTTTATAGCCACGGACGCTCACGACCCCCTCGTAAGAGTGCCCGTGCTTTCCAGGGCGTATAAGGCAATTTCCCGACTTCTGGACAGAAAAAGGACGGACAGGATTCTTGTGGGAAATCCTGCCGATGTGCTGGCCGACAGGGAAATAAGGGCGGATTAGGGCCGAGGATCCAGAATGGTCAACTGGTATGCGATTTATACCAAGCCGGGCGCCGAAGACTCGGCGACCAGGCTTCTGAGTAACGCCGGGATAGAGACGCTCAACGCAAAGATACGGATAAAGAAGTTCGTCAGGAAAAAATATACCGAGGTCATAGAACAGCTTTTCCCCTGTTACATATTCGCGTTTTTCGATCCTGATACCCACAGTCACATGATCAAGTATACGCGTGGTGTGCGCTATGTTGTCGGCAAGGAACACCCCCTTGTCGTCCCTCCGGCCATGATAGACGCCATCAGGGACAGGATGGAAGACGGTATCGTAATGCCGGAGGCTGAAAGCTTTGAAAGGGGCGACAGGGTTCTCATAAAGGAGGGACCGTTCAAGGATTTTTACGGGATATTCGAGAGGAACCTTACCGGCCGGGAGAGGGTCGTAATCTTTCTTGAGGCCCTGTTCTGCAAGGTCGAGATCGAAAAATTCTCGCTGAAGAAGGATTGAAAAATCACTCTTTTACCTTGACGTTTGTGCATCGATTATTTATATTAGTTCAGTGCGTGAACGCTGTAGTCATTTTCTTCCGCCAGTCCGGCGCTATTGCTGGAAACGGCGGTAGCCTGCCCAAAATCAGTCTCAGGGCTCCAAGTATTGAAAGATTCGCAACCCGGGGAAGAGCATTTAACCGCAGACGCTCGCGGACCGGCGCAGACAAAGACTGTCCTTTTTGTCTGGGCGACTTGCCCTAATAAGAAACCGGCTGGTTTATTACGGCTGTCATTGTCTGTATTATAGTCTGTATTCCGTCTGCGGTTGAAAACCTTTCTTTACTCTTCTTGTATCTGATGGACGAATCCCACTTCAAGACGCTTCGCGAATTGGCAAAAGACGGGACGATTTCCCAGAGGGAACTGTCGAGAAGGATGGGCCTGAGCCTGGGAAGGGTGAACTATCTTGTAAACTCATTACTTCGGCAGGGCTATATAAAAGCGAAGCGCTTCAAGAACTCGAAGAAGAAAATAGGGTATATGTACGTAGTAACTCCGAAGGGCATAAGCACGAAGGTGGCCCAGACGTATCACTTCCTCCAGAGAAAGCTGGACGAGTTCGAGGATTTGAAGAGGGAGATAGAGGCATTGCGGAAGGAGAGTGAAGAGGAGGTGACGGCCGGATACGAAAGACGGGAGGCTGACGGGGAGGAACGTTTCAACGGGAGGTTATATGAGTAAGATTTTGGTCACGGGCGCCGCCGGGTTTATCGGGTTTCACCTGTCGAAGAGGCTGCTGGAACGGGGAGACGAGGTGGTGGGGCTGGACAATCTTAATGAGTACTACGATGTTAATCTGAAGATCGACAGGATCAAACATTTTGCAATGGACCGGAATTTCAAACCCGTGAGAATGGACCTTGCCGACAGGGAGGGCATGGCAAGGCTTTTTGCGGAAGAAAAATTCGATATGGCAGTGAACCTCGCCGCCCAGGCCGGGGTAAGATATTCGCTGAAGAACCCGTACTCCTATGTCGACAGCAATATCAGCGGCTTTCTCAATGTACTCGAAGGCTGCAGGCATAACGGCGTGAGGCATCTCGTATTTGCTTCATCGAGTTCCGTTTACGGTGCGAACACCAGGATGCCTTTTTCGGTCCACCACAACGTGGACCACCCGGTCTCGCTTTACGCGGCCACCAAGAAGGCCAATGAGCTGATGGCCCACACTTATTCCAGTCTCTACAAACTCCCATGCACGGGGCTGCGTTTCTTCACTGTGTACGGCCCGTGGGGACGACCCGACATGGCCCTCTTCCTCTTCACGAAGGCCATCCTGGAGGACAGACCCATCGATGTATTCAATTATGGAAAGATGAAGAGGGATTTCACTTATATTGATGATATAATCGAAGGTCTTATGAGGGTGATGGAGAAAATCCCGGAGGCGAACCCGCTTTGGAACGGGGACAATCCCGATAGTGCGACGAGTTATGCCCCTTATAAACTTTATAACATCGGCAACAATAGTCCAGTTGAGCTTCTTGCGTTCATAGAGACTCTTGAATCGTGCCTGGGCAGAAAGGCCCGAAAAAACCTTCTTCCCTTGCAAGCCGGTGATGTGCCCGCCACCTATGCCGACGTGGACGATCTTGTCAGGGACGTGGGCTTCAAACCTTCCACCCCTCTCGAAGAAGGGATAGGAAGATTCGTCGAATGGTACACGGATTATTATCGTGGTAAAACCTGATGTTGCAAAACAGCCCGCCGGGCTTTGTCGGTAAATGACCTGGGCACTTTTACAATTTACCCATCGAGGGAGGAATTATTGTGGGTCTGCTGACGAAAATAAAGTCAAGAGAAGCCGGAGTCGGTGTCATAGGCCTCGGTTATGTCGGGTTGCCTCTTGTAATTGAGTTCTGCAAGGCGGGCTTCCATGTCAAAGGGTTTGATATCGACGAAGCGAAAGTGGAGTCGCTGAGACGGGGTAAGAGTTATATCGAGCATATTGATCTGTCGCTCCTGACAACTTACGCCTCGCAGTTCACGCCGACAAATGACTTCAGTCGCTTGTCGGACACGGATTGCATTGTAATATGTGTCCCCACGCCGCTTACCAGAAACCGTGAACCGGACATGACCTACGTCTTTGAGACCACGAGAAGCGTCGCCCGATACCTGAGGAAAGGACAGTTGGTGGTCCTTGAGTCAACGACGTATCCCGGAACTACCGACGAAGACATGAGAACGATCCTTGAAGAAGGGGGTCTGAAGGCCGGAAAAGATTTCTATCTTGCCTTCTCTCCCGAAAGAGAGGACCCCAACAGGAAGGATTTTTCAACGTCCACGATCCCGAAGGTGGTAGGTGGATATTCCGGGAGGTGTCTCGAGGTCGCCCGGGCTCTCTACGATGCCATTATCGGGAAGACTGTCGCCGTGTCATCTACCAGGGTTGCCGAGGCGACGAAGCTCCTCGAGAACATTTACAGGGCCGTAAACATCGCAATGGTAAATGAACTCAAGATCCTCTTTGACAGGATGGGGATAGACGTCTGGGAGGTAATAGAGGCCGCAAAGACCAAACCTTTCGGTTTCCAGGCCTTTTATCCCGGCCCGGGACTGGGCGGTCACTGCATCCCCATAGATCCGTTCTATCTGACCTGGAAGGCGAGGGAATACGATTTTTCCACCCGGTTTATCGAGCTTGCCGGGGAGATAAATTCGGGGATGCCCTACTACGTGGTCGAAAAAATCGGAGAGGTCCTGAACAGGTCCGGGAAATCGTTGAGTGGTTCAAGAATCCTGGTGCTGGGTATGGCGTACAAGAAGGATGTGGACGACCAGAGGGAGTCGCCTGCGCTGAAGATCGTGCAACTCCTTAAGGACCATAACGCGGAGGTTTCCTATCATGATCCGCACGTGCCCGTCTGCCGCGGACACCGGCACTATCCCGATATCGATATGAGGTCGGTCGACCTCTCCCGGGAGGTCCTCAGGGATACTGACGTGGCAGTCCTCCTGACGGACCACACGGTGTTCGATTACGGGTTTATAGAAAAGCATGCCCCGCTCATTGTCGATACGAGAAACGCCTTCGACAGGAACGGCATCAGGAGCGAAAAGATCTACAAGGCTTAGCGCTAAAGGCATTTCAACCGCAGACGAACGCAGGCGGTAAGGCAGACAACGACAAAAACAACTACCAGTATTTTTCTTCGGCCGACCCGGCTGAAAGAAAGGAATGGGCTTTGTCTGCGTAAGTATGCGAGTGTCTGTGGTTAATAAAAAGGGGCTTTTATGAAAACAAAAGCCGTCTATAGAATCTTCATTTTCGTGCTGGTCTTTTCTCCGCTTGCATTCGGGACGGTTGAGCAGTGGTCTCTGACGGTCATGGAGACGGCATCATTACTTGCCCTGTGCCTTCTCATCCTGAGCAATGTACGTCATGAAGGATCCCCGTTCCGCGAGGTCCCGGGATTCATTCCCCTCATGCTCTTCCTGGCGTTCATGGTCCTCCAACTCGTTCCCCTCCCGCCGCCTGTCCTGAAGTTTCTGTCTCCGGATACATTTTCGCTCTACCGCAATACGGTCTGGACCGCCGGTCCCGTCGGCTGGGGCTCATTGTCGGTCTGCAGGGAAGCCACTCTCAAAGAGTTCCTGAGGATCGCATCGTACGCGTCATTCTATGTCCTGACGGTCCAGCTCCTTTCGAAGAAGAAAAACCTGAAAAGGGCCGTGTCCGCCCTGGTCCTGCTGGCTTCGCTCATCGCCTTCTTTGCAATATTGCAGGACATCCTCTCAAATGGCAGGATTTACTGGGTGAGAGAGCTGACGCTTGGCGGCCATCCCTTCGGCCCTTACGTGAACCGGGACGATTACGCCGGGCTGATGGAGATGCTTTTCCCTGTTGTGTTGAGTCTTTTCCTTTTCAACAGGCCCTATACGGGCTATGGGTCTTTTCGGGAAAGGATAGTGGAGGCCTTTAATCAGCGACGGACGAATCTATATGTCCTTCTCGGGCTGTCGGCGGTGCTGATAGCTACGTCGGTATTCCTCTGTCTTTCACGCGGCGGTATCATCAGTCTCAGTCTATCGATGATATTCTTCGGCCTCATGATAGTGAACCAACGGAGGAAGGGAAAGAAGGGTGCCCTGATTATAATCATAGCCGCCCTGATCGTACTGTCTGTGGGCTGGTTCGGGTGGGGGCCCATCGTTGAAAGGTTCAAGAGCCTGAGAGATGCGCAGGGCGGCATATACGATATGAGGCTTGACATCTGGAAAGACTGCTTCGAGATCGTGAGGCGTTTCCCCCTGGCCGGCACCGGTCTCGGGACCTTCTCGAACATCTATCCGAGATTCCGCACGATATCGGCTGCCGGATACGTTCTTAAGCATGCTCACAATGACTATCTGGAACTGGCAGCGGAAGGCGGTATCATTGCGTGTATGCTGGCGGGCTGGTTCCTGTTCGCCGTGCTTCACAGATCTTTAAGGGCATTCGGGAAGAGGAGGGAACCATATTCGGTTTATCTTTTTGTCGGAAGCATTGCGGGCCTTCTCTCGATATTTATCCACAGCCTAACGGATTTTAACCTTCATATAGGGGCCAACGGCCTGTATTTCTTCTTTTTACTCGGGTTGGCTGTCAGCGCTGCCAATACGAGACTGAGGGACGGAGCGAAGATGGGCACTCTTCTCCGGAAGACCGAATTTCGCCCGGGGAGACTTGCCGGTGCGGCCTTCATGCTCTTTTTCGCATGTACCGTTGTCCTGAACGTCGGGATTCTTGCAGGGAAGTACTTTTCTCTACCGGCAAAGGAGATCTCCATGAACTCCCGCCTTTCCCGAAATGACCTGATGGATATTAAGGACGGGGCCCGCAAGGCTTCTCTTTTTGATCCATGGGAGGGGAGGTATCACTATGAAATCGCGAACGCGGAGTGGCTCTCCTCGAACCGGACGGGCGCTCTTGCCCAATACGGTAAGGCCCTGCAGCTTGATCCGTCAAATGCCGCGTATCTGCAGACTTTGGGGATTGCCCTGTCCGGTGCGGGGGAAAATGGTGATGCCGATAAACTGCTGCTGGCCGGTGTCGACTGCGACATAAGTAATCCCGCAAGATACAAGGTATACGCCTCATGGCTTCTGGCCCGGGGCAGGAAGGCGGCGGCATTGGGCTATGTGAACAGGGCAATTGCACTTGAGCCCCAAAAGACGGGGGATTACATAACCCTCATGGTGGTGTATGGTCTGGACGACGAGGATATCGGGAAATCTCTCCCGGAAAGGACCCAGCCGCACCTGTCTTTCGCCGATTATCTCGCCCATACCGGCCGGGCCGGCCTCGCGGAAAAGGAGTACCTCTCCGCGCTGGGATATGTAACAAATGAGAAAGTGATCAGGCCGTCATATTTCCTCCACGTTTACAATTACCTTGAAAAGGAGAACAAGGTTGACGATGCCCTTATGGTAATGAGGGAAGCGATCAATGCGCTGCCCGAAGATGTCAGCGTGAGGCTTACCGCCGCCGAGGCATATGAAAGGGCGGGCATACGTTACAAGGCCGTCGAAGAATACAGAAAGGCCCTTCTTATCGATCCTGGGAATGCAAAGGCAAAGAAGAAACTGGCGGACCTGGGCTAGGAGAGAAACGGATATGTTAACCGCAGACGGAATACAGACGATAATACAGACTATTACAGCCATAACAAACCGGCCGGCTTTGTTCAACCGTACCTGCCGAATAGAAAGTGTCTGCGATTCAGCGAGAAGCTGTTTGTTTGATATAATAATTTCATGAGAGTCCAGGACAAATATGTCTGAGAATAGGGATGTTGTACCATGATAAAGTTCGGGAAGAAAATAAGCGGTGCAGATGCCTTGTTCCACTCGCTTGTCGAGAGGCTTTCGCTGCGGAGCATGATGAAAGTGATATACCTTTTCGGGTCGCGGGCCGCTGATAGGGCCGATGAACTGAGCGATATCGATATTGCGCTTCTGGTGGAAGGAGGCCGAATGCCGCTGGATGTCGAACTTGACCTCCTGGGCGAGATAACCTCCATTCTTCAAACGGATGAGGTGAGTCTGGTTGTCCTGAATAATGCGCCGTTGACGGTTGCGTACGGCGTTATCAAAGAGGCGAGGGTGCTTTACAGCAGCAACGACAGGGAGCGCCTCGATTTTGAAGAACTCATAACTAGGAAGTATTTCGATTTCAAACATTACCTCGACATATACGACAGAGAGTTTATTTCCATCGTTGGCCGATGATAGATAAGGGGCTCATAATTGACCGTCTGAGCCGCCTCAGGGAAAACCTCAGGAATCTGAAGGAGCTTGGGCCTTGGCGAAAGACGACTTTCTGAAGGACGCCCGCAACTTCCATAGTGCGGCGCGACAGCTCCAGATAGCTATCGAGGCATGCCTGGATGTCGGACATCACATCATTTCCAGAAGGGCCCTTCGCCGGCCGAAGGACTACAAGGACATCTTCCTAATTCTGGGCCAGGAGCGGATCATTCCATTGGATTTTGCGGAATCACTCGTGAAGATGGCGAAATACCGGAACAGGCTTGTGCATCTTTACTGGGAAGTTTCGGCTGAGGAAATTTTTGGTATTCTCCAGGGGCCGGTAGATGACCTCGATTCTTACATGAAGTCAATCGCGGCCTTCGTCGACAAGGAGCCGTCTTCGGAGTGACAAGATGCCCGCGGTTACCGTAGATCTTTTAATCTTTTGACCTATTGACCTTTTAACCCATTAACCTGTCTGCTCATTGTTCTGCGGTTA
>Ga0315550_1000174_pt1 | contig 38033 bp, 35 predicted proteins | sample SalMarSW160190MG_2_FD_203100 | JGI IMG/M metagenome (GOLD analysis project Ga0315550, IMG submission 203100) | Salt marsh sediment microbial communities from the Plum Island Ecosystem LTER, Massachusetts, United States - Salt Marsh Sediment SW1601-90 ...
GACTGGAGAAGGAGGCTATCCTGGTCGTTAAAAGCCCCCACAGCGGGACTTTCCAGGTTGAGCACGCCCTCAAGGCGGCCGCTGGCCCCGACGAGGGGCACGGCCAGCTCGGACTGCATCCGCAGGTCGGCGTACAGCGGCTGGTAGATGCGCACCCAGGGAGCGGCATTCAGGTCGTGGATACACAGCGGCTCGCGGTGCTCGGCGACCCACCCCATGATGCTGGAGCTATCTATCGGCAGGGTTTCCACCATCGGATGGGCTATGTCCTCACCGGCGACGGCGCGGGCGATCAGGTTCTCGCCGCTCCCGTCCACCAGCCGAAAGATGCCGTACTGGGCATCGGTCACATCCAGCGCCATCTGCAGGATGGATTCCAACGTTTCCTCCAAGCGCAAGCGGGAGGAGATGAGCAAGCCCGCGCGGCGCAGACGGCTCAACTCGTCTTCACGGCGCGCCAGGTCGCGCTGCACGCTGGCCAGTCGCCGGGCCTGGTAGATCGCCATAGCGGCCTGGTTGACGAAATTGTCCAGCATCAGCAGCTCCAGTTGGCTGAACCGGCGATCTTGGTGCAGGTAAACATAGAGAATGCCCACAGGGCGATCGGCGACGACAAGCGGGTAGCAGGCCATGGCTTTGGCGCCGGCCTGCACTTTGTCGGGATGGATATCGACGTCGTCCTCTTCGTAGGAGAGCACACGGCGGCGCTGACCGATGGCGCGCATCCCCAGGCCGTCGGCGCGCGGCTCGTCGTTGGGGGTATAGTCGCTCGGCTCACCCGCCGAAAGGCGCGAGGAGAGATCAAAGGCACGCTGGGCCCGGTCGTAGGTGTAGATCACCGCCGACGTGCCCGGCACCACCTCGATGGCACTCTCGACGATCAGTCTCAGCGTCGCCTCAACGCTGCCGATATCCCGCGGGCTGATGCGGTTGACCGCCGCGCTGATCTCGTTGAGGCTGGCCAGCGCATCCAGCAGGCGCGGGTCGACTTGACCATCATCACAGATTGTCAACTGCGATTCATCTTTCCCGGCCATAGCACACGTCATTCCATACTACCTCAAAACGATTGTAACACGAGCAAACCATTCCTACAAGGGACATCCGCTCCAGGTGACCGGCACTTGTGTATCGAGTTCAACATGGCCACAATGCCAAGTGCCGGTCACTTAGAGAGACAATCTCCAAATGTGCTGGCCTAACCCAACCGCTTCTCGTAACAGACGTTGAGCGGGTTATCGACGTACCGACCGTAGCAACGAACGCGTCTAAACCCAGCTGACTCGTACAGACCAATCGCCTCCGGCTGCAGGATGCCAGTCTCGAGGCGCAGGGTTCTGTAGCCTAGCACACACGCGATAGTCTCGATTTTCTCCAATACCTTTTTGGCGACGCCCTGCCGCCGGGCGTCCTTCTCGACGAACATGCGCTTAACCTCGGCGACGCCGCGTTCCAGCGGGCGCAGCGCGCCGCAGCCGACAGGCTGGTCGTCGAGCCAGGCGATGACAAAGGCCCCACCGGGCACTCGCACGTCGTCCGGGCTGAAAGCACCGGAGCCATCGTCGCCGTAGCGTTCCCCCAACTCGGCGGATAGATTTCTGATAAGGCGAGCAGCTGCATCGCTATGTGGATCCTCGACGGTCACGGAAATTTCGGCAACACCGACCATACTCATCCAATGCCTCCTACGATGAGGCCGGGGGCATACACCCCCGGCCTCGACCTACAACAACCCGCAGCAATTGCGAGTCTTAAACGACCTGACCGGATGGGCCAAGTCGTTCAACCCCTAGGTTTAAATGTCATAGTACAGCGTGAACTCGTACGGGTGCGGGCGCATACGCATCGGATCAACCTCGGCCGAAACCTTGTAGGCCATATAGGATTCGATCAGATCCTCGGTAAACACGTCACCCGCCAGCAGGAACTCGTAGTCTTCTTCCAGCGCCTTTAGAACCGCCGTCAGCGAACCGGGCACCTGCTTGATCTTGGCGGCCTCTTCCGGCGGCAGGTCGTACAGGTCCTTGTCCATCGGCTCGCCAGGGTCGATCTGGTTCTGCACGCCGTCCAGGCCGGCCATCAGGAGCGCGGCAAAGGCCAGATACGGGTTACAGGCAGGATCAGGAGCGCGGAACTCGACGCGCTTGGCCTTCTCGCTCTTGGAATAGACCGGGATGCGGCACACCGCCGAACGGTTGCGCTGCGAGTACGCCAGGTTCACGGGCGCCTCAAAACCGGGCACCAATCGCTTGTACGAGTTGGTCGTCGGCGCGACGATGGCCAGCAGCGCCGGCGCGTGCTTCAGCAGGCCGCCGATATAATACTTGGCCGTATCGGAAAGCTGCGCGTACCCAGCCTCATCGTAAAAGACGTTCGCGTCGCCCTTCCACAAGCTCTGGTGGACGTGCATGCCGCTGCCGTTATCCTGGAACAGAGGCTTGGGCATAAAGGTGGCCGTCAAGCCGTTCTGCCGCGCCACGTTCTTGGCCAAGTACTTGTAGATCATGATGCTATCGGCCATACTGACCAGCGGGCCATAGCGCAGGTCGATCTCGGTCTGACCGGCGGTCGCCACCTCGTGGTGGTGCACCTCGACCGGCACGCCGACCGACTCGAGCGCCAACACGATCTTGCTGCGCACGTCCTGCTTGGTATCGGTGGGCGGAACGGGAAAGTAACCACGCTTGGGCGGGATCTGACCGCCCTTTCCGCCCTCTACGCCGCTATTCCACCACGCCTCCGCGCTGTCTACGTGGTAAAAAGCCTCGTTCGTGGCCTCACCGTAGACGACGCTATCGAACAGGAAAAACTCGGCCTCCGGCCCCCAATAGCTAATATCGGCGACACCGACCTGCTTCAGATAGGCCTCCGCCTTCTTGGCCACATAGCGCGAGTCCTTGGTGTAAGGCTGCCGGGTGATGGGATCGTAGATATCGCAGATAATATCCAGCGTCGAGATCTCAAAGATCGGGTCCACGAAAGCGCTGGTCGGATCCGGGATCAGGATCATGTCCGATTCGTGAATCTCCTGGAACGCACGGATGGACGAGCCATCGAAGCCTATCCCTTCCTCGAACAACTCCTCGGTCAGTTCGCGGGCAGGAAGGCTGAAATGATGCCACATACCCAGCAAATCGGTGAACCGCAAGTCCACCATCTGGACATCCTTGCCCATCTTGACGACGTCTGCTACTGTTTTGGACATAACTCACCTCCTGAAATATTTGATTCCTATCAATGTATCTTTTCAACAGATCAGGGGATGGGGCCTTTTCCTCCCCTAGTTATCAAGATACCTTCAATCGTCGAAGCTATTATAAGAGGCGCAGTGCTCGCCGTCTAGTACCCACATGGGTACTCTTCCCAAGCACAACGGCGGAGCCGATATCGGCTCCGCCGTCAACGCTTTCTCTACCGACTTGCCTAGACCTCAAGTTGCTGCATCAATCCGAACATGTCGAACTCTTCCCACAGCGCCGCGATCCTGCCACCCACGATCTGGTGGATGTGGATCGCCTTCACCGTCACCCGCTTCCCCGTGGCAGGGACGCCCATAAAGTCGCCCTGGTGGGTGGCCTGCGCTGTCCAGCGTGTCACCACCTTGTCCCCCTCGGCGATCTGGTCTTGGACGATAACCACTACGTCCGGGAAAGCGGTATGCATCATGCCCGCCACGGCCTTGAACTGCTCGCGCTCCATCGAAGTGCCACCGCCCAGGTCGATGACCGGAGCGTACAGCTCGTCGATCACCACCACGTTCTTCCCCGTGAGCACCTCTTCGTAGTGCCGTCGCACGAGTGCCTTGTTCGCTTCTGTAGCCATGTTCGCCCCCTATGCCTGTACCAGCACCCGCGGCTCCCTACACAACTCCCGCATCAGCGCCAACGCCGGCTCCACCTCTTCCAGGTTCATCTCCAGCGCCAGGCTCTCGATCACCTCGATCAGCCCGTACCCCGGCTCGACCGCCGCGATCAATTCGTACAGATGGGGATCGGCATACACCAGGCGCAGTATCTTGTCGGTCAGATCGACGGGCTCGTCCCTGGGCTCGGCGTAGATGCGCCGCGCGGCATCGCGCAGCCGGGTCAGCCAGCGGTCCATGTCCGCCTCCGGCACGTCCTGGCGCAGGTCCTGGAACAGGGCCAGCGTCACCTCCGGCCGCTCCCAGTCCCCGTCGATGGCCAGGCAATCGATGACGTCCGACATGCGACGCGTCGGCTCGGTGCTGATCAGCAGTTGGTAGTAGGTCGGTTCCCGGTCCAGCACCTCCGCCAGCCGTTCGGCAAACGGATGATTTTCCACGCCTGTATTCCAAGTCATCATTCTGCTCCTTTCAACGCTCTGCAACGCCGACAGATGCTCCGCAGGCACCGTGGCCAATAGATCGCCCAGCGTGTGCACCCAAAGTCCCAACAGGTCGCCGTGCTGGCAAGCGTCGTGGGCACAATCGCGAAACACCTGCGCCATCTCCGGCCCATACCGCCGCCGGAACGCCGCCGGATACGCGACCAGCAGCAGCCGGTAGAGCCGATCCGAGGCAGCCAAAAGCCACCGCGTCGACGACATCGCCTCCATCCCTCAGATCACGGGTTCCTGCGCACCCAGCAGCTTTTTCAACTTGGCCTGCCGGACCAGTTGCAGCAGCCGCTCCGCCTCTGCCGTCACCACCCGCTGCCCAAAGTCGGTCAGCCGGTAGTAGCGGCGGCGCTCGTCGTCTAGCTCAGGGTCGGGTCGCTCATTCGACTCCTCGATCAAGCCACCCGCGAGCAAGCGCTTGATCGAGCCATAGAGCGTCCCCGGTCCCAGGCGTATCTTACCATCGGTGAGCATCTCGACCTCCTGCATGATGGCGTAGCCGTGCTTGTCACCATCGGCCAGCGCCAGCAGGATGTGGAACACCGCCGGCGTCAGCGGCAGCAACTCCTCCGGATTGCGCGACCCAACTGACATACGTCTCCACCTCCTAATATATCCATCAGCGATATATCTACACTTGATATAATACAGGAGAATGCACATTTTGTCAAGGGTTTGGTTGACACAGGGAGGACAAGTCCCTATAATGACCTCATCCACTGGTGAGTGAAACAGATGCGTGAAGAAAATTGCCAGGCGCTACTGCATGGGCAGCTGAGCGAAAACGAGACAGGAGCACTACTCTCTCCCATCGGATTCGCCGATTGGCGTGCGGCTGTCCGCTGCCTGCTGCGCCTGGCCGACGAGGTGCAAACGCCTCAAACGCTGGCCCGCCTGCTCCCCCACCTGCTGACCATCCTCTCCAGCGCGGCGAACCCGGACCAGGTGCTGGTCAACTTGGAGCGGTTCGCCCACAGCGCCACGGACAAGCTGGCCACGTTCGACTACTTGGCCAGCAACCCACGCGCCATCGAGATCCTGGTCACGCTGTTTGCCAGCAGCCAGTTCCTCACCGAGATCCTGCTGCGCAACCCCGAGTACTTTGAGCGGTTGATGGGCCTCAGAGGACTGGCCCAGCACAGGAGCGTGGAGGAATTGTATGCCGAGACACAGGTCGTCCGCAGCGAGGCGGCGGGCCAACCCGCCGCACAGCTCGACGCCCTGCGGCGCTTCCAGCGCTGGGAACTGCTGCGCATCGGCGCGTGCGACCTGCTCAACCTGTTCGACCTGCCGGCGGTGACCGCGCAGCTTTCGAACCTGGCCCACAGCCTCGCGCGCGCGTGCCTCGAAATCGCCTCCGAGCAAACGCAAACGCCGACCGACGGGTTCGCCGTCATCGCCATGGGCAAGCTGGGCGGGCGGGAGCTGAACTATAGCTCCGACATCGACCTGGTGTTCGTCGCCGAGACGGAGGCGGGCGACTATCGCCGGCTGGGCGAGCGGCTGATCGAAGGCCTGACGCGCACGACCGCCGAAGGCTTTCTCTATCGTGTCGACATGCGGCTGCGCCCGTGGGGACGTGTGAGCCCGCTGGTCACGTCGCTCGAGGGCTACATCGTCTACCTGGAAGAGCACGCGCGCCAATGGGAAAAACAGGCCCTGCTCAAGGCGCGCCCCATCGCCGGCGACGAGACGGTCAGCGAAGAGTTCCTACGCCGGGCGCAACCCTTGGTGTTTGACGTAGGAGACGCCGAAAGGGCGCGCACCAACGCGCACGCCATGAAACAGCGCACCGAGGCCACCTTGCGCGAGCAGGGCCGCGACTGGGGCGAGGTCAAGCTGGGCGAGGGCTCCATCCGCGACGTCGAGTTTGTCGTCCAGGTTCTACAACTGGCCCACGGCGCGCAGCAGCCCGAGATCCGTAGCCGCAACACGCTCGACGCGCTGGACCGGCTGTCGATGAACGGGTTCCTATCGGCCGACGATTACCGCACGCTCGCCGACGGCTATGTCTTTTTGCGCACCATCGAGCACCACCTGCAGATGATGCACTACCGCCAGACCCACGCCCTGCCCGATGACGAACAGGCGCTCGTTCACCTGGCACGGCGGCTGGGCTTTGGCGGCGATGAGGCGGGGGAACGGTTCCTCACACGCTACGAGCAGCACCGCGCGGCCATCCGCGATGTTTATCTGCGCTATCTAGGGGGTAAGAAAATGAAGACACCCGTCCAACCACAGCCCGCCCCTTCCACCGCCGATGTCGGTCACCACGTCGAGAGCCTGGGGCAATCGTATGCTGAGGCCTTTAGCCGAGAGGAGATCGAGCGCCACGCCGCCCTGGCCCAGCAACTCGACGCCGACAACCTGATCGAGGTAGACGCTGCGCCGACCGGCGAGGAGAACTGGCGCGTCACTATCGTGGCCTACGATTACCCCGGCGAGCTGGCTCTGATCTGCGGGCTGCTGTTCGCCTATGGCTTTAGCATCCTCGACGGCAAGGTGTTCACGTATGAGCCGCCTGCCCCCCCTCAATCCCCCAAAAGTAGGGGAGGAAGTGGTGCCCCCTCCGTCCCTCCACAAAAGGAGGCACACAGCACCCCCTTTATCCCCCCCCCGCGAGCAGGGGGGGCTAAGGGGGGGCAAGAGCACCCCAAGATCGTCGACACGTTCACCGTGCGACCGGTGCACAGCGGGGTCACGCCGGAGACGTGGCGGCGCTACGCCGACGACCTGGCCGACCTGTTGCACATGATGCAAGCCGGACAGCGGCGCGAGGCGCGCGGAGAACTGGCCAAACGCGTGGCCGTCTCCCTGCCCGTGAGCGAAGAAGCAGCCAAGACGCTCTACCCGGTCGAAATTGAGATCGACAACAAAACGTCGGAGCGCTACACGGTGCTCCACATTGACGCGCCAGATACCATCGGCTTCCTGTACGAGCTGACCAACGCCCTGGCGTACAGCCGCGTCTACATCGCACGGGTGATGGTCAGCTCGGTGGGCAACCGCGTGCGCGACACGCTCTACGTCACCGACGCCGACGGGCGCAAGATCACCGATCTCGAAAAACAGCGAGAGCTGCGCGCCGCCACCGTGCTGATCAAGCACTTTACCCACTTGCTGCCCCACTCTCCCGATCCCGAGTCGGCGCTGCTGCACTTTCGCGGATTCATCGGGCAGCTTTTCGAGCGGCCCAACTGGCCGGACGAGCTGGCCTCCATCGAGCGCCCCGAGGTGATCGACGCCCTAGCCCACCTGCTGGGCGTGGGCGAGTTCCTGTGGGATGACTTTTTACGCATGCAGTACGCCAACCTCTTCCCGGTCGTGCAGGACGTGGACGCGCTGGAGACGGCCAAGTCGAAGGAGCAACTGCAAGCAGAGCTGGAAGCCGTCCTGAGCCCTGTTCACACCGGCCCCCAGACACCCTCCGACGACGCGCCCTGGCGCCAGGCGCTCAACGCCTTCAAGGACCGGGAGATGTTCCGCATCGACATGCGCCACATCCTGGGCCACACGGCCGAGTTCTGGGAGTTCTCCGCCGAACTGACCGACCTGGCCAAGGTCGTCGTCAACGCCGCCTACCACCTGTGCCACGAGGACCTGCGCTCGGTGTACGGCGCGCCGCTGCTGGAGAGCGGCGAACTGAGCGACATGGCCGTCTGCGCGCTGGGCAAGGCCGGCGGGCGGGAGTTGGGCTTTGCCTCCGATATCGAGCTCATGTTCATCTATGCCGACAACGGCCAGACCGCCGGCCCGCAGAGCATCCCCACGTCCGAGTTCTACGAGCGGCTGGTGCAGAATTTTATCGGCGCCATCTATGCCAAGCGGGAAGGCATCTTTGAGATCGACCTGCAACTGCGGCCCTACGGCAAGGCGGGCAGCATGGCGGTCTCGATGGAATCCTTCCGCCGCTATTTCGCCCCCGACGGCCCCGCCTGGGCCTACGAGCGGCAGGCGCTGGTCAAGCTGCGACCCATCGCCGGTAACCCCGCATTGGGCCGCGAGGTCGCGGCGCTACGCGACCAGTTCGTCTACATCGGTGAGCCCTTCGACGCCACCGCCATGCGCGCCATGCGCGAGCGACAGGTGCGCCACCTGGTGACCGGCGGCACGTTCAACGCCAAGTTCAGCCCCGGCGGCCTGGTCGACGTCGAGTACCTGGTGCAAGGGTTGCAGATCCCCCACGGCCGCGATAACCCCGCCCTACGGCTGACCAACATCCGCCAAGCCATGGCCGCGCTGGCCAAGGCGGGCATCCTCTCGGACGACGACTTTGCTCGGCTGCGCAAGGCGCACACCTTCCTGCGCTGGCTGATCGATGGATTGCGCATGGTGCGCGGCAACGCCAAGGATCTCACCGTGCCGCCCTACGACAGTGATGCCTTTGCCTTCCTGGCCCGCCGGCTGCGCTACGGAAACGATACCGAAAGGCTGCGCGAGGAGCTGACGCGCTACACGGGCGACGTACAAGAACTCAGCGCGCGGCTGTTAGCGTAACTCGTCCAGCCCTCTGGAGCCTTGGAAACCCCAAGAGACCTACCCACTTGGGTACTCTACCCAATTCAGTTTCACATATCGCCACAAAAACCAGCCGCCGTCGGCCCTCCAAAATGCCCCGCTTGGGTACTAGATTCTTGCCTCCTGCCTCGCTATAATCAAAACGTGCAACAACAGCACAGAAAGCAATTCAACATGGGAGGTAAAAATGGCTGAAAGAACTAGTAACATTGAATGGATCGATATAGGAGTAGGTGGCCTGGAGGAGTTCATACCCGGCCTCCCCAAGGGCGACGCCATCCTGGTGCGCGGCGAGCCCGGCACCGGCAAGACCATCCTGTGCCTGCAGTTCGTGCACAAGGGTGCAGAACTGGGTGAAAAGAGCGTCTACATCACCACGGAGGAGACGCCCGAGACCATCCTCCGGACCGGCAGCGAGCTGTGGGACGACTTTCCCACGCTGGTCGAGAACGGCACCATCAAGATCATCAACCTGTCCATCACGGCGACCTATGCCAGCGAGTACTCGCTGGTGAACAAGGCAGAAGTCATGGCTATCGTGATGGGTGGCCTGAAAGCACAGTCTGATGCTTCCCGCATCGTCATCGACTCGCTATCGTCGCTGGGGCGGCGACTGTCGGATGAATCAGAGTTCCGTGAGGTCTTTATGCGATTGCTCCTGGAGACGAAAAAGATGGGTGCCACGACGCTGCTCTCCGCAGAGGGTATCCCGATGTCCCCGGATATCACCGAATACCTGGCCGATCACCTGATCTATCTCGACTATCACAAGCACGACGTGATCTGGACACGCGTATTCATCCTGCGCAAGTCCCGCAGCGTGCCGCTCAAGCCGCAGATTCTCAAGCTGAACATCGAGCCGGAGGGCCTATCGGTCGAGGAGATTCCCATCGCACTGAAACCGGTCTGGTTCGCAAGCAGGCTCTAGCATCTGAAACGCATTCCAGTTCTACGGAGGACAAAAAATGTCAGAGGAATTCCTGGACCTATTTGCAGCTTTCCAACAATCATTCCTCGTCGGATGGGCGCCGGTGGCCATCTTTATCATGTCTACAGCCGGCTTCGCCCTCCTGTATGCCGGGATGGTGCGAAAGAAGAATGTCAGTCACACGATCATCATGATCAACGTCGGCTGGACCCTGGCCTTTGTCGTCTACTTTCTCTTCGGGTTTCCGCTGGCCTACTATTCCGATGCAGCGGTGATCGGCTGGCCCAAGTTCCTGCCGACCATCGCCAACCCGCTGCCGCCAGCGCTATCCGAAACGGGCGCTTACGGCATCCCGGGCAGCCCGTCGGGATTGGGTGACTTTGCGCTGTGGTTCAAGATGTCGATGTTCGCCATCACGGCGGTGGCCATCGTGCCCGGCGGCACCGCCGAGCGCGACAAGCTCTGGGGTTGGGTGATCGCCGCGGGCATAATTGCCGGCTTCATCTACCCCGTGGTCGAGCACTGGGTGTGGGGCGGCGGCTGGCTGAGCAGCCTGGGGTACATCGACTATGCCGGATCGACGGTGGTGCACCTTGTAGGCGGTATGCTGGCGCTGATGGGGGCCATCGTCATCGGCCCACGAATCGGAAAATTCGTGGGCAAAAAGAAAACCGCACGCGCCTTCTTCGGCCACAGCATCCCACTGAGCATCATCGGTGGGTGGCTGCTGGTGTTCGGCTGGTTCGGCTTTAACATCGGCTCCAGCACGGCGGCCGACCCGCAGACGATCAACGTCGAGTTGTCCTGGGTCTCCTTGACAACAGCAATGTGCATGGCCGGCGGTCTCTTCGGCGCGGCGATCACCTCGCGCGGCCACGTACTCACCAGCGTGATCGGCCTGCTCTCCGGTGCGGTCGCCATCTGCTCCGGCGCCGCCGTGATGCACCCGCTCGCCGCCTTCGTCACCGGCATCGTCGCAGGCGTGCTGACGACCTTTACCGTCGGGCTTTTGGAGAACATCCTCAAGGTCGACGACGCACTAGCCTGCTTCCCGGTACACGGTATATGCGGCATCTGGGGCGTCATCGCCACGGGGCTGTTCGGTGGCAAAGCGATAGGTGCTCATCCCATCTATGGGTTCGAGAACGCCGACTGGCTGCATCAGTTGGGCGTACAGGCGCTGGGGGCGGTGGCGATCGCGGCGTTCGTGGCCGTCGCTGGCTTTATCCTGTTCTGGATACTCAACAAAGCCAAGCTGCTGCGCGTCTCACGTGATGCTGAACTCTTCGGTCTCGATATCGCCATGCACAAGACATACGCGTATCCCGAGGAGATGGCCCAAACTCAATGGGGGAGGTAAATCATCATGAAAAAAGTCGAAGCCATAATCAAACCCGCTAAACTCAGTTCTGTCAGAGAAAAACTGGCCAAGGGAGGATTCCCCTCCTTGACCACCTACGAGGTCAAAGGCCGGGGTAGGCAGAGCGCCGTCGGCACGACACCGGATGGGGTCACCCTCTACGCCGGCCTTCTGAACAAGGTGAAGATCGAGGTCGTCACTGAGGCGGAAAACGTCGAAAAGGCCATCCAGATCGTCATCGAAGCCGCGCGCACGGGAGACATTGGAGACGGCAAGATATTCGTCTCCAATGTCGAAGAGGTCCTCAGAATCCGCACCGGAGAAAGAGGTAAGGAGGCTATATAGTAGGAACCTTCGATCGCTACGTGTCTGATCGCTAGCCGAATCAACGACACGAGAAAAACAATGGATATGCGAGTTCCTCCTTGTGAATAGGGCTTTTGTGGATGCGCCCCACAAAAGCCCGTTTCTTTTGCCACGCGAGAAGAAACCCGGTCTTTCGCTCGCGTACCAGACTCAGTAGATCCAATTTTCGTCACTCCGAGCGGAGCGAGGAGTCTCCCAATGCAGGGCGGAGATTCTTCGCTACGCTCAGAATGACGGTTTCGCAGGTGATTTTCATCAACACGCACATGTGCACACCAAGAATTTGGATCTACTGAGACTGCTAAAACGTCCAAAACTACTCCACAGAGACACTCTCCGACAGCAGCGGGCAAAAACCGGGTTTCCCTACTCGCCCTTGTGCACTTTGCACAAAGTAATCCTCTCTGCCCTTGTGAAAAATGCCCCAAGTGGGTACTAGATTTACGCCCTCTACCCCGCTATAATCTAAGCGGCACAGACCAAAAGGCCGTCAGGCGCAGGCAGCCAGCCAACCGTCAAAATCGTACCATCACACAAGGAGGAATTCGAATGATCGACTCTGGCGATACCACCTGGATCCTCGTCTCATCGGCGCTGGTGCTGGTGATGACACCCGCGCTGGCCTTTTTCTACGGCGGCATGGTGCGGAAAAAGAACATCCTCTCGACACTCAACTTCAGCTTCATTATGATGTGCCTGATCAGCGTGCAGTGGCTGCTCTACGGCTACAGCCTGGCCTTCGGCTCTGACGTGGGGGGCATTATCGGCGGGCTAAACTTTGCCGGCTTCCGGGGCGTTGGCGCAGAGCCTCTAGAAGGCATGACCATCCCCCACTTGCTGTTCGCCGCGTTCCAGATGATGTTCGCCATCATCACGCCGGCCCTCATCACCGGCGCATTCGTGGAGCGCGTGCGCTTCAAGACGTTCCTCGTCTTTAGCTTGCTATGGGCCACCCTGATCTATGACCCGGTGTGCCACTGGGTGTGGGGCGCGGGCGGCATCCTGGGCACCGAGGGCCTGGGAGCGCTCGACTTTGCCGGCGGCACCGTGGTGCACATCACGGCGGGCTTTTCCGCGCTGGCGTTCGCGCTGGCCATTGGACCGCGCAAGGGGTTTGGCAAGACCTCATTCGAGCCCAGCAACATCCCCTACAGCGTACTGGGCGCGGGGCTGCTGTGGATGGGCTGGTTTGGCTTTAACGGCGGCAGCGCACTGGCCGCCAATGGCACGGCAGTGCACGCCCTGTTCACCACCAACACGGCAGCCGCCGCCGCGGGCCTGGTGTGGATGATCCTGAGCTGGATCGACAACAAGCCCAGTGTATTAGGCATCGTCACCGGCGCGGTGGTCGGACTGGTGGCCGTGACGCCGGGCGCGGGATTCGTCACGCCGCTGGGCGCGCTAGCCATCGGCGCGCTGGCTGCGCCCATCAGCTACTATGCCATCAAGTTCATCAAGGGGCGCAACATCGTGGACGAGTCGCTGGACGTGTTCGCCTGCCATGGCCTGGGCGGCCTGTGGGGCGCGCTGGCGACAGGGCTGTTCGCCGCCTCGTCGGTCGGCGGCGTAGACGGGTTGTTCTACGGCAACCCCGGCCAGTTCCTGGCCCAGCTCTGGGCGGCGCTACTGGCCATCGCCGTCTCCTTCGGTGTGACCTTTGTGCTGGCCAAGGTGCTGAACGCCACCATGGGCCTGCGCGTCTCGGAGCCGGAGGAGCAGGTCGGCCTCGATATCAGCGAGCACGCCGAACGGGCGTATGCATAGGCGGGTTTCGGGCTTTTCCCTGAAACCCGGAGGAGGTGAAGGATGACCAAGAAAATCGAAGCTATCATTCGGACGGAGAAACTGGAGGACGTCAAGAGCGCCCTGCACGAGATCGGCATCGCCGGCATGAATGCGTTCGAGATCCAGGGGCACGGCCGGCAGGGAGGCATCGAACTGACGGGACGCACCGGCACCTACCAGGTCGACATGTTGCCCAAGATGCAACTCAACATCGTCCTCAGCGACCACAACGTGGAAAAGACCATCGCCACCATCTGCGAGTCCGCCGGGACCGGCGAGCCAGGGGACGGCATCATCTTTGTCTATCCCGTGGACGACGTGATCCGCGTCCGCACCGGCGAGCGCGGAAAAGAGGCGTTGCACTATGAGGATGATATCGATTCAAGATAGCAAAGGTCCACAACAACTGAAGGCGTCTGCCAACTGCGGCAGGCGCTTTTTTTGCCGATGCTACAGATAGCATAGATCGACCTTTGCTATCTTGACAAAATCCATCGAAAGGATATAATCCAGCTCAACGTTTTACTTTTGCCAAAGGTACAATCTTTCTAGGGGGAGGCAAGAATGACCCAAGCCACACTACCATACGCCATCTTCACGTACATTATCGACGAAGGACGTACCGCACGAGAACAAGGTAAAGATCTCAAGCTTCCCCCGATGGATGAGCTAGCCGAGGGCCTGGGCGTCAGCCGGGGCAAATTGCGCGAGGAGCTGATAGCCATCCAGGCCTACGGCATTGTGGAGATGCGCCCCGGCGACGGCACCTACGTGCGCCCCTTTGATTTCTACACCGCCACCAGGACGCTGGCCCTCTATGCCATCGAGTGCGATCGCAAGCACTTCGATCAGCTCTACGAAGTCAGAATCCAGCTCGAGTTTGCCTTCTGGGAGAGAGCGGCGCGCAGCCTCACCCAGGAGGATATCGACAAGCTCCAGCGCATCATAGAAAGCGCTGAGAAAAAACTGCACGGCACCCCCGTGGAAATCCCCCACGACGAACATCGCGAGTTCCACACCATCATTTTCAGCAGGCTGAACAACGAGTTCGCTCAGGGCATCCTGAAAGCCTACTGGGATGCCTATGAAGCCGTGGGCCTTAACCGTTACTTTGAGTTGAGCTATTACGAGTCTATGTGGAACAGCCATAGGAAAATGGTAGAGGCCATTGAGAAAGGTCGCTACGAGGACGGCAAAGAAACCCTCACCGATCACTTTACCCTGCTTGGAGATCGCTTACAGGGCAAGCGCTGACGGCAATGCCCCCCCTCCCACTTGTGGAGCAGATACTCTTTAATCTATATCAATTTGGAGAGATGATATGACAGAAGAACTCAATCCCTTTGCCATCGCACAGGCTCAACTGGACCAAGCTGCTGGGATCATGGATCTGGATCCGGCGACCCACGAGTTGCTGCGCTGGCCCCTGCGCGAACTCCACGTGACGCTGCCGGTGCGCATGGACGACGACAGCGTCAAGATCTTTCACGGCTTTCGCATACACTACAATGACTCCCGTGGGCCGACGAAGGGCGGTATCCGTTACCACCCCGAGGAAACCATCGACACCGTCCGCGCGCTGTCAGCCTGGATGACGTGGAAGACGGCCGTGATGGACATTCCCCTGGGGGGCGGCAAAGGCGGCGTCGTCTGCAATCCCAAGGAGATGTCAGAGCGGGAGTTGGAGCGGTTGAGCCGCGCCTACATCCGCCAGGTGGTCCGCATGCTCGGCGAGGAAATGGACGTGCCCGCACCCGACGTATACACCACACCACAGATCATGGCCTGGATGATGGACGAGTACTCGTTCATCCGCGGCTACAACGTCCCCGGCGTCATCACCGGCAAGCCCATTCCACTGGGAGGCTCGCAGGGACGCGGCGATGCCACCGCCCGCGGCGGCATGTTCTGTGTGCGCGAGGCAGGCAAGGCGTTGGGGATCGATCTACAGGGGGCCACCGCCGCCATTCAAGGGTATGGCAACGCCGGCCAGTTTGCCCACAGCCTGGGTGAGGAGCTGCTCGGCCTCAAGGTCGTGGCCGTGTCTGATTCGCGGGGCAGCATCTACAACCCCGACGGCCTGGACGCCGAGGCCGTCATCACCCACAAGCAGGAAACCGATTCGGTGATCGACTTTTCCGGCGCGCAGACCATCACCAACGCCGAGTTGCTGGAGCTGGACGTGGCTGTCCTGCTGCCCTCTGCCCTGGAGAACCAGATCACGAGCGCCAATGCCGGCAACGTCAAGGCCCGTATCGTCGCCGAGCTTGCCAACGGCCCCACCACGCCCGAGGCCGACGAGGTGCTTGATCAAAACGGCGTCTACGTCATCCCCGACTTTTTGTGCAACGCCGGCGGCGTCACCGTATCCTATTTCGAGCAGGTGCAGAACGCCTACGACTACTACTGGGATCTGGAGACCGTCCACCAACGGTTGGACGCCAAGATGACGGCCGCCTTCCACGCCGTGCACAAAACAGCCCAAAAGTACAAGATCGACAACCGCATGGGCGCCTACATCGTGGCCGTGAGCCGCGTCGCCGAGGCGTGCAAGCTGAGAGGTTGGGTGTAAATCCTACCTTCGAGACCTCCGGGGTCTGAGAGACCCCGGAGGTCTTTGCTTACGCCAGGAAGCACATCGCCCGCTGGCTGTCGGGGTCGGCCACGACCTGCGCGTGCTTGCCCCCCGTGACCGCGCAGACGTCGATCACGCGTACCAGGTCCGCGAACGCCTCTATGCCCGGCACCAGGTCACACAGCACGCTGGGAGACTGGAGAAAAAAGCTTCGGTTAAATTCGGCCCCCGCAGCGGCCGGGTATATGGCCAGGTAGATCGTCTCCGACTCGACCAGATCCAGGAAAAAGTGCGTGCCGTACGACACCTCCGGCATCTGCCCCGTCTCCTCGCGGGCGACCTCTACCAGAACGGCGGCATTTTCGATATCGGCGTAGGTCACGTTGACCCCCAGGTCGATGTTGCTGCTGCCAAACCGCCCCGGCCCCATGACCAACTCTCGGCCCACCATTTGGCGTAGACGGGCGTTGACCTGTCCCACCACGCGCCCCAGGGATTTTTTTACCTCCAGCGACGCGATGGCCGTATACCGCTCGGGATCGATGTAGACGATGTGGCATATCCGGTCGACCACACCGCCGCCGATGAACCTACTGGATCGGAAGAGAACGCGCTCCAACTCCACATCATCAGGAAGGCTGACCCGCCGAGAGATACCGGGAATCGCCATAGGCCGGCACTGGAGCAGATTGACCCTGACGCGTCCGGCCGGCTCGACGGAGGCCGTGAACTCGGTTTCTATCGGATGGCCGTAAACCCGCTCCAGCTCAGCCAGCATCTCTCCCATAATAGAGACAAAGGGCGTTCGATCGATCAGGTTGTTGAACGTCAAGACCAGATCCCCCGCCGGGGCCTGGACATACCGCCCGATGGGATCGTACACCCCGCCCTCCTTGAGCTCGGATACCAACAGGTGCAGGTGGGGATAGTCAGCTCCGGCGACCACCTCCTTAAACGACCGCGTAGCGAACCGGCTGGCCCGCAGATCGATCAGGTCGACCTGGCGTTGCGAATACTTGACCACCTTCATGCCCACCTCGGGTCTGAGCCGCGGATGGCTCAGGGGAACCATGCGTGGGTAGTCGTAGCCGACGCGATCGACGGCCCGGGTCCCCAAGCCAAACACCAGCCGGACGACCCCCTTGCGCGGGTCGATCCGATCCGTCCAGACGTACAGATTCCGGCTCAGCGCGACGCCGGCCAGCAGGGGTAAGAAAAATCCTCCGAACGCCTGGCCGGACACCCGCTGTACCAGGATAGCCATCTGCTCATCACGACCCGCCAAGCCCCGCCTGCGCTTGTAGGAAAGCACGTCGGGGTTCAAAGTGCTGGCATAGACGCGCTTCACCGCGTGTAGAAAAACGGCCAGTCTCTCCTCTGGGTGGCACTGATTGGCGCAGAACTCGCTGCGGTACTTGCCGGCAAAGGCGCTGCCGAAACTATCCTCCAGCAGGCTGCTGGAGCGCACGATGATGGGCGCCTGGCCATAGTAATCGAGCATGTTGCGGAACTGGGCCACGACCTCGGGCGGGAACTCGCCCGCCAGAAAGCGCCGCTCCACATCCTCAAACTCCTCCCAGGAGAGCTCGGGGTTGCTCATGAGCTGCAGGCGCAGGCGGAAGAGGTCGTTGTTCACCAGAAAAGTGAAAAAGACGTCGGACCCGACGTAGAAATCGTCGTGGCCCTCGAGCACCTCGCCAAAATCGACGCCCCCTTCGTATTGGGCCAGGATGCGGCGGGCCAACAGCATCCCGGCCGCCTTGCCCCCGATGCGCCCAGAGCCGACGAGCCGGTCGCGAATGCGAAACAGGTCGTCCAAGCTAAAGTAGTGCACGGCCAACTGCTCGAACTCGGGACGACCGCCGATCATCATACGGACGAACTCTTGCTTCAACGCGGCGACTTCGGGCGTCGTCTCGGGCGGCATCCGGTCGGCTGCGCGGTACTGGGCCAACTTGGCGTACACGCTCTCCCAAGGTGCAGACACGCCGGCCTGAATACCCAGAGGCTTTTGTCTGGCCAGCGTCGCCACCGTGGCTGCGTCCCCACTGCTAAAGACGGGCGTCCAGGTGTTGTCCGAGACGAGATGGGGGAGGAACATCTGCGGCGAGTATCGCCCCCAGGCCTTTAGGGGGTGCACGTATTTCCGGCCTTTCACGTTGTACACCGCGATCAGCACCTGAGTGGTCTCCCTGATCCTGGCCACGGCGTGATAGGCGTGCTGCCCCCGGGTGAGGGCAAAATAAGCCACCGTGCCCAGCTCGAAGAGATACGGGCACGTGACCTGGAAGAAATTGGCCAACAGCTCGTCGGTGGCCCACTTGACCACCAGGGCAGAGAGATTGTCGAACACGTAGAACGCCTCCCTGCCCCTCTCCTCGATGATGCGATGCACCTGCCCGCTGAAGGCATCGAACCCCTCGCTGGGATCGATCTGGATGATCTCGAGCCCATCGCGGGGCGCGACGATCGGCTGGTAAGGCGCAAACCGCATATAGATGCACCGGTGCCCATCCCTGATCGCCTGATCAACGAAAGGCTCTGCAAAGGTCACATAGTCATCCAGACTCTCGACCTTCCAGACGACGTTATCGCCTAACCGGAGCCCCTCTACAATCTCGTCCAGTTGCGCGATGCCGCTATGTATCATGTCCATCCTCTCTCGTTCTCCTGCGATGGGGTATACAACAACCCGGCCCAATTAACAACAAAAGCCCCTCTCAAATGCTTGACAGATTTCTTGCAATAGATATAATATAGCATAAATATGCTAAAGATACAATGTATAGAATACATCACAGGTTAAGCGGATAATCACACATGCTTCGAGGTATCCTACCCTACTATATTCTCCAATACATCATCGATAACGACCTCCAGATGGGCGAAGGCAAGGAAATCAAGCTGCCACCGATGGACGAACTCGCCACGGAACTGGGCATCAGCCGGGGCAAGCTGCGCGAGGAAATGGTCGTCGCCCAGGCCTATGGCGCGGTTGAGATGCGCCCCGGCGACGGCACCTACGTCCGCCCTTTCGACTTTTACGCCGCCATCCGTACCCTGGTTCTGTACGGCACTGCTTATGACTGGAAGAACTTTGACCATCTCTACCGGCTGCGCATGCAGCTCGAAATCATCTTCTGGGAAGAAGCCGTGCAGCACCTGACGCCAGAAGATCACGAGGAGCTCCAAAAGATCGTAGAGCAATCGGAGCAAAAGCTGCAAGGCTCACCGGTCGAGATTCCCCACAAAGGACACCGCGACTTTCACTTGCTCATCTTTCGCCGGCTGGATAACAAGTTCGTGCAAGGACTGCTCAAGGCCTACTGGGACGCATACGAAGCAGTGGGATTGCACCGCTACTTTGACCTGAGCTACTATGAAAAGATGTGGGTCAGCCACAGGGCAATCGCCGAGGCCATCCTCACAGGGCAATACGAGCAAGGGAAGCAAGTTCTGGTGCAGCACTTTACCCTGCTCGAGAACCGCTTGAGCGGCGGTACGAGCGAGTAGCAATAGCAGGCTGCTTCTCTAACTTTGGGAAGAACTCCAAGACTCTTATTTGGAGACATTTTTCGAAACCAACTCAAGGAGAAAATCTGATGAACCTACAGCAACCCAACTCAGGCGATCACACGCAGACGAACAATCGCGCCAAGACGGTCGTGCCGAGCTCCGGCATCTGCACGCGCTGCGTCGATGGGTGCAAGGGGAACTGCGAAGTCTTTCAGGCCACCATGCGCGGCCGCGAGCTGCTCTACCCCGCCCCATTTGGCGCCCTCACCGCCGGCACCGACAAGGAATACCCCATCGACTACTCCCACCTGAACATCTGCGGGTACGCCATGGGCGCAGAGGGCCTGCCCGAGGGCCAGGTCGGCAACCCCGACAACACCCTGTTCCCGATGGTGAATACCGAGACCGAGTACGGCGTCGAGAACAAGGTCAAGATGGCCGTGCCGGTCTTTACCGGCGCGCTGGGCTCCACCGACGTGGCCCGCAACAACTGGGAGCACTTTGCCGTGGGCGCCGCCATCTCCGGTGTGACTATTGTCTGCGGCGAGAACGTGTGCGGCATGGACCCCGATCTCGAGCTGGACTCTAGCGGCAAGATCGTCGAGTCGCCCGACATGCGCCGCCGCGTGGAGCAGTACCGCCGCTACCACAACGGCTACGGCGACCTGATCGTGCAGATGAACGTCGAGGACACCCGCCTGGGCGTGGCCGAGTACGTGATCGACAAACTGGGCGTCGAGTCCATGGAACTCAAGTGGGGCCAGGGGGCCAAGTGCATCGGCGGCGAGGTCAAGCTGCCCTCGATGGAGCGGGCGCTGCAGTTGAAGGAGCGCGGCTACTTGGTCACCCCCGACCCGACCGCCCACGACATCCAGTCCGCCTACGAGGACGGCGCGCTGCACGAGTTCGAGCGCCACTCGCGGCTGGGTTTCATCGACCAAGAAGGCTTTATGCAGGAGGTCGAGCGGCTGCGGGGGTTGGGTGCCAAGCGCGTCACGCTCAAGACCGGCTCGTACCCCATGCGCGAGCTGGCCCTGGCCATCAAGTGGGCCTCCGACGCCAAGCTGGACATGCTGACCATCGACGGCTCCGGCGGCGGCACCGGCATGAGCCCCTGGCGCATGATGTGCGAGTGGGGTGTACCCACCTTCTACCTGCAGGCGATGACGTACGAACTGTGCACCATACTGGCCGAGAAGGGCGCCTTCGTGCCCGATATCGCCATCGCCGGCGGGTTCTCGACCGAGGATCACATCTTCAAGGCCATCGCCATGGGCGCACCTTTCGTCAAGGCGGTCTGCATGGGCCGCGCGTTGATGATCCCCGGCATGGTGGGCAAGAACGTGGCCCAGTGGATGGCGGAGGACAGCCTGCCCAGGACCGTCTCCCAGCACGGTTCCACCATCGAGGAGATCTTTGTCGAGTACGAGACGCTGGTTGACGTGTACGGCAAGGAAGAAATCGACCAGATGCCGTTGGGCGCCATCGGCTTCTTTTCCTACGCCGACAAGCTCAAGATCGGCCTGCAGCAGTTGATGGCCGGCAGCCGCAATTTCCGCGTCTCCACCATCGGTCGCAAGGACCTGATGGCCCTGACCGAGGAGGCGGCCAAGGTATCCGGCATCCCCTACGTGATGGATGCCTACCGCGAAGAGGCGATGGAAATCATCAACGGCCAAGCCTTTGGTATCCCCTGCGTGATAGACACCTACCACAAAAAAGCGATCGAGATCACCAACAACTAATCTATCACCAAAACGACCATCGCCGAGTTCCTGTCAGATTGTGATGAACAGGAACTCGGCCTTTTTGACTTTGCAGAGTTTTGGGTGTAATATTGGTACCTGGCGGAAAAGCAAAAGCTACCACGTTATTTCTATTACACAGCGTAATACCATATTGAGAAAAATAAAGAGGAGGCTATACCATGTATCACAAGATCATCATTGCAGGCTATCTTGGCCGGGATCCAGAGATGAGATACACGCCGGACGGCACGCCGGTCACCAATTTCTCGGTAGCAGCCAGCCGCAAGTGGACCCGTCAGGACGGCACGCAGGTGGACGAGACCGTCTGGTTCCGCGTCACTGCTTGGCGGCGACTGGCCGAAACCTGCAATCAATATCTCCAGAAAGGCCGCCCCGTGCTCATCGAGGGGCGCCTGCAGCCCGACGAAAACGGCGGGCCGCGCATTTGGACGGGCAACGACGGCGTAGCTCGCGCTTCGTTTGAGGTCACGGCGCAGACCGTCAAGTTCCTGGGCGGCCGCGGCGAAGAGCCGTCTCCCGAAACGCCCGAGTCCTACGAGGAACCCCCGGCCGAGCCGGAGGAAGAGATCCCCTTCTAAGACGCTGGCTTGAGTCGCGCAGCGATATCTTTCGACCGCCGCTCTCGCAGCGGCGGTCGGGTTTTATCCAGTCGGTGTTGACAGCCGACCCATTTTGGAGTACGATGGGGCGCAGTGATCGCGCAACCCAATTCTAGGGAGGTATCCGCTATGAAGACGCCACCTCACCGCCAGCAAATCAACGTCGAGGTTCCAGCCGACCTGGAGGCCACGTATGCCAACTTTGCCATGATCACCCATACCGCCTCCGAGGTCATTATTGATTTCGCCCGCGTGTTGCCCAACACGCCCCAGGCCAAGGTTTACGCCCGCATCATCACCACGCCACTGCACGCCAAGCTCCTGCTGCGCGCCTTGAACGAAAACTTGGAAAAATATGCGGAGCAGTTCGGTGAGATTAAACTGCCCGCCGAAGGCGGCGCGTTGGCCCAGCAGTTTTTTGGGACGGTCAAGCCACCTTCACCTCCAGAGTCATGATCCTGAATGGAGACCAATATGAACCAACTCGATACGATCGCCCAACGCATCCAAGATGACTTTGAGGCGCGCAACGACGCCCGCGACGGAGCGCTGCGCCGCTCTCGCGAGCTGATCCGCACCTGCGCCACCGCCATCCGCGCCAGCCACCGCGACGAGTGGGACACCGCCCACGACCTGCTGACCGAGGCGGACGAGATCGCGGGCGAACTACAAGAGGCTCTCGCCCCGTATCCCGACCTGATGGTCGCCGGTTACACCCAGGATGCGCTGAAAGAGATGGTAGAGGCGCACGTCACCCTGGCGATAGCCAGCAACACGACAATCCCAGAGCCAGAAGCATTGGGGATAGGCTATCCTGCGTATCTGAACGGGCTGTGCGAGGGGGCCAGTGAGATGCGCCGCCGCTGCCTGGACGAGATGCGGCGCGGCGACACTGCCGAGGCCGAGCGGTTGCTGGAGGCGATGGACGAGATCTATGACATGCTGGGCACTTTTGACTTTCCAGACGCCATCACCGGTGGCCTGCGTCGCCGTGTGGATCAACTGCGCGGCGTGCTGGAGCGCACCCGTGGCGACCTGACCAACAGCCTGCGCCAGGATCGCCTGGTCCAGGCGCTGGAGGAGTTCGAGGGACGCGTCAGCAGTGAGTGACGACGGCTACGGCTGCCGCCCTGGCGGCAGCCGCATCATCCGCGCCAGCGAGATCGGCCAGTACGCCTACTGCGCCCACGCCTGGTGGCTGGGGAACGTCGAGGGATTGCCCTCAGGCCACCAGCGGGAGATGGCGGCGGGCGAGGCGATCCACCTGCACCACGGGCGGGGCGTGAGAACGTCTCTGGGACTGGCACGGCTGGCTTACGCGGTGTTGGTGTTGGCGGTGTTGGTCGGGGTCGTGTGGTTGGTTAGTGCGCTGTTTGGCTAGCTGATTATGGCATTGTGGTTCCTTGGACTGCTGATCCTGGGGTTGCTGCTGCTCTGGTTGGCACGGCGCGGGCGAGCGCGCAGCGGGCTGCCACAAGGACGCGTGGTCTACTCGGATACCGGCGGCTGGGACCGGCTGGAGCGCCCGCTCTTCTCGCGCGAGTTCGCGCTCACCGGCAAGCCCGACTACCTGGTGGCCGACGGAGCAGACATTATCCCCGTCGAAGTCAAATCGGGCCGTGCGCCGGCACAGCCCTATGGATCCCACGTCCTCCAACTGGCCGCCTACTGCCTGCTGGTGGAGGAATGCTACGGACGCCAGCCGCCCTACGGCATCGTCAAGTACGACGACTGTGCCTTCGAGGTGAACTACACACCCGAGCTGGAGGAAGAGTTGCTCGAGATCGTGGAGGACATGCGGGCCGATCTGGCCGAGGGAGACGCGCCGCGCGACCATGATGACGTGCATCGATGCCGGGCGTGTGGGCATCGGGAGCATTGCGACGAGAGTTTGGTATAAAAACGCGTGAGACGTAAAGCGTAAGATGTGATAAACCTATTTACGTTTTACGCCTTATGTTTTCCTCATCCATAGAGGCCTGAACCTATGCCAAAAACCCTGCTCGCCGTCTTCGCCCACCCCGACGATGAAACCTTCGGCCCCGGCGGCACGCTGGCTAAATATGCCGCCGAGGGCGTGGCCGTGCATCTGGTCTGTGCTACGCGGGGCGAGGTGGGGGAAAGCGACCTCGATGACCTGGGCGACTGTGAGGACCTGGCCTGCCAGCGCGAGCAGGAGCTGCGCTGCGCAGCGGACGTGCTGGGGATGATGGACGTGCACTTTTTGGGCTACCAGGATTCGGGAATGGCCGGCTCCCCGGCCAACAAGCACCCCCGCGCCCTCATCCAGGCCGACCCAAACGTGCTGGCCGAACAGGTCGCCGACTGGATGTGCCGTCTGCAGCCGCAGGTGGTGCTCACCTTCGATCCCTACGGGGCCTACGGCCACCCCGATCACATCGCGATATACCGCGCCACCGTCGCCGCCTACGAGCGATTGCCGGAAGGAGAACGCCCGCAAAAACTCTACTTTACCGCCATCATGCAGACGCTTCTAAAGTGGACAGTGTGGATAATGCCGCTCTTTGGCTTCGATCCAAAGGCCGTGGGCAAGAACAAAGACATCGACCTGCGCGCCGCACTCGATCACGCGCTGCCGATCACGACGAAAATCGACGTCGGCCCCTATTACGACGCCAAGCGGCAGGCCGCCGTCTGTCACCGCAGCCAGCTTTCGGGGCCGGGGCCGTTTTGGGACAGGCTGCCCCAATGGTTGGTGCGCCGCGCGCAATCAACGGAAACGTTCCACCGCGCCTCGCCACCGCTTCGGCAAGGCGAGCGGATAGAGAGAGATTTGTTTGCAAACACAGGCCTGGAGGTTTGAATGCCCTTTAGTTTTAAAGACCTTGAAATCCCGGGAGTCGTCCTCATCGAATCTCGACGTTTTACAGACGCCCGAGGCTTTTTCATGGAGCTGTACAAGGCATCCGAGTTCGCAGCCCACGGCATTCCCCCCTTTATCCAGGACAACTGCTCCCACTCCGTGCGTGGCGTGCTGCGCGGGTTGCACTACCAACTCCCCCCAAAAGCGCAGGGAAAGCTGGTGATGGCCTTCAGCGGCCGTGTCTTTGACGTGGCCGCCGACATCCGACCGGGTTCGCCCACGTACAAAAAGTGGGTCGGCGTGGAACTTTCCGCCGACAATGGCCGTATGCTGTACATCCCGCCGGGCCTGGCCCACGGATTCTGCGTCCTCAGTGAGGAAGTAGATTTCGTCTACAAGGTGACCGAGGAATACGCGCCGGAACTCGAACGGGGCATCATGTGGAACGATCCCGAGATCGGCGTCCGATGGCCCATCGCGGAGCCCATCGTCTCCCCCAGAGACGCGCAGCTTCCCTCTCTACAATAGGTGAAAAGTAGGTCGGATTTGCCATCCGACCCATAGCATATTTGAGCCAATCGCTTTGAAAAGTGTCCGGTAGTCAGGGCAATCGCATCTTAATCAAAAAGGCGTCAAGCAAGCCAAAAAGCGTCACAATTACTGCCCTTGTCGACCGTTGGAAGCTCGGACTGCTGCTCCAGTGTGAAAAAACTTGTGTCGGGGGACAAGAATTTGCGCCAGTTTGCCTTCCGAAATGGCATAATTGACAGGATTCGAATTTAGATGCAATTGCCCTGGTCCGGTAGTGAATTTGCGGAGGTTTTATTTTATGGTACAATAAAATGCGCAATTGGCCGAGGCAATGCCCAGCAAGGCCCTTGGCTCACATCATCTACACGAGGAGGGAACGATGAATACCCCACGTAACAACTCTGTTCTATATCTGTGCAAGCAGCGCCTGGACACGCCCGGCGCGCGTCTGTTTATGGGCGTGCTCCTGGCACTGGGCTTGACGATGATCCTGACCTGGACGCTCACTGAAGCACGCTTGCCTACAGCCCAGGCCGCGCCTACAGGCAGCGTTCTCTACGTCGATCGGGACGCCACGGGGGCCGGCACGGGCCTTTCCTGGACCGATGCGTACATGCGTTTGCAGGACGCCCTGGACGCCGCCGGGCCGGGGGACGAGATCTGGGTGGCCGAGGGGGTTTACACACCCACCAATGTCGCCGACCGCAGCGCCACATTCCAACTGAAGGACGGTGTGGCGCTGTACGGCGGCTTTGCAGCTACGGAGACGGTGCGCACTCAGCGCAACTGGGAGATCCACGTCACCGTCCTCAGCGGCGACCTGGACGGAAACGACGTTACCGATGCCCACGGCGTGGTGACCGCCACGGCGAACATCACCGGCACCAACGCCTATCACGTGGTCACCAGCGGCGGCGTGACTGGGACGGCTGTGCTGGATGGGTTCAGCGTTACGGCTGGAGATACGAAGGATTTATTTGGCTACTGTCAAGATGGTGGTGGAATGGTCAACGACGACGGCAGCCCAACGCTGGCAAACCTCACCTTCAGCGGCAATTTTGCTGGTGATGGCGGCGGGATGTACAACAACGGCGGCAGCCCGGCGCTGACGAACGTCGTCTTCAGCGCCAACTCTGCCGACTGGGGCGGCGGGATGTACAATAGTGTTAGCAGCCCGACATTGACCAGCGTCGCTTTCAGTGGCAACTCCGCCAACTGGGGCGGCGGGATGCACAACTACGAAAGCAGCCCGGCGCTGACGGACGTCGTCTTCAGCGCCAACTCTGCGGATGATGGCGGCGGGATGGCTAACTTCCGTGCTAACCCAACGTTGATGAACATCACCTTCAGCGGCAACACGGCCAGCAACAGCGGCGGCGGGATGCACAACCACGAAAGCAACCTAGCACTGACCAGGGTCACCTTCAGCGGCAACATAGCCGGCTTCGGCGGCGGAATGCTCAACTCCATTGGTACCCTAACGTTGACGAACGTCACCTTCAGTGACAACATGGCCAGCGATAGCGGCGGCGGAATGGCCAACTGCAGTGGTATCCTAACGTTGACGAACGTCACCTTCAGCGACAACACGGCTGGCGAAGACGGCGGCGGGATGGTCAACTACGATGGCAATCTAACGTCGATGAACGTCACCTTCAGCGGCAACTCTGCTAACTATGGCGGTGGAATAGTCAACTACAGTGACAACCTGATAGTGCGCAACACCCTCTTCGTCAAGGGGGCAGTGGGCGCCAACTGCGCCGGCGCTGCCTTCGCCACGGGAAGCACCCACAACCTGGCCGACGATGGATCGTGCGGCAGCAGCACCACCCGGTCGGCCACCATCAACCTGGGCGCGCTGGGCGACTATGGCGGCGACACCCAGACGGTGCCCCTACTGCCCGGCTCGGCCGCCATCGACGCCGGCGCCCCGGCGTATTGCCCCGCCACCGACCAGCGCGGCGCGGGGCGCGTGGGCACGTGCGATATCGGCGCCTTCGAGGCCCAGGGCTTTACGCTCGCCGTGTTGGGCGGCAGTGGTCAGAGCACGCCCATCATCCAGATGTTTCCACAGCCCCTGCAGGTGAGTGTGACGAGTGACGCATCTCCTGCCGACCCGGTGGACGGCGGCACGGTCACCTTCGCCGCGCCTGCCTCTGGGGCCAGCACCTATCCGGTAGTATACACCGCGACGATCGAGGGCGGCGCTGCCATCATGACTGCCACAGCGAACTGTGTCGCCGGCGGCCCGTACCCCGTGACCGCCAGCACGGCGGGGGCGGCGGCGGGCGTGGATTTCGCCCTGACGAATACGCCGGACTCGATGTCCACGATGACAACGTTGGACTCGGCGCCGAACCCGGCGCTGTTTGGGCAGGGCGTTGTCTTCACCGCGACGGTGACCTCGATATGTGGCGCACTGACCGGGGACGTGGCGTTCTACGACGACGGTGTGCTCCTGGGGACCGGGACGCTGGACGGCAGCGGCGTTGCCACCTGCACCACGTCAGTGCTTGCCGCCGGTACACATCCCATCACGGCCGCCTACGGCGGCGACGCGAATTTCGACCCGAGCACCTCCGAGGTGCTCAGCCAGGTCGTCAGGCCGCCAGTTTACCTGCCACTCGTTTTGCGTGGCGCGAACTAACGGCAATGTAAATTCTCTATCTTACCCAAAGGAGGGACACATGTTTGGCTACCTACGAACGAACCGTGATCTGACGTTGCGGGATTACGATACATACCGTGCCTACTACTGTGGGCTGTGCCACGCGTTGGGTCGAGGTTATGGTATCCTGGCGCGCGCAATAAATAGTTTTGAGGGCACCTTCCTTGCCCTCCTCGTCGACGCACAAAAAGGCAGCCCCCCATCGTATATGACGTCTCCCTGTATCGCCAGCCCGTTCTCTTTCCGCCGGGCCGTGGACAGGACGGCGGCGCTGGATTTTGCCGCGGCTGCGACCATTTGCGGCGTGAGCGCCAAGCTGCAGGATGATGTCGCCGATGGCGACGCCGGGTGGCCGGTGCGGGCCCTCGTATGGTCAGGGCGAAAGTGGGTGCGGCAGGCAGAGGATCGACTACAGGCGTTGGGTTTCCCAATGGAGGATGTACAGCGTGAATGGGCGGCCCAGAGAGCCCTGGAGGGGAGCCCGGACGATCTCGATCTGATGCAAGCCGTCGAGCCCAGTGGCCGGGCTTATGCGACCATCGTGGCCCACACCGCGGACCTGGCGGGGCGACCCGAGAATAAAGAGCTGTTGCACGAACTTGGCTACGAGCTGGGAAAGGTCACCTGTCTGCTGGATAGCTACCGTGACTATCCGCTGGACGTCCAATTCCACCGCTTCAATGCCTTGCGAGAGTGTATGGACTTTGAAGCGGTGCGGGCGAACGCGCAGGGTGTCCCGCCCGAGCAGATGGAACAGGTGCAGCGGCGGGTCCAAGACTCGCTGCAATCCATACAGGATCTGTTTGGCGCGATTGGCTGGAGACAGCACGCGAGCATCGTCGAGAACGTGCTCGTGACCTCCCTGGAGGAGACCGCCAGGCGGGTGTTGATCGAGGGGAATTCCGAGGCCTTGGATGGGAGCACAAAGATCCTGGGGCAGCGGCCGGGTGTTTTGTTGCGAAACCCTCTCTCCGCTGTTGCGACGCTCGTTCCAATAGTTCTGTTACAGGGTGGTGATGGCTGTGAACCCAACTGTCAACCTGACTGTCAACCCGGTTGTGAATGTACCCCGCTTGATTGCGGTGATATGGGCAGTGATTGCTGTAGCTCGATAGAATGGGGGAAATGTACAGAAGGCTGCTGCAGCACGAATTGTGATTTCGACCCCTCCAGTAGTTGTTGTCAAAACCCGCCTGACTAAGTCGTCATCAGATGATTTCTCAATGGACAAAGGCGAACTTGATCCTCGACAGGTCCTCGTACTTGCCAGGAGAATAGTCAAGGCTGAGAATCCGGAGACATACTTCCTGGGTAGGTTGCTCTACGACCGTGGACTGGCGGACTATTTTTTCCTGTGCTACGCCTACTTTCGTTGGGTTGACGATCACGTGGACGACCCGGCGATCGGTGCTGACGAGGGTCGAGTTTTTCTCCGTCGGCAGCGTGCTCTCCTGCATCTTCTTTATCAGGAAGAGGCACTACCTCACATCTGCCCCCAGGAGCAGATGCTGGCCCAACTGGTCATCTACGACTTGGCTCATGGTTCCGAGATACGCCAGGTCATTTCCCCAATGTTCGAGTGCCTGGCCTTTGACGGGGGGCGTAGGGGCCATATATTGAGCCACGAGCAGTTGGACTGGTATTCCAGAGCGCTGGGCCGCTCGTACACAGATTCGCAACAGTACTTTATAGCCCGTGGTCACAGATATCCACGCGGGCCCGATCAGTACGTAACCGGCACCGTGGCCCATCGCGTGCACATTCTACGCGACTTTTTGTCCGACCTCTCGTTTGGATACGTGAACATCTCTAAAGAAGATCTAGACACCTATCAGATCGACCTGGCCCGCGTGAACGATGTGCGCTTCCGAAAGTGGGTCCGCGATAAAGTACGGGCGGATCGGGAAGAGTGCCGCCTGGGAAAGACCTACCTGGATCGCCTGGGGGTATGGCGGTGCAAGCTCCTCGGATATCTCTATTGCCTGCGTTACGAGGCGGTGCTCGATACCATTGAGAGGGATGGCTGCCGTCTGCGGGAGAGCTACGTTCCGGGAGGGCTGGAAAGGCTCCGATTTCTCGGAAGAGCCCTGTGGACTACTTTGAGGGTAACGATGCGCCACGTATTGCAATCCTTTTCAACCGTTCTGGCCGATCGGGTAGTTGGGGATGGCCAACGTGAAACGATCTGACGTCGTCATCGTAGGCGCCGGGCCGGCAGGGTCCTCAGCCGCGTATTTCCTGGCCCGGTCAGGTGTGCGGGTGACACTGCTGGATAAGGAGACATTCCCAAGAGACAAGGTTTGCGGTGACGGTATCAGCGCGAGCTCTCTGAGACAACTGGATCGCATGGGGCTTGGTGGTCGGCTCGATGCCGAAGGTGCCCACGCCCCCAGCGGAATACGCCTGGGGGCTCCCAACGGAGATATCGCCGTCGTAGGAGCGTCTCACTGTGATGAGCGAGATTACATCTTTGGCAGAATCATGCCTCGCCGAAAGCTGGATGTTGTTCTTATACAGGCGGCGGTCGAGGCCGGCGCCGAGTTCTTGGATGGTGTGCGGGCTGCGGGGATGTCTTCAGAAGGTGGCAGTGCGGACGTCTACGTGATGAACAACGGCAAGCGTGAGACGCTGCGCGGCCACGTCGTGATCGCTGCTGATGGCACTCGGGGTGGCTTTAGTTCTAGGATCGGCTTACAGAGCGGGCCTTTGCTATGTGTCGCCGCTCGGATGTACGTCACCGGAGACGACCACTCTGAGGGTTTGCTGGATATGCTCTTTGAACCGGACATCGTACCCTGTTATGGATGGGTGTTTCCGGTCGGCAATGGAATGTACAATGTTGGGATGGGGATGACGATCGAATACGCCCGCCGCAGGAGCCTGATAGAACGGCTCGAGACTTTTTTGCGCACGAACCCCCGCGTTCTGCGCAGGTTGTCGAACTGCCAGGTGGTGGGCAAACCACGGGGTTTTGGCCTCTACGCCGGTTTTCGCCCATCGCAGGTCTATCGGGAGCGGCTGCTCGTCGCGGGCGACGCCGCTGGCCTGGTCAGCCCTTTGACCGGCGCTGGTATCAGTAGGGCCTTGATCAGCGGTGAGGTGGCTGCCCGGCACGCCAGATCCGCGCTGATGAACGGTGATTGCTCGGCCAATGGTCTCGCAGCGTATGCCCGTGAGCTAGGAGCGCGGTTCGGCAGGCAGCATGCCTTGCGCCGATTCGTCCAGCGGCTGTTTGGGCACGAGTACATTCTCAACCGCGTCGTACACTTGCTCGGCCACGATGAGGCGTTTGGTCGCCTGGCGCACGCTATCCTAGCGGACACGGCTGACTATAGCGATCTTTTGAGACCTCGCATGCTCGTAAAGTTTTTTGCTTGACCAGGCGGTTAGCGTGCAACCGCGCGACCGTGGTCGCGAAGTTGCCTACCACCCTACAATCAGGAGGTCATCTTGCGCATCTTTATCACCGGCGACAAAGGACAACTGGGCCGCGCACTACAGGACGCGCTGGTCGGGCACGAGCTAGCAGGCTGCGACCTGCCGGAGTTGGACGTGACCCGCCGCGAGGCCATCGGCATGGCCATCGCAGACTTTGCCCCCGACGTGGTGATCCACTGCGCCGTCTGGGCTGATGTAGACGGCTGCGCCCGCGAGCCCGACAAAGCCTACCTGGTCAACGGTATCGGCACGCAGAACGTGGCCCTGGCCTGCGCCGACTGCGACGCGGCGCTGGTCTATGTGAGCACCAACGAGGTTTTCGACGGCACGGCCACGCAGCCCTATCGCGAGTGGGATGCCCAGAACCCGCTCAACGCCTACGCCAGATCGAAGGCCGCCGGGGAGTGGTTCGCGCAAAACCTGCTCACCTGCTTCTACATCGTCCGCACCGCCTGGCTCTATAGCATCGGGGGACGCAACTTTTCCACCCCCAGCCGCATCGTTCAGGTCGCCGACGAACGGGGCGCGCTCAAGGTCGTCACCGACGAGGTGGGCAACCCCACATACGCGGTCGATCTGGCCGAGGCTGTCGCGGCGCTGATCCAAACCGGGGCCTACGGCGTCTACCACCTGACCAATGCCGGCTACACCTCCCGCTACGATTACGTGCGCGAGGTGCTGCGCCTGGCCGGGCGGGAGCACATCCCCGTCGAGCCCATCCGCCTGGACGACTTTCTGCGCCCGTCCACCCCACCCCGCTTCGCCCCGCTGGCCAACACGGCGGCGGCGGCGCTGGGCATCACGCTGCGACCGTGGCAAGAAGCTGTAGAAGAGTTCCTACAAGCCCAATGACTCAATCTCCAATCTCCAATCTCCAAGCGCAAAGCTCGGAGGTCACACCTGCAAGCGTTTCACCCGCTGATAGCCACCCCCTGGCCAGTGTGATCATCCCCAACTGGAACGGCGCGCATCACCTGCCCACCTGCCTGGACAGCCTGCGTGCCCAAACCTACCCGCGCATCAAGGTCATCGTCGCCGACAACGGCTCCACCGACGGCTCGCTGGAGCTGTTGGCCCGGGACTATGCGTGGGTGCGCGTGCTGGCGCTGGACGAGAATCGGGGTTTCACCGGCGCGTGCAACGCCGGGATGCGGGCCGCACAGGGCAAGTTCGTCGCGCTCCTGAACAACGACACCGAGGCCGATCCGCATTGGGTGAAAGAAATCGTCGCCGCTTTTGAGCGCCATCCCGAGGCCGGGCTGGTGGCCTCCAAGATGCTGCTCTTTGACCGGCGCGATACGTTCCACACCGCAGGCGACTATTACCGCGTGGACGGCATCCCCGGCAACCGGGGCGTGTGGCAGCAGGACGAGGGCCAGTACAATCAAGAAGAGTATGTGTTCAACGCCTGTGGGGGCAGCGCCACCTACCGCAGGACGATGTTGGATCAGATCGACCTCCTCGACGAGGATTTCTTCTTCTCCTGCGAGGACCTGGACCTGGCCTGGCGGGCGCAGTTGGCAGGTTGGAAGTGCATCTACGCGCCCCGCGCCGTCGTCTACCACAAGCTCAAAGCCAGCGGCGGCGGCGTGACCGCCAGCTTTCACGATGGACGCAACTTTATCTACCTGCTGACCAAAGACTACCCCGGTGACCTGTGGTGCGTGCATTGGCGCGCCATCCTGTGCGCGCAACTACGCATCGCTGCCCAGGCACTGCGCGCCTGGCGCGGGGCGGCAGCGCGCGCACGCCTGCGTGGCCAACTGGCTGGGCTGCTGACCATCCTCAAGATGCTGCGCAAGCGGCGACAGGTGCAGCGTAGCCGAATCGTCGACCGATCGTACCTCGAAAGCATCCTGACCGAGGTTGACGAAAGCCCCTGAAGCGGTTATCATACGAAAAACTTTCCATCCCGAACACCTACGAGATACCCTATGCAAACTCAAGAACCCTACGTCTCTGTCATCATCCCCTGCTACAACGAAGAAGGAAACCTGAAACGAGGCGTATTGGGCGAGGTGCACCAATACATCGCCGGGCAAGACTATCCGTGGGAGGCCATCATCGTCAACGACGAATCCACGGACAACAGCAGAGGGCTGGTCGAGGATTTTGTCCACAACACGGCCAATTTCTCGCTGATTGACATTCCCCACGGAGGCAAACCGGCAGCGGTTTGGGCAGGCATCCAAAAGGCCAGGGGCGAGATCGTGCTTTTCACCGATATGGACCAATCGACGCCTATTCACGAGTTGAGCAAACTCCTCCCGTGGTATGAGAAGGGCTTTGACGTGGTGATCGGTTCCCGAGGGGCCACGCGAGAGGGTTTTTCGATCATCAGGCGAATTGGCAGCGTCGTTTTTCGAGCCTTTCGCCGCCTCTTTCTGCTGCGCGATATCAGCGACACACAATGCGGCTTTAAATCGTGCCGCCGCGAGGCGGCCAAGAGTGTCTTTCCGCGCCTCCAGTTCTTCAAACAAGCGAACAGACCCACCGGGTGGAAGGTCTCGGCCTACGACGTCGAACTGCTGTATCTCTTTGAGAGATGTGGCTATTCGATGAAGGAAGTAACGGTCGCGTGGCAGAATCGCGACGAGAGCGATACCAAGGACCAGTCGGGGGAGCTGGCTCGCTATTTCAAGGAATCGATCGAGATGATCAAGGAAATCGTTCGCGTCAAGCTCAATCAGATCAAGGGCCTGTACGACTGCCCGCCAACCAACTAATCATGTTTCCCAATCTATCCGAAGAACACGCTCTGTTTGCCGCCGGTTATGCCCACGTAGCCGGGCTCGACGAGGCCGGACGCGGCGCGTGGGCCGGACCCGTCTATGCGGCGGCGGTGGTGCTGCCCGTCGACCGCCCGAACCTAGCCCAGCTATTGGACGGCGTCCGCGATTCCAAGCTGCTGAGTCCGGCGCGGCGGGAAGCGCTGCTGCCCATCATCGAGGACGTGGCAGTCGCCATGGGCGTGGGCTGGGCCGACCCGGCCGAGATAGACGAGATCGGCATCGCTCCGGCCGCGCGCCAGGCAATGCTGCGCGCGCTTTCCGGGTTGAACGGCCAAGTCAGCGCGCTGTTGATCGACTACGTGCACCTGCCGGAGAGCGACCTGCACCAGCGTGTGCTTCCAAAAGCGGACGTCCGCTGTCTGAGCGTCGCCGCCGCCAGCGTCGTGGCCAAAGTTGCCCGTGACCGGCTGATGGTGCAACTGGACACGCGATTCCCCGACTATGGGTTCGCCCAGCACAAGGGATACGGCACGCCCCAGCACCGTCAGGCCCTGGCGCGGTTGGGCCCCTCGCCCATCCACCGGATGAGCTGGGAGCCGCTGAAGGCTTTAAAGACATGATCCAGGACAATCTCCTCACACCCATGCCACGCATGCACGTCCCCTCCCTCACACTGGAGCAGATCCTGCGCGACGTGGCCCGCCGGGTGCCCGAACTGCACTGGGCCACTATCGCCTCGCTGAACGGCGTCGTGCAGGCAACGTACGATCCTTTCCACAGGGCGCAGCCCGACCGCATCCTGGCAGCGGCCTCCGCCGTGCTCGCACTGGGGGAGCGTGTGTTCCACAAGCTGCAGCACGGCCAATTGACCCACCTGACGCTCGCCGGCGACGCCGGCGTGCTCATCGTACGACCGGTCGGGAAGACGTACATCCTGGCAATCAGCATCCCACCATCAGCGGAGACAAGCGCAGCCGTCGACGCGCTGGCGCAGGCGACGACCGTGCTGGAGACCACACTCGGACAAACAGTGGTAACTGTGGTATAATCAGTTTGGAGGTAGTCAACGAATGAGTACTACAGTAGCACAGATAACGGTAGACGAGTTGAAGACACTGATTCACGATACAGTCAAAGAAACATTACTAGAAACTCTCCGTGACCCAGATGCTGGACTAGAGTTATGCCCCGAGTTCGAGGCTCAGTTGCGCGAATCGCAGGCTTATGTTGAAGATGGGGGTGAATTGATCGCCTGGGATGAAATGCTCCAGCGTTTGGGCTCGGAGTAGAAAGTGTACCGGATAGCCTTCGTTCCATCCGTCGAACGCGATCTCAGGCAACTAGATAAACCAGTTCGCCTGAGAGTTTTGAACAAACTGCGATGGTTGGCCGAAAATCTAGATTCCCTCTCCCCAGAACCCCTCACAGGTCAGTGGCAAGGCATGTACAAGTTGCGCGCAGGTGACTACCGAGCAATCTACACACTAGATTCGGCTCGCGAAACATTAATCGTACATGCGATCGGTCATCGCAGCAAAGTATACAAAGCATAGCCCTCATCAATGCACCTCGCTCTCGTCCACGACTGGCTCAATCAGATCGGCGGCGCGGAGGACGTGCTGGAAACCCTCGTCGAGATGTTCCCTGGCGCACCGGTCTACACCTCAATGTACTGGCCGGAAAAGATGAACCCCGCCTACCGCGCGTGGGACATCCGCACCACCTGGATGGATCGCCTGCCGGGCATCTATCGCCACCACCAGCCCTATCTGCCGCTGTATCCCGTGGCCTTTGCCGGGTTGGATCTCTCCGGCTACGACCTCGTGTTGAGCAACAAGTCCGGCTTCTGCCACGGGGTACGTACCGGCGAGGCGACGCACATCTGCTACTGCCTGGCCCCCACCCGCTATGTGTGGGATTTCGACGCCTACGCTGCCCGCGAGGCATTACCCCCTGCGATCAGAACTGCGCTGCGCCCGTTGGTCGCGCTTCTGCGCCGCTGGGATCATGCAGCCGCCCAACGGGTCGATCACTTTATCGCCATCTCGCGCGAGATCCAAACACGCATCTACCGCCACTATCAGTTGCCATCCGTCATTATCTACCCGCCGGTTAATACCTCCCGCTTTGAACCCGCTGCGGTCCAAGACGACTACTACCTCATCGTCTCCCGCCTGATCCCCTACAAACGCATCGACCTGGCGGTGCGCGCTTTCAACCAACTCGGACTGCCGCTCGTCATCGCCGGGGATGGGCGAGATCGAGAGGCGCTGGAGGCGCTCGCCGGTCCCACGGTCACCTTCCTGGGCTACGTGCCCGACGCGGACCTGCCCGATCTGTTCGCCCGCTGCAAGGCCGCCATCCTGCCTGGAATAGAGGATTTCGCCATCACCCCAGTGCAGGCCCAGGCTGCCGGACGGCCCGTGATCGCCTGCGGTGCCGGCGGCGCGCTCGACACGGTGATCGAGGGAGAGACCGGCGTGTTCTTCCCCGAGCTGACGCCCGAGGCGCTGGCGGAAGCCGTGCGTGAATTCGATACCGCTGCAATAGACCCGCAAGCGTGCGTCCGCAACGCAACACGGTTTGACGCGCGCGTGTTCAAGCGGCAGTTGAGCGAGTTTATAGACAAAGTGACGAGGAAAGAAGGAAACAAGTAGACAGGTAGACAAGTATCGCGCCTTGTCTCCCCATCTCCCGGTATCCTGGTCACAGATCAAGGAGCGTAATCCATGGAACTACGAACCTACTGGAAAATCCTACTCCGCCGCTGGTGGCTCGTTGTCGTGCCCGTGGTCGTCGTCGCCATCTACGCCGTCGGGACCTACACGCCGCCGGGGCCCGTCTACCAGGTGACGATGCGTTTCGCGGCCGGGACGCAACCTGCCGGTTTCAGCCTGGACTATGACCGCTACTACCCGTGGCTGGCCTCCGAGTACGTCGCCAACGGTCTATCCGACGTGGCCCGGACAGGCGCCTTTGCCGCAGCGGTGGCCGAGCGGGTGGGAGATCCGAGCCTCGCCGGCGCCATCCAGGGAGGTATCGTCACCGACAGCGCCCAGTCCGTGATGGTCGTCTACCTCACCTGGCCCGACGTAGAGCAGATCGTCGACGTGGCCGACGCTGTCAGCGCCGAGTTGACCCACAACGGTGCGGCCTACTTTCCGCAGTTGACCGGCGTCGAGCCCGCCGTCCGCAGGCTGGATGCCCCCTCGCCCGTCGCCCTGACCCCCGGGCTGCGCACGCAACTGATGGGGCCGGCGGTCAAGATCGGGCTGGCGTTGGTTATCGGCGTTGCACTGGCGCTGCTGTGGCACTATCTCGATCCCACGATACGAGAGGCCCGGGAACTGGAGGAGATGGGGCTGGCGGTGTTGGCAGAGATTCCAAAGAAATGAACAATGGATCATTGTTAATTGTTCATTGATATGGTACAATATCGCCCGCTTGCCCAAGGAGGCACTAGATTATGGAACTTGCAGACTATATCCGCATCGTCCGAAAACGCTGGTGGATCGTCGCCGTTGCCGTCGTGCTGACCACTGCCAGCGCGCTCGTCTTTGGCGAGCTCCAGGATAAGGAATACACCTCCACCGTCGAGATCATCATCGAGCCGGCCCGCCCGGACCTGGGGCTCACCCAATCGACCAAGTGGCTCCTGCGCACCTACATGACCGTGGCCGACTCGAACAAATGGGCGCAGAAAGTCATCGACGCGTTAGACCTGTCAATGACCGACCAGGAGCTGCGCGGCAACGTGCGCTTTGCCGCTTTGGACGACCGCATGGTGATCAAGATCGAGGTCGAGAATTACGACGCCACCCAGGCCAACCGCATCGCCCAGGCTTGGGGAGAGGAGCTCGTCCGCTGGCGCAACGAGAAGAACAACGATCAGCGCAAAGAAGACCGCGTCTACGCCGAACTGCGCGACCCTGCTACGCCCGGCGTGCAATCCTGGCCACCGAGCCGACGTATCTTGGGAGCGGCAGGCGCCGTCTTTGGCTTGGTGGTCGCAGGCGTGGTCATCTTTTTCCTGGAATGGGTCGAGGTGGGCGTCATCCGCACGCCCCA
>Ga0315550_1000178_pt1 | contig 37671 bp, 38 predicted proteins | sample SalMarSW160190MG_2_FD_203100 | JGI IMG/M metagenome (GOLD analysis project Ga0315550, IMG submission 203100) | Salt marsh sediment microbial communities from the Plum Island Ecosystem LTER, Massachusetts, United States - Salt Marsh Sediment SW1601-90 ...
TCCGAATTATACCGCGCCCGATGTGGGTCGACCAGTATGTTGAGTTACCCGGGATTAATTGGGCAGGAAGGGTAAAGCAGGCATACCCACAGCCAGAGGGGGATTAACCCGCCAATCGTTAGAAAGGCTAATAAACCGAGAGCCACTACGATCCAATCCATCTCCGAGGTTATCGCTGTATCTTGAAGTGATGTGGGCATAACCGGTGCGAGATTAGGTAAGTCCAAGTCACCAGTTGTCGTTAAACTTTCTCCGGGTGTCGCACTCAAGTTGAAACTCGTGAGGATTCGGCCAAGTTGATCTGCGGTGCGATAGCGTGCGGATGGTTCTTTCGCGAGGATTTTTAAGACGATCTGCTGCAGGGTTTCGGGTATGCTGGACTCAATAGAACGAGGAGGTATCGGCTCAGCGGAAAGGTGAAGAAGGGCGAGATCTTCTGTGTTATCCGCCACGAAGGGAGGTTGGCCGGTAATCATTTCATAGAGGATCGCTCCGAGTGAATAAACATCACTCGCGGGCGAAGGCGCTCCCCCTGAGGCTTGCTCGGGAGAGAAGTACTGAGGGCTTCCCCAAACAATGTCTGAATGTTCATCCGGTTGGATCGTCGCGAGTGCACGGGAGACGCCGAAGTCGGTAATCTTCACCTTATTGTCGGGTGTAACCAAGATATTTTGTGGTTTGAGATCACAGTGAACGAGACCTGCTCGGTGTGCATAGCCAACTCCGGCAGAGATTTTTTTCATTAATTCTACAGCTTCGAACGGGGTGAGGTGTTTCCTGCGGCGGATGAGAGTCTTCAAATCAGTACCCGCGATGTATTCCATCACAATGTAGAGTGTTCCATCGTCTCGGCCGAAGTCGAAAACTGTGACAATATTGGGGTGAGAGAGATTCGCAGCTGCGCGAGCTTCATGCAGGAAGTTCTCTTGGAACGATTCATCCTGGGCCAGTGGATCGCGTAAGATCTTCACGGCAACCTCACGCTGGAGTTGGTGGTCCAATACACGGTAAATATCTGCCATACCGCCTGAGCCGATTTTCTCAATCAACTCGTACCGTCCACCCAATAGGTCCTGTGCCATGTTGTTAACTTCTCCAGATGCCCCGCCTGCCTGAGCTGGATGGGCATTTATTAGGGCACATCCAACATTCACCCTTCAACCCAAATGAGAAAGGGGCATGACCATTCGATTGTAATCCGTTCAAGTATTCGCGGCAATGAAGGAGAGAATATAAAACGGCGCTATAATGTGCCGAGGAAATCTATGACGAATCGATGTGCCTGGCTACTCTATAACCCTGCTGCTGGCAGGTTTCCCGCCAGACCGCTTCTTGAGCGCGTGCTGCGCGTTCTCTCAGCTGCGGGTTGGGATGCGCATATCGTCGAAGGGGAAAAAAAGAAAGGGCTGACCGATGTCGCCAAGGAGGCTGTCGCACAACGCTGTGATGCGATATTTGTAGTCGGCGGTGATGGCTCTATCGGTCAAGCGGCATCCATTCTAGCGGGGTCGGAAACAGCTCTTGGTGTTCTACCGGCTGGAACTGCAAATGTATGGGCGCAGGAACTTGGTCTGCCACGTCTTGATTGGATTCACGTCTTTGCACTGGAGCAGGCGGCAGAGAGGTTAGCCGCTGGAAATGTCCGTCTCGTGGATGTTGGAGAGTGTAATGGTCAGGTATTTCTGCTATGGGCGGGTGTCGGGTTGGATGCGAATGTTGTCAACGCCATCGAACCGCGGGAGCGCTGGGAGAAGGCGTTTGCCACGGTCCATTATGCAACCCTGGCTTTGTGGAATACTATCGGGTGGGAGGGAGTGGATCTAAAGGTTCGAACAGATGAGGATGAATTTGAGGGGCGCTACCTGGTTGCCGTAGCCTCCAATATTCCCGCATATGCTGGCGGGCTGGTGGACTTAGCAACAGGTGCAAAGGTTGACGATGGCTTGCTGGATTTCTGGTTTATTGAAAGCGGTAAACTTCGTGATGTCCTTATGCGGGTCGCACAGATTTTTATGGGTCGTCATGTGGATGCAGAAGGGGTATACAACTTTCGAGCCAGTGAAGCGGTCTTTGAATTGGACAATGGGGTGCCATTACAGTTTGACGGTGAACCGAAGGTTCTTGACTCTCCCCTGGAGTTCAGTATTCAAAATAAAGTCCTCAGAGTTCTCGTTCCGAGCGATGTGAACTCCAATCTATTTGCGAGTAAAGCTGATAAATAAGGGATGGATTTTGAAAAACATTAAACCTCTTCTCGAGAATCCTTTGAATTTGTTGTTGCCACTAACAATGGTCGCAGTAATTTTAGACACGATCGGTGCCTCACCGGTGTGGGTTCTCATTACCTCCGCGTTGGCGATGATCCCTGTGGCCGGGCTAATAGGAGAGGCAACAGAGTCCATCGCTGTGCACGCAGGACCGAGACTGGGAGGATTGCTTAACGCGACCTTTGGCAATGCGGCGGAATTAATCATCACCGTCGTGGCAATCCGCGAAGGGCTGTTGGAACTGGTTAAAGCTTCGATTACAGGATCGATTATTGGCAATCTCCTGCTCGTTCTTGGCCTCAGTATGCTCTTGGGTGGATTAAAAAACGGAAGACAAAAATTCAATCGAGAAAAGGCGAGCAGCGATGGTCTTTTACTTCTCCTGGCTATTACAGCACTGGCGATTCCTTCACTTTTCGCTCAATCCGGGCATGGGATTATTGATGAGTTCGACGTGGAGATTCTCAGCCTTGGTGTAGCTGGTCTGATGATTGTGCTTTATGCCCTCGGATTAATCTATGGCTTCCGGTTGGATGATGGCCCATTAACGCGTCCATCGGTTGAAGTGGTTGTGCATCGCCGGTCATGGTCGATACGCACTGGGATTATTGTCCTGCTCATCTCTACTATTGGTGTAGTCTGGCTGAGTGAGATCCTCGTTAAACATGTGGAAGTGGCTATCATAAGTTACGGGCTCTCCGAATTCTTCATGGGCGTGATCATCGTTCCGATTATCGGTAACGTTGCAGAACATATGGTAGCCGTTGGTGTTGCCCTGAAGGACCGAATCGGTTTATCCGTGGAAATCGCCATTGGCTCAAGCCTGCAAATTGCTCTCTTCGTCGTCCCCTTTTTAGTGTTTCTCAGTCTGGCGCTTGGGAACCCGCTTACCTTGGTGTTCAATGAGTTTGAATTGATCGCGCTCATAGGAGGCGTTTTAATTGCAGTACTCGTGGCAGAAGACGGCGAGTCAAATTGGCTTGAGGGGGCAATATTGGTGGCTCTTTATCTTATGCTTGCCCTGGCTTTTTTCCTGCTCCACTAATGGAAAACAGACCTTCTTTCCTCGGACTTGTGAAAACAAACTGGCTATGGGCTGGACTAGGTGTCTTGTTGGGCACAATCACTTTGTTAGGGTTGATTGTGCTCGGATATTTCACTCGTCAGGCTCATGCGGTGAAGTCCTCTGCTACACCAATATTAGTTTTAATCGCCGCGCCAACTGCTTACACTGCCGTCCCACCGCCGACAGAAATTATCGCACCTTCATACACCCCTACACCGACATTTCCCCCGGCAGTGGATGGTTCACTCTCGCAGGGGAGACTCGTCGAAGTCTTTGGCACGGAAGGGGACGGGCTTCGGTTGCGTGAAAATACAGGTTTGGATTCCAAGATTGTGTCTTTGGCTGTTGAGAGCGAAGTGTTTGAATTGCAGGATGGCCCCGTGGAAAAAGATGGCTATGAATGGTGGTTCTTGGTTAACCCCTATAACCTGGAAAAAACGGGGTGGGCCGTCAGCACCTACTTGCGAGCTATCGATTAGAAGGCGATTTGCCCCGTTAATGTTCATGAGCTAATATTTGCCCGTTTAAGGACGGAACAAGTGATGATTAAACCTAAGCGCGTCTCAGCCTCCCGTAAGGAATCGACATTGCGGATAGAATGGGAGGATGGTCATAAAAGCGAATATCCCTTCGGCACGCTTCGTGCAGCTTGTCCTTGTGCAGATTGCCGCGCAAGCCATGATGAAGATCTTGGCGCTGAGAAAGAAGATATGCTGGAGCTGACTTTACGCGATAAGAATGCGACGATTTTGGAAGGAATCGAGCGAGTAGGCAACTACGCTGTTCAATTGGTTTGGCGAGATGGTCACCACGCCGGCATTTACACATGGGATTACCTTTATCACCTTCACCCTGGAAACGAACCTGGTGAAGGAAGGAGATCAGTGTGAAGGGTCCTCTGGATGAGCTAATCAATTTCGCGGAAAGGACTTACGTTCGCTTAGAAGCGGAGACGCTCATCGTTGATTGTATCGAGCGTGGAGAGCCTAAACCCTTTTTCAAACTTCTTGAAGAATTGATTCTAGCTGGAACATCATCTCTCAGCGTGTTGCGTGAGATTCTAGATGTCATTCGAGTGTTAAAGGCTGGTCTGGGTAAAGAAGGGTTAGATGTACGTCAGAATCTCGTTGATGCGATGGCAGAATTCGGCGTCGCTTTGCCTAGGCTTCTCTCAGCGGAAGACCCTGAAGCGTTCAGGCAGATATGCGGCTACGAGATGAGATATAAGGTAAATGAGATTGCCTATAATTTGGAGATTGAGGAAAGTGCCTTACTCGAAGAAATTTGCATAGAAGCGGGGAATAAAGTAACTGCAATTGCCGGGAGAATGGCGATTCTCACGCAGCTCGAAGAAAGTGTCAAAGATTGGATTGATGGGCTTACTTATGAAGCGGTACACAATTTCGAGCCTTCGGGTTGGGATCGCCCTCAAGGGACGAGTCATTAAAGAAACCAATCACAGGAATTGTAGAAGGGCAAACCGAATAGGTTCGTGTAGCCATGTTTGGCACGTGTATACCACGTTCTTCACCTGAAAATTCGGAATAACAAAGGCAGCATTTCCAGATCACCCTCAGTAAAAGTATCTGCGGCCTACCGCCAAATCCTCCCACTAGGCCAACCGCCTCGTTCAAAAATCAAATTATTTTCCAAATACGGAAGGAAGCTGACTTATTCGCGTTCTTCTTCAACTATAGAAGATGATGGATAACAGATTCGTATCATCACCAACCATTTTCTGTCTGACACCGTTTGATCCATCATGAAAACGAAAAAGTGCACAATGGTGCCCTTTAGATGTGGAACTCTTGGCTTATCATCATGTGGATCAAGGTGGCCCTGGACTTAGTCGACCCTCCGATCTGGATGAGGTCCTTTCTTATAAAAAAGGAGGGATTAAAGGTAGTCTTTCAGATTATGCTCAACAGCATAGGCTGCAGCTTCCGCTCGATTGCGGACATTTAGCTTTGAAAGGATGCTGCTGACGTAATTGCGAACAGTTCCCTCTCCAAGAAAGAGCATCTCAGCGATTTGACGGTTTGTTCTTCCTTCAGAAACAAGCTGCAGTACATGCATCTCTTGCTGGGTGAGTTCTGCAAATGCCGAGGCTTCCTCTTCACGCGCTGCTTTCCGGACTTCCTGGAACACTCTCTGAGTGACGGCTGGATCAAGTAGGGCTTCACCTCTTCCAATCGCCTCGATCGCTCGAACAAGATCGCTTCCACCAATCTGCTTTAAAACATACCCAGCAGCCCCTGCGCGGATAGCTGAGAAGAGCATCTCATCCTCAGCATAGGATGTGAGCATGATGACTTTTGTGTTAGGGTGGTTTTCTGTGATGTCCTGACAGGCTTCGATACCAGAGCCACCCTTCAAGCGAATATCCATCACAACGACATCCGGCTTATATGATTTGGTTTTTTCGATTGCATCACGAGGACCAACTGCTTCAGCGACTACCTCGAAGCCAGGATGTTTCTCAAGCAATGCTTTCAAGCCTACACGAACAACTTCATGATCGTCTACAAGGAGTATGCGTTGACGAGTCAATTGTCTTCCTTTCTAATTCAGCTAATAATTATCCAGATTCTAATCGAGGAGACCTCGTTGGACAAGGAGCTATTTGCTAATCTCCCAGGCGAAGACTTGCGGAAGGATCCGTCAAAAATGGACTTTCAGATCGATTTTAGGAAAGGCAAGAGCGATGACCAATGCAGTGCCTGAAAGGGATGAGTGCATTTGTATCCAATGTTCAGAATCGATATCGAAGCGACTCAGGGAGGGAAGGCATCAGGAGTCCTTACTATTAGCCAGGTCGCGCTTGTAATCAACAAATCGGTAGCCTACTCCCCGTTCGGTGATGATGTATTTGGGGTTCGATGGGTCTTGTTCGAGCTTCTGCCGTAAATAATTGATATACAGACGGAGGTAGTGCGTTTCGTCGCGGTATTCATATCCCCAGACTTTGGCAAGCAGCTGCTCATGAGGGACAACCCATCCTGCATTCTTCACAAGATGGTATAGAAGGCGATATTCTGTTGGGCGGAGTTTAACAAGCTCATCGTTTACCCAAATCTCACGCCGGTCGAAGTCGATCTTAAGCTGGCTATCTACCTGGATAACATCGTGAATGGGCTGCCCGGCCATTTCGGTGCGGCGTAAAACGGCTCGCACACGACTTACCAATTCACGCGGGCTGAAAGGTTTGGTCATGTAGTCATCGGCGCCAAGCTCTAACCCTCGCACCCGGTCTTCCTCCTCGCCCTTAGCGGTAAGCATAATAACAGGCACAGTGGAGATATCCCGAATTAGCCGCAGCGTTTCGAATCCATCAAGGTCCGGCATCATAACATCTAGGAGAATCAGGTCTGGCAATAGATCTCGCATCTGGTCGAGCGCCTGAGTCCCCGAAGTAGCTTCGTAGACTTCGAAGCCATCATGCTCAAGATTCAAACGGATGAAGTGAATCATCCGCGGTTCATCGTCGACAACAAGGATCTTGCGTCGGCGGGGTGAGGAATCCGTCATTCTATTCCCGAACGAAACCGATGAGGTCTTCGTCTTCTTTGGTGGGGAGGATCTCTATGAAAAAGATCCGATGCATTGGCCACACGACACTTGTGACAGTCTCGTGCAAGAAGGGCAAATCTTTGTCATCCTTGCGTCGGGGATTATTTACCGCTAGCGATGTGTCTTGCGGCCCTGGTAAATCTTCGATCTCACCAAGAACCGCTTCTTCACCGGATATATGGAGCAAAACTGTATAAGCCATAGGCGCTACCTTGACCCTTTTGTCTGTTGCGAGATAATCTGCAGCCTTAAGCGGCCCAGCTGGATAATATCACCATGATGAATTGGCGCAGTCTCTTGTCCCTTGACGCGTTTACCGTTCACGATTGTCCCATTCGCGCTGTCCAGATCAACCACGAATACTCCATCTTCCTCGATTCTCAGTTCGGCGTGCATTCTGGAGATGCCTTGATCAAAGGCATCGTATTTTGCAAGGTCGACATCTGGAATAACTGCCTGGCCTTCAATTGATCGTCCCAGTGTGAAATTGTCCCGCCCAAGTAGGGAGATGACGTCACCCGAAGAAACAACCCGCACTCCTAACAGTGAACCGGTCGAGAGGTCGGGTCCGGCTGGAGGAGATGGTTTGGTCGCGTTTGCCTCCTTGCTGATTTTGTCGGGTGATATTGACATCGTCGGGATTGGGGAAGCGTGGACTAGCCGAGTGCCGCACTCGCTGCAGAAAAGAGTGCCGACGAATTCACGGTGATTACAGGATGGGCATTCGATCATGATTCACTCGAAGGTGGAAGTAATAGTAAAGCTCGCGTACCGTATTTTAACGTTTTTTCGCCTTCTGTCGAGAAACGCCGGGAGCGGGAGAGTTGAACTGCCTCATGAAGTGCGGCTTTTGCGAGATCGCGTTCTCCTGCCGCGAGAAGTTGTGTGGCGAGGTTCTCCAATCTCCTCGCAGCCTGTGCGGCTTGACCGAGTTCGACCTCGTGGCGCGCTTTTTCCTGCATTTTGCATAAAGCGAGCATATTCAATGCGGTGGCAATCTCCTTTGGTGGTGGTTTGGGGTCGGCTTCGCTCGTGACCGGTAAGCTGATATCTAAGGGCAGTGTCTTTGTCTCGATATCTACACCCACCAGATCCCCGCTGAGGTTGAGGTGAGCAAGCGTGATCTCGACTGCGCCCGCAAGAGGATGGATAACAAGCTCGATCAGAAGGCGGACTGAACCTTGCCTCGGAAGATTACCAAGTGTCATTGGAAAGCTGTCACCGAACGGCATTGGCTCCGGAAGGAGACGATAAGCTGAACGCAGATCAACTTGCTGACCCATCGCTCCGTCGATTCGTAAATTTTTAGCCACGATCTGGCTCAAGTTGTCATAGATTGAATGCAGCAAATCTGCTACAGCCCGTGGGGTGTTTAGAAAAATGACATGTCCGCCTGTTCGACTTGCGATTTCGTCTAGCAGGCGATCACTCCAATCGGAGCCAATACCAACGCAGTTGATGGTAATGCCTGTCGCTGCGGCTTGATCCGCAAGCTCAAGACATAGCTCCTCATCCCCATATGTTCTGCCATCCGTGAGAAGGATTAGATGGTTGACGCCCTCTTTTGAGAATGTTTGGTGGATCTCGTCCAAGCCAGCTGTCAAGCCCTGGGCGATCTCTGTGCCGCCATCAGCTTGCATGAGGCTCAATCGAGCTCGGGCGGTCGCAAGGTTTTTTGCCTGATCTGGCGTAACAATAACTTCAGCGCGATCGCTGAAAGCGGTAATGGAAGTGTTGTCCTCTGGTTGTAGATCTTGAAGGATCGCCAATACCGCAGATCGTACCTTGTCCATCCGCTTGCCGCCCATCGAGGTTGAACGGTCGATCACGATGCTGAGGTTAATGGGAGGCCGGATCTCCGGTAAATCTTTCGAAGGGAAAATATCAAGAAGGATGTAGTGAACTTGTGGCTCATCAATTTCAAGCAAGCAATTTCGACTGTTGAGGATGTTGCAGTGAAATGGCGAAGCCGCGGCGAAGGCGATATCTGCAGCCGCTAATTCTTTATCATAAGCTGCGCGCAGATCGGGGTCGATGAGAGTTTCATATGCCTTACTTACATCAAGGAATAGCTCCGTCTCACCAAGCTGGATGTTCTTATCGGGGTGGAGCTGGTGGGCGGCTTCGCGAAAGGCGTGGCGGATTTGTTCCGATGTCGCATTCCTTGGCACTTTGAGGAGAGTATAGTAATCCTTCTCTACTGGCACCTAGTTCCTCTAATCAGATGGAAATCGAACGATAACAACGGAGATGTTATCAGGCCCACCGGCGAGGTTCGCGGCTTGGACGAGTTGCTCGCAGGCGATTTGTGGATGAGGTGCATCGTTCACGACATGCTTTATTTGGAGATCGGGTACAACGCCCCAAAGACCATCCGAGCAGATAAGCAGATGCCCGCCCTTTGGTGCGGCGGTGGTGAAAACATCAATTTCAAGGTTAGCCCCCTGACCGATCGCACGGTACAGAACATTACGTTGGGGATGCGATTCGGCTTCCTCAGCAGTGAGTTGACCGAGTTCCTTGAGTCGTTCAACCAGCGAATGGTCCCTGGTCAGGATTTCAATTTGACCATTATTGATGGAGTAGGCGCGGCTGTCACCAACATGCCCGATCGTCAATTGTGACCCTAGCAGTAATGCCGCGGTCATTGTCGTTCCGCCGCCGGGCACTTGCTCCACAACCGCTGAGTTCGCTTCTTCTAAAGCAGCATGCAGGAGGTCCTGCAGCGGAAGCATCTCGGTGGAGTTATCCAAATCGAGCAGATGAAGGACCGTCTCTTCCATCAATTTTCGAGCAACAGAGCGGATGGAAACGTTGCTGGCGACCTCTCCGGCTCGATGTCCTCCCATCCCGTCAGCGACCATGAACAAGCCGAACTCAGGAAGCGGCTCAGCCCCAGCAGAATCCCCTTTGATAACCAGTTGTGCATCCTCATTATGACTTCGCTCGAGGCCAGGTGACTGACTTGCGCCGATGATGATTCGATCGTTGGGAGCAGAATTATAGGCGCGACTACCTGCAGACTCTCCACCTGTCAATTGAGTGCCAGCTCCGGTCTGAGAGGGAGGTGGTCTAAAGATGCGGGAAAAAAAAGTTTTAATCGGCATGTATTGATATCTCTTTAATGTTCCTATGAAGTTACCTACGCGACTAGAGCGTACATTTTGTGATCAGTTGAGCCAATATAGATAACGTTATCGGAGATAAAGGGTGTTCCTGTGATTGGACCTTCTGAATGAAAACGCCAGCGGAGCCGGCCTGTCTTGTAGTCCAGGCAATATACGGAACCGTCGACTGATCCGCAATAGATGGATCCATCATGTGCAACAGGTGAGCCGGTAACTTGGTGATCCGTCTCGTAACGCCAAACCTCGCGTGCATGCTTTGCATCAACACAGTAAATCTGATTATCCCCGCAACCTATATAAAGCATGCCATCGGAGTAGGTTGGGGATGAGATCGTTGCTCCCCGCATTCGAAAACGCCAAATCTGCCAGCCGTTTTCTGAATCAATAGCGTACATGGTCCAATCCCGAGATCCATAGTAGACAACTCCATCAACGATGATTGCAGAGGAGGTGATACCTCTCTTCGCTTTCTTCCTCCATTTCAGCTCCCCTTTAAAGTCATAGCAATAAAAATCGCCGCTCTCACAACCGAAATAAACGAGTTCGTTCTGCACAAATGGTGTGGACCAGATCGCATCATTTGCTTCAACGCGCCATGCACGGCGGCCATTCACCTGGTTTACCACATGAAGCCGTCTGTCGTCGGAGCCGATAAATATATGCCCTTCGGATAGAGTAGGAGAGGAGCGGATCGGGCCTTCAGCGTAATACGTCCAGACCAGACTACCTCGATTTGCGGTTAGCCCATAGAGACGACCATCCTCGGAGCCAATGAAGATCACTCCATCCTCGGCTGCGGGTTTTCCTGTGATGCCGCCCTCCGTGGCATATTTCCATTGGAATTCGCCTGTCTGCTTATCTAAGGCATAAAGATTGTTGTCATAGCAGCCTAGATAGACGGTATTCTCGTAGACTAGAGGGGAGCCGCGAATTTCGTCCTCGCACGAGAAAGACCATAACTCCTCGATCTTATCGCTATGAGCGATCACCGCGGCGATACTGGGTTGGCTTAGCAATCCAGTGCGTTTTGCGGCTGAGATCAAGGCTTCCTTCATGATCATAGCGGATGGATAACGATCCTTGGGATCATAGGAGAGGGCGGTGGAGATCACGGTCTCTACTTCAGGTGATACAAGGGGATTGATCGACCGAACCGGTCTCTCGGCGAAAGAAAAAGGCGCTTCAATACGAGGATCTCGTTTAGTGAGAAGGTGGTGCAGTGTTGCTCCGAGGGCGTAAACGTCACCAGCTGGAGAAGCCTCACCGCGGTACTGCTCTGGCGGTGAGTATCCCTCGGTGCCGATCATCGTCCCTTTTTCGCCGGGTTGAAAGTTGCGGGCGATGCCAAAATCGATCAAACGTACGTGGCTGTGGTGATCGATCATTACGTTTGAAGGTTTAATGTCCCGAAAGATGATCGGTTCGGGCTGGATGTTGTGTAAATATGAGAGGACATCGCAGAGTTCGATCGCCCAACCAATGACTCTATCCTCAGGCAGGAAGTCGGTGGTTTCGGCGAGGATCGCTTCGAGATCATCGCCATCGATGAATTCCATCACTAGGTAGGACCGTTTCTTATGGGAGAAGTTGTCGTAGATTGCGGGAGCTGCTGGGTGAGAGAGGGTCGCGAGCAGATCGGCCTCACGTTCAAAATTTTTCACGACCATCTCATGCATCGACTGATCGGCGATGAGGTTCACCATCTCTTTTATTGCGACAAGCTTAGTCACGTTAGGGAAATGAAGATCGCGCCCTTTGTACACGGAACTCATTCCGCCGGCACCCAGCATGCCCAGGATAAGGTATCGATCTTCGAGTGTAGTGCCCGGTTGTAAACGATCTAGGCCGTCGCCCTCGCTTTGTTCGTTTTCCCCGAGCTGACGCGTTGTTCTTGGCATAATTTATGTGTTTCGGATTATAGCATGAGAGGCATGCGCCGCAATTGATAACGATGCAAAATCGGCCTAGTTGTAAGCACTGTGTAAGGTTTTGCCTGACTCAGCTGGATTTAGTACTCTCGGCTCAAAAGCTTCTGCGCAAGGTGTGCCAGCTCCGACGCGGCCGGTTCGGTGGGCTCACTTATGCTGAGGGCTTCGAGCGCTGATTCTGTCCAACGCTGGGTCGCCTCCTCGGCGTACTCTCGCGCTCCGCATCGATTGAGAGAGGTTATCATCCTTGATATCCGATTATCGTCGATTTCATGGGAAACCCATAATCCCCGGAAATCATCCGAATGGTTTATTGCGAAGATGATCGGTAAGGTCTTCTTGCGAACGCGCAAATCGTCGCCGCTGGGTTTTCCTGTCACATCTGGTGTCCCCCAAATCCCCAGCAAATCATCATATATCTGAAAGGACATCCCTAGATCATGACCGAACTTCTGAAAAAGAGCGACTTTAGAAGGTTTGCTATGGGCAGCGAGAGCGCCAATTTCGCAACTCGCAGCAATCAGCGCTGCTGTCTTTCCTTCGATCATCTCCAGATAATCAACCTCAGTTACCCCGTCAGTCTCTTCGAATTTCAGATCAAGATGCTGACCGATTGTTAAATGCAGGCATGCCTTGTCAAGCTGTTTCTGGATCGCGAGAATGGTCGCCGAGTCGTGTCCTTGCCCCTCCAATTCGTATGTCAGAAGATGGGCTAATGCGAATAACGCATCGCCGGTATTTGTCGCTTGCGCGATACCCCAGCGGTTCCACAACGTCTCACGCCCTCTACGTGTTTCACTTCTATCTTCGATATCGTCATGTATGAGGGAGAAGTTATGAATCCACTCGATTGCGCTGGCAGCGGGAAGGGCAGATTGCCAATGGCCGCCAGCGGCGTCGCAGGATAGAAGTGATAACAAAGGGCGCAGGCGTTTTCCTCGGCTGGCTTCAGGTTTTACCCAACCAAGATGGTGGCTTATCATTTGAACGAGGAGATCCGTGCTTTCAGCTTCCAGGTTGGAGAGCGAGGCTTTTAGATGATCTTCGATCCTGGCTTGCATTGCCTCGATGTACACACCTGGTTTGGAATTCACGCGCTCGGTTCCTTCCACAGTCTGGCAGAACGTAGAGCTGGGATATCAGCTGAACCAGTAGCAAACATGCTTACTTGAATCTGGGCTACGATCTGATCGATATGGGCAATAACTGCCTCGGTGGATATGGTCGCTGCCTTGAGCAGCGGCCCAGCCATACCGCCGAGGTCGGCGCCAAGCGCAAGACACTTTGCGACATCGATCCCGCTTCTCAGTCCACCTGAAGCGATTAATGGAATATCTGGAAGCGCTTGACGAACATCAATAATCGCATCGGCTGTAGGAATTCCCCAGTCGATAAATGCGGCTGCGACTGCAGCCCTCTCTGATGACTTTGCGCGGTGCATCTCGACTTGCGACCACGAAGTTCCACCAGCCCCGGCGACATCGATTGCTGCTACGCCTGTTCCCACCAAGCAAACTGCAGCCTCTTTTGAAAGTCCCCATCCAACTTCTTTGACGATGACGGGCACCGGCAACTCTACGCATATCTCGCTGATCCTCTCAAGAAGACCAGCGAAACAAGTGTCTCCCTCCGGTTGCAGGGCTTCCTGCAGTGGGTTCAGGTGCAGTATGAGGGCGTCCGCCTCGAGCATCTCGACTGCTCGTTTACATTCAGTGATGCCGTACCCGTAATTTAATTGAACTGCACCGAGATTCGCGAAGAGGAGGATATTGGGGGCGTATCGTCGTAGATTCATCCCTGCTGCGAGTGCAGGTTCTTCGATCACAGCGCGTTGGGAGCCTACTCCCATCGCTATCCCTTTTTCCTGCGCAGCCTCCGCAAGAGAAATATTAATTTTATCAGCTTGTTTTGCCCCTCCGGTCATTGAGGAAATCAACAGGGGTGCGTTTAGGGATTTCGCCATGAATGTCGTATGTAAATCGATCTCCGAAAGATTAATCTCGGGGATTGCGTTGTGAACAAAATGGTAGCGCTCAAGACCGGTATTCAAACTGGACTGAACTTCCTCGTTAAGATTAATGAGGATGTGATCCGATTTTCTGGTTGAGGTGGGCGTAACTTTACTCATAGACAGGTGTTCCATGCATTGAGAATGCCATCATAGCAAGTGTCTGAGGCACATGTCAACTTGCAACTACATCAGTGCCTCGATTACAATCTAACAGACCACAATGGCATATAAGGAGGCGAACTATGGCGGAAACAATTGACGATGTCAGGAATATCATTATCGAGCTCTTGGGTGTGGACGCTGGGAAGATTTTACCCGAGGCGAAATTTCGTGAGGATCTCGAAGCCGACTCTCTGGATTTGGTTGAGTTAATCATGGCCTTCGAAGAGAAATTCGGTGGTGAAATCTCCGACGAGGATGCGCAGAAGATTACCACCGTTGGGGAAGCAGTTGCATACATCGATGAGAAAATGAGGTAAGTCCAGATCATCGGTAAAGACTATTTAATCGGGCCGGCAATCCCGGCCCGTTTTGATTCCATGGATTAAGGGATTACGGTTTCTTCGATTTTTGTTTTGACCGCTTTGTATTTTTCCCCTTCGACTGACCGGTTTTCGAGTGTCTGGAAAGTAAACGGCTTATCTCTTTCTCCTCATCGATTTGAGCAGAAAGGTAGTCATCGATGAAGTCGGATCTGCGCAAGCGCAGCGCCATCTCGGCGACTTTCTCCACATCATCAGGTTCTGCCTTTTCCCGTCCGTCTGCCACGGCATGAGTTCGAGCCGCTTCAAAGAGGGTAATCTCAGCTCGAAGCGAATGGATCCCAAGATCATCGATAAGATTAAGCCCGAACTCTTGGGCATCTTTCGTAAGTTCAACATTTGGAAGAGTTACCCTTGCAGATTGTAGTTCCTCGCGGACCTGCATTAAGACATCGTCGTAATCAGCGATCACTTGGCGGGGATTACTGCGGTGTGCGATGGAACGGCGATATGCCTCTAAGCGTTCTTCGGGATCATCTAAACCACGTACAACCACGCGCAAGCCGAAACGATCGAGGATCTGTGGACGCAGGCGACCCTCTTCTGGATTCATCGACCCGATTAATACAAATCGAGCGCGGTAGGTGGCACTGAGCGTTCCGCGATGGAGTGTGTAGATTCCCTGTGCCGAAGCGTCAAGGACGGCGTTAACAAGGTCATCATCGAGTAAATTTACTTCGTCGACAAATAAGATATTTTTATCCGCTCGAGCGAGAATACCGCGGTTTAGGCGCAGGCGTTTTTGCACAGCAGCACGTTCATCGATCCCACCAACAACGTCCTCAAGTCGAGCGTTTAGAGGAAGTTCTATTAAGCGTACACGATCCATGTAGGTGAGTGGATCGCCCTCGCCATAGCGTCGGGCGCAATCCGCGCATACCGCATCCATACCACCCGAAATGATGTCTTCTGGAAGACAGCCGTATGGGCATAGACTCCTTGAAACTTCAGGGAGTAAAGCTGACAAGCTTCTGACCGCAGTCGTCTTAGCTGTCCCACGAGGACCAACAAGCAGTACGCCACCAATATTCGGATTAATAAGCGCCAGCAGCAGCGCTAATTTCATTTCCTGTTGGGCGACAATCGCCATGAAGGGGAAGGGAAGGTGTTCCGCCAGTCCCATATCCTCTGGTGGCGGAGTCTCGAGGAATCGTTTCGCCCCTGCTTGAGTCAGGAGATCGGTGAGCGTTTCAATCTTCCTTGTCACGGCTGCTTCTCGGAGTTCTTCCATTGAGAGAGCCGGTACGCCTGCCGCGCCTCACCATCTATCATTCGCTTTTTTTCAGCGTCGGTTTCGGCGATGAGCTTGGGAACCGGTGTGGGATTCCCCTGTTCGTCCAGGGCGACGTAAACCAGATAGGCATTGTTGGTATAGGTTCTCTCTCCACTTATGGGATTTTCAGCAAGGACCTGAACTCTGGTTTCCATGGATGTGTGCCCGACATAGGTCACCTCTGCATTCAAGATCACCAGATCACCTATTCGAATAGGTTTGTGAAAGGCCATCTGATCGATGGCGATGGTAACGACACGGCATTGTGCATGTCGCATGGCAGAGAGCGCGCCGGCTTCATCGACGAGCTTCATGATCCAGCCGCCGTGCACATCACCATGAAGGTTAGCCTGGACTGGTAGCATCAATTGGCTTAGCGTTACCCGTGAGGATTGAACAGTTTTTAATTCAGGAGGAGCTTTCAGTGGGTCGCTCAATCCATATCTTCCTTGAATTCACCGGTATCCGTGGTGTGCAGGCGGTGAGGTTCTTCTTCGAGCACATCGATGATTTCAAAAGGGAGTTCGGCCATCATCGGGGGTAGGGGAACGGTAGCGGGTGGTCGGATCCGACCGGGGTTAGGGGGAACCTCCCGCCGAAGGAGTTTTCCTTCTACGATGCGCCTTCTGAGTATCCGAGGCTCATCTGATAGCCAACCGACGAAGACGCCATCTACATCGAATACGTTTCGGTCAGGGGATACCCATCCAATCCACTCACCAATGGAGGTGTATATATGGGGAAATACAAGCAGAGCAGACCAGTCCCCCTGGGTTGTGTAAATTGGTATGGGTTTCTTTCTAGAATCACTCGCCATCAACTTCTCCAATATTGTTTGTGCACTTTCCATACCAATGGCGATGGATCATGAAAAATGAATGTGCGATTGTGTATAACTCTTAAAATCTGATAGACACGGCAATCATCTTCACTACTGATTATACACATTGGGGAATTTCCCTCCAACGTTGTGAGCATGACAGGTTCATTCAGCGTCGGAGTATGTCCAGATGCGGTTAATAAAGAAGTTCCAAAAAAGCACGACGATCACGGCCAGGGCTAAAGCAAGATTGCGTCCAAGGACTGTTGCGTTGAGAAACGTGAGAGAAGCAACGCTCTCAGGTAAGATCGATTGGGCGAGTGGGAGGAGATTCTCTGATAAAAGGATCATGGGTCCTTCTGAGAAGGCAAAAATCGGGGTGCGGATGACGAGGCCAACCAGGTTGACCAATGAGAATTGGATGACCTGTTGGCTGACCGGTTTTGATCTCGAATCGGGGTAAGTCCAGTAGCGATTCCAGAGGAAGTTACTGGTGATGGCTGCCGTGAATGAAATTACGCTGGCCACAACGCTGGCAACCCCGAACACGTTGGCAAGCAGATTAAATGATCCAAAATCAACAACCGCACCGATGATGCCAACGACGGAAAATTTAATAAAGCGGTTGATTTCACGTCGTGTGCGTGGTGAGACACCGCTCATAAGCGTTTCTCGAAATCCTCAATTGTGTGTTTAAGACCTGTTTCAAGATCGACTTTTGGTTCCCAGTTCAAGAGTGTCTTAGCGCGGGTGATATCCGGTTGACGCTGTTGGGGGTCGGAGGGAGCGCGGCCGTCGGGAACGTTCCGAATGCCGGCTTTGTTGCCGATGATGCGGTTGATTTCTTCTGCGAGTACCAGGATCGACATTTCCTGCGGGTTTCCCAGGTTGACAGGGTAATTCTCTTCCGATTGCAGTAGCAGATAAAGACCTTCAACCAGATCATCGATATAGCAGAAGCTGCGAGTTTGTGAACCATCGCCGTAGATGGTGAGAGGGTCTCCCTTAAGCGCCTGTACGATGAAATTGGGAATTGCCCGTCCGTCATCCAAACGCATGCGGGGGCCAAAGGTATTGAAGATGCGGGCGATGTGCGTATCGAGATCGTGGTACCGGTGGTAGGCCATCGTGATCGATTCTGCAAAGCGCTTTGCTTCGTCGTATACAGATCGTGGCCCAACGATATCTACGTGTCCCCAATAGCTCTCCTTCTGCGGGTGCTCCTGAGGGTCACCGTAAATCTCGGACGTGGAAGCGAGGAGGAAGGCGGCACCATGAGCACGGGCAACGCCAAGCGCATTGTGCGTTCCCAAAGACCCAACCTTGAGAGTCTGAATGGGCAATTGCGGATAGCCATAAGGAGAGTTGGGATTTGGGCTCGCAGGAGAAGCCAGGTGCATCACGGCATCGACCTTCCCTGGAATGAAGATGAAGTTGGATACATCGTATTTAATGAATGAGAAATCATCATGACCAGCGAGATGGCTGATATTGGCGATGTCCCCTGTAACGAGGTTGTCAACAACGACAACTTCGTGACTATCTGCTAAAAGACGGTCGCAGAGATGTGATCCGACGAAGCCTGCGCCCCCAGTAATTAGAATTCTCAAAGCCGCCTCCTTGCATGATTTAGATGTGGCATTTGTCTCGGTCCAGAATCATGCACCCTCAGGGTGCCCAATCCAAGATCTGCGTCTGACCATCAGCGGTCAATTGCTGGCCAATCCCGGTATCGACATCAACAATCCAGAGATCTCCTCTATAGATTACGGCAATTCGATCCCCAGCGGGCGACCAAACCGGACCGGGAAGAGATGGTTCCAGTCCGGGATCGCCGGGTGGTGGGAACAAGAAGCGTAAATTGCTGCCATCGCGATCCATAACCGCTATACGGTATGTGCTCTCTTGACTCTCCAGCGGCGTGATGGCCTGCAAGAAAGCTACGCGGTACGAGATCTCGGCGGTGTGTGAATTAAGAATCTCAGAAACAGTTGGGTAAGCAAACATCCCAGTTCGATCCGCAAGTGTAAGCTTCAGATTGCCCCCCATTGTGCGAGCTTCAATATTGAAGGCGGGAGACGCCTGGGGGCTTTCTAAGCCAAGAGGCTCATCATGCGCTACAAAATAAATCGTCTGATTGTCTCTTCCCCAGACGAGTCCCGGAACCCAAGCCCAGTCTCCAAGTGTTTGAAAGGGGATGACTTCTTGCAGCGGGACAAGCTCCTCTTTCTCAAGGTCTACAAGACCATAGCTGTCTGCCCGAACATATGCCAAATGGTCGCTGTCGTAGCCCCAGACATAGTTCGTTCCCCACCAACCGTACTGGCCTCCAGCATTGGCTTCAATAATTGTGTGGGGTCGGAGGGCACGACCCGCACTTGTAAATGTAATCGTCATCAGGTCATTATTTGCCTGCCAGCCGGGCGAAGCAGGGCTGGGCTCAGAAGTTGAATAGGTAACGGTGAAAGAAGGTTTTTGAGGCACCCAGTCTGCGAAATGGATGATGTTACGGACACCCAAGTCGACCATTTCAAACTCAGAATCATTCATTGACGCAACCCAGAGTCCGTTTATCGTATCCTCCTCGGGAGTTTCGCGTGTAAATAGCAGCCATTGTCCATCGGGGGAGATCTTGAGGATACGTCCATCCAGATCGCCGGTAACGACGAGCGGGCGCCGGCTGCCACTGCTGCCTTCGACGACCCATACATTCCCACTCGTGATATACACCAGACTGCCGTCAATCGCGACCGGCGAATGCGTGCTTTGAGTGCCGAGCATGATAATCTCAGGCACTGGTTCAGTAATAATTACATTCTTGACCGGTGACCTGGAGATTTCTACATCTGCTTCGATTAATATCCGATATGTGATTTCTTGTAAGCCGTTTTGACCCGGTTGTAGAAGGCGTGTCTCGCCCTCTGGCAAGGCTTCATTGCGGACTGTTTGGCGATCGAAAGGGATGATTATTTCCTCGATCTCGAAGCTCTCGAGCACTCGTGTAATATCGATATCTGCGCCATCTGAAAGAACGGTGTAGCCCGGAGGGTTCACTCGATCTAGGGAACCAAGGATCACACCAGCAGAGTCAAGTGCCTGCTGAACGCTTGCGCCAGAAGGTACTTCAATCGTTTTGACAGAATCGTCTAAATGGATGAGAACTTGAATCATTCCTGCGGTTGCCTGCGGTCGAGCGCAAGAACTCAGGATCAAGATAAGTGACGTGGTGAGAAGTACAAATTGACTACAAAGTTTTCGGCTCATTGTCGTTGAAAAAGGCGACTGGTATAATCACTCTCCGCCAGCCTAACGGAGTTCGCCAACGATCGCAAGTTGCCCATCGTTGATAACAAGAGATGAAACACGTATCCCTGTAGCAAACGAACCTAATGTTCCGGTGAAAGCCTCTGTGAGAATGGCGGAAATCGTATTTTTGATCGCTTCTGGAACGGGAATCGGACCGACGGAAGCTACTGTAAGTTCAAATGTGATTCTACCCTCTTGATCGAGTATTGGCGATATGGAGAGGTGGATATTTGCCCGAAAAATTCCCTGGATAATGTACCCGTAGACCTGGATGGCGTTCTGCCTGAGAAAGACCTGCGGCTCTTGTAAGGGAGAATCTTCTGCGGCAAGCCTCTGGACGAAAAAGGCATTGAGTTGGCTTTCATCGAGGATGAGCATGACCTCGCCAGAGTCAAGCGCACTTTCTAATGCAGATTGCCACAAATTTGTAACTTCATTGGCAGCCTGGTCGTCGGCAGGGCTTGGTGGAAAAGGCGGTTCAGGACCTCCAACATCTATCTGGCAAGCGAGAGTAGCAAGAAATAGACTGGCCAGAATGGAAGCAAACGCGAGTGGACGATAGGTAAGTCTTTGTGAGTGATTCAAATCATTCATCCTCGGATGCGGAAATCGCGGCCGATTATAGCACGCAGGAGAAAGAAGCGAACCCTAAGGGTTCTGCCCTCGACCTTACCGCAAGGATCGAGGCGTTGCTTTTTGTATCACCTGAGTTGATCTCGATCGCTCAGATCGCGAATGCATTAAATTCTTCTGTGCGTGAGGTCGAAAAATCACTGGAAGATCTCGATAGATTATTCGTCAACCGGGGAATTCGCCTTCAACGTGCATCCCGAAATGTTCAGCTTATCACTGCTCCGGAAATATCCGAAGATGTCCAACGCTTTCTCGACTTAGAAGAGACCTCTCGTTTGAGTCGAGCTGCATTAGAAGTCCTGGCGATCATCGCATATCAGGAACCTGTAACCCGACCGCAAATCGACGCAGTACGAGGGGTTAACTCTGACAGCGTCATAAGGACACTTCTGAGGCATGGGCTAATCGACGAGGTTGGAAGGACAGATGGTCCAGGCCGACCGTTTATCTATGCTACAACCTCTGATTTTCTCAACCATTTTGGCTTAGCTTCCACTGCGGAGCTCCCACCGCTTAACCTCGAGAGTGAAGTAGGCGAGTTGGATGTGAATAGATCCCCTGGCGCTGATCCTGAGGATGATGCAAGTGGATAAGGAAATTCGGCTGCAAAAGGTCCTGGCTCAGGCAGGCGTGGCATCCCGCAGAAAGTCTGATGAGCTAATCCGGGATGGCCGGGTGTCCGTGAACGGCAGCAAGGCTATTCTTGGAATGAGGGTTAACCCAGATGAAGTGGAGATTCGTGTCGATGGCGAAATTATCCACCTTAAATCTGGATTTTTATACATCCTACTTAATAAACCACGAGGCGTTCTTTCTAGTCTTCGATCACAAGGCGGTCGGGCAACCGTAAGCGATTTAGTCCAAGTGGATCGTCGTATATTCCCAGTTGGCCGGCTCGATCTAGAAAGCGAAGGATTGATCTTGATGACCGATGACGGAGAACTTACAAATCGATTAACCCATCCCCGCTATCAACATGAGAAGGAATATCGTGTTCTCCTGAACAAGAAACCAGACCAGACGCAATTAAATGCATGGCGACGGGGTGTGGTATTGGAAGATAGTTATCGGACGCGACCAGCAGAGGTGTGGGTTGAAAATTCGAAGGAGCCCTGGGTGCATGTGATCCTCACCGAAGGTCACAAACGGCAGATCCGTGAAACTGCGAAAAAACTTGGCTTGAGTGTGAAGAGATTAGTAAGAATCCGTTTTGCAGGTCTTGAAATTGGTGCTCTCAAACCAGGAGAGTGGAGGGAATTGAAGGGGGAAGAGGTCAAATTACTGCACCGGCTCATCAATTCCTGAAGCAGAGTCGCTCTATGCATCGTAAGGTTATTATCTGTAGAAGGATTATTATATTTCGTCGATTTACAGTGAGGGAGATTCTATGACGGCAGAAGCGGTCTCATCAAACGAAGATCAGAGCTGGCTGGACCGTACCCTTAAACGTAATTTGAGGATTGATCTTGAAGTAGCACTTTATATTTTCCTGCTCTGCGTGGCAGTATTTTCGCGATTTTATGATCTTGATACACGGGTAATGAGCCATGACGAGAGCCTGCATACCCAATTCTCATGGTATCTATCAGAAGGGCGCGGATTTTCTCATGATCCACTAATGCATGGCACTTTTCAGATGCACGTTGTATCCCTCTCTTATTTTCTTTTCGGTGTCTCCGATGCATCGGCGCGAATTCCAGCTGCGCTCTTCGGTGTGATTGCGGTTGGATTAGTTCTGTTGTTCCGTAAGTGGCTCGGGCGCTGGGGAACACTCGCGGCGACGGCGATGATGGTTTTTTCCCCCTATATGCTCTACTACGATCGCTACGTCCGCAACGAGGCGCTTGTTGTTCCGATGGCTCTGTTGATGTATTACGCGGTTTTTCGTTACTTCGAAGACCGTGAAGCGAAATGGCTTTACTTATTAGCCGCATCACTTGCACTGCACTTCACGACGAAAGAAACATCCTTCATCTACGCTGCTCAACTCCTGGTGTTTCTCGGCGGGTTCTTTGCTTTACGTTTGCTTCGCCTGACCTGGAAACAAAATTCCCATAAGATCGGCTTCGTTGTCGGTCTTATCACCACTGCGTTGGGCGGGACCCTGGCAATGGGCACCTTATTCGGTGGGTGGGCCGCATCAGGAGATATTGCCAACGCGCTCGAACCGACAATAGAAGGGGCTGTTTCAACGGGTGTAGGGGCTGCGTCCAGCTCTCCCCTCGTTGCGGCTGGTCTAATATTGGCAATTTTGGGTTTGATCTTGATGGTAGTTACATTGGTCCTGACGTTCGGCAAACGCTTGCGTACAGACTTCCCGGAGCTTGATTTGCTAGTTATTGTCGGTACGGTGACACTTCCCCAGTTGGCAGCGCTGCCGGCGAATCTATTGGGATGGGACCCCTTAGACTATTCAAGTTTCTCCAATCTAAACCAAACTATCGCCATCGTGGCCATCTTGTTCCTGATCAGTGCGGCTATCGGGGCACTATGGGATTGGCGAAGGTGGCTAGTCGCTGCCGGAGTTTTCTTTGGAATCTTTGTCGTCTTCTACACCACACTTTTTACAAACGACGACGGGCTCGCTTCGGGGCTCGTAGGATCCTTGGGGTATTGGCTTGAACAGCATGGCGTCGAACGCGGAGGTCAACCCTGGTATTACTATCTCTTCGTTCAGATTCCAATCTATGAATATCTGCCTGCCGTCTGCTCGATCATGGCTTTCGTGTATTGGCTCCGCTTACGACCAGATGATCAGGTTCCAGCTCCAGACAGTAAATTAGAGGTCTCCTTCCCGGCTATTGGCTTCCTCGGATTTATGACGATTACCTCTCTCATTGGTTACTCCTTTGCGGGTGAGAAGATGCCTTGGCTGACCGTTCACATTGCTCTACCAATGATCCTTTTTGGAGGATGGGGGATAGGTCAGTTCTTGGAAAGATTCAACTGGCCGAACTTCAAGGAACAGCGTAGCTGGTTGACCTTACTGCTTACCTTATTAATGCTGCTGGCTTTATTGAGCGCGATGGGAGGGATATTGGGGGAGACGCCACCTTTCCAGGGGAGAGAGCTCGACCAGCTTCGAACAACAAGCGGTTTCATCGTTGCGATTGCATTCGCAATTGGTGCCGCAATAGCAATTCGCCGTCTGTCAGAGGGCATCCCTTTTCGGATAATCGCGAGCATGGCAAGCGTATTTCTCTTGGGCGCGCTCTTTATACTTACAATTAGGACTGGTTTCCGGGCGGCGTTTGTTAACTACGATGATGCAACAGAATATCTGGTCTATGCCCATTCAGCAAGCGGTGTGAAAACGGTAATGGATCAAGTCGAGGATCTTTCTATCCGGACCACAGATGGTTTGGGGATCCAGATTGCTTTTGATGATGATGTCTCATGGCCTTTGAATTGGTATCTGCGGGACTATACCAACCAGTATTTCTATGGAGCTAATCCAACAAGAGAATTGTTAAACTATCCACTTGTTCTTGTCGGCGACAACAACTGGCATCTCGTTGAACCCCTTCTAGCAGATCGCTTCTATAGCTACGAATACATCCGCATGTGGTGGCCGAATCAGGATTATTGGAATCTGAAATGGTCAGCGATAGATGCGGAGAGAAGCCGTGATCTAATACCCGGCAGCGAGCCATTGTCACCGATGGGTGTTATGGAATATCTCTCGCTTGTCTGGGGGCGTCTCAAGCCTTTCTTCACGGATAGCACCCTGAGAGCAGCAGTTTGGAAAATCTGGCTCGATCGTGATTTTACGGAGTACGGGACTTGGAAGGGGCAGGATATGAGCCTTGCCCGCTGGACTCCTTCAGATCGAATGCGATTGTATATTCGCAAGGATATTGCCGCACAAGTTTGGGATTATGGTGTCACCCCGGCGTCTTTTAACCCGCCGACGATCGAGGATCCTTACGCTGACTCCATCATTAAGCTTGGAGCAGATTTGGTCATTGGTGGAGAGGGGTTATCTCCTGGAGAGTTGTTCCATCCCCGCGATATGGCGATAGGACCAGATGGAACAGTTTATGTGGCGGATACACTCAACCACCGTATCCAGCGATTTAGCTCCGAGGGACAGATCTTGACAACTTGGGGAGGTTTCGGTGAGTCCCAAGCAGGCGGGGCAGAAGATGGCACGTTTAACGAACCGTGGGGTATTGATGTCGCTCCAAATGGCAACGTATACGTAGCTGACACCTGGAATCATCGAATTCAATGGTTCTCGCCCACTGGCACCTACTTAGGTTCGTTTGGGCAGGAGGGCCTGGGGGATGAGCCCTACTCATTCTGGGGACCTCGTGATGTCGCTATTGACCGTCAGGGCAGGGTGTATGTTGCCGACACAGGTAATAAGCGCATTAAAGTCTTCGACAGCGAAGGGAATTTTGTCACCCAGTTTGGCGGCCCTGGCTATCTCCCCGGGTTATTAGACGAGCCGGTTGGTATTACGATTGGGGCAGATGACCGAGTATACATCGCTGATACTTGGAATCAGCGTATCCAGGTATTCTCAGAAATCTCCCCTCAATCTTTTGATGCTGTACAGGAATGGAATGTTGATGCCTGGTACGGTCAATCGTTAGATAACAAGCCTTACCTGGATGCTGGCCCCGGAAACACAATTTGCACCACCGACCCAGAGGGTTTCCGGGTGCTATGTTTCACGTTCGAGGGTGATTTCCTGCTCGGATGGGGAGGCGAATTCGGTGAGGCTAATTACCAATTCAGCTTAATTAGTGGAATTGCGCTTGGACCAGACGGGAAAGTATGGGTCGTTGACAGTAGTAACCACCGAGTAATGAGATTTGCGCCTGCGTTTCCATAAAGGGAAGCCTAGGTTATAGGCGGAGATTATCAGAGTAAGGAGAGCTGATGAAGCTACATGAATATCAATCGAAGCAATTGTTTGCCGAGCACAGGATTCCAATCCCACGCGGGCAGATGACGATGAACGCCTCAGAGGCGAAATCGATCGCGGAGGAACTCGGCGGGAGAGTTGTTGTCAAATCCCAGGTACTCGTCGGCGGACGCGGGAAAGCAGGAGGCATCCGTTTGGTGGACTCGCCCGAGGAGGCAGAGGAGGTGGCTACTCAGATCCTCGGGATGAAGATAAAAGGTCTCCCAGTTCGGAAGGTACTTATCGATGAAGCTGCCGATATTAAAACGGAGATCTACCTCGGAATTACAAATGATCGCAATCGGCGGTGTCCGGTAATGATCGCCTCAGCTGAGGGTGGTGTAGAGATCGAGGATGTCGCGAAAACGCATCCGGATAAGATCATACGGGTCTGGATCGACCCACTGCTCGGACTCCAGGAATACCAGGCAAGATATCTCGCTGCCTGCACTGAGATGCCCCATGAATATTGGCGCGATTTCATGTTGATCACGAAGGGACTCTACCGGGCATTTATTGAATCAGACGCAACTTTAGCGGAGATCAACCCTCTCGTAATTACAGCCGACAAGCGATTGCTGGCTTTGGATGGGAAGGTGGTGCTCGATGACAATGGTCTCTTCCGGCATCCTGAGCTCGCCGAAATGCGCGACCTGGACGAAGAAGCTCCGGAGGAGCGAGAGGCGCGTAAATACGGGCTCTCCTACGTAAAACTGGACGGAGAGATTGGATGTATGGTCAACGGCGCCGGCTTGGCGATGGCAACGATGGATGTGATCAACCTTTATGGCGGCTCGCCCGCCAATTTCCTCGATATTGGAGGTGGCGCCTCCGCCGAGAAAGTAGCTGCTGCAATTCAAATCATCATACGTGATCCAGATGTAAAGGCAGTTCTCTTTAACATATTCGGCGGGATTACACGAGGTGATGAGGTGGCTCGGGGGATCCTAGCCGCTTTGGAGAAAACACCATCAGAACTTCCAATGATCGTACGTTTGGTTGGAACGAATGCGGAGGAGGGCCGCCATCTGCTTGCAGATGCAGACATGGAGACTGCTATCTCGCTCGCAGATGCCACTGAGAAGGCGATTTCCGCAGCCCGGGCGGGGGAGGGATCATGAGTATTTTGGTTGATAAGAATACAAAGCTGCTTGTTCAAGGAATTACCGGGAGGGAGGGTCTGTTTCACACTGCTCGTATGATTGAGCATGGCACGAATGTCGTCGCCGGGGTTACACCCCAGAAGGGAGGGGATTGGGTGTTGGGGGGAAAGATCCCGGTTTTCGATACGGTGAAGACGGCGGTTGAAACTACTGGCGCGAATACTAGCGTGATTTTTGTCCCCGCGCGCTTTTCAGCGGATGCCATCCTAGAGGCTGCCGATGCGGGGATCTCTTTGATCGTGTGCATTACAGAAGGTATCCCTGTCCAGGACATGATGAAAGTAAGGCGATACCTCGATCAGATGGGCGTCAGATTGGTTGGACCGAACTGCCCGGGACTGCTTTCCCCAGGCAAAGCGAAAGTCGGGATAATCCCCGGGAATATTGCAATTTCTGGGAATATTGGCGTTGTCTCCAGATCTGGAACACTGACATATGAAGTCCTTCATGCCTTAATGCAGAACGAGATGGGTGTCTCAACCTGTGTTGGTATCGGTGGGGATCCAATCAACGGTACATCGTTCGTTGACACCCTGGAGTTGTTTGAGGCAGATCCTCACACCGAGAAGGTTGTTTTGATTGGCGAGATCGGCGGTAGAGATGAGGAGTTGGCTGCCGAATACATCCGCGACCACATGACGAAGCAGGTTGTAGCTTTCATCGCCGGAAAGACTGCGCCGCCTGGAAAGCGGATGGGCCATGCAGGTGCGATTGTAGAGGGCGGAGAAGGAACTGCTGAAGATAAAATTAAAGCTCTTGCAGCCGCAGGTGTAATGACTGCTGACAGACCAGAGGAGATACCAGGCTTGCTTCATTGAGCAATGGTAATCTATCCTCATCCGCAGGCTAAAATCGTTAATCGGGCAAGATTGCCAGGAGGGTGAGTAATCATTATGACAGTGGAAACGAAGGTAAATGGTCTTCAATCTTGTCTAGGGATTGTTCAAGAGGAAGCGCGGACGAACCCGAATAACGTAGCGAGTCAGAGTAGATTGGGATGGATATTGTTGGGTCTTAAGAACTTTGATGACGCGAAAAACACATTTGAATCAGCTCTTTCTCGTTGGCCTGGCAATATTGAGCTGAATTACGCATCGGGGATAACGTTTAAGGCGTTAGACCAAACCGATAAGGCAGTTGAAAGGTTTCAAAAAGCTATTGAAGGGAAGGCAAATTCAGTGCGAGAGTCGATGTTCCAATCAATAGCTGCCGAACAGATCAATTTAATCCGTCGGTAGATGAGACAGGGAAAACATACTTGATGGTATCAAAACGCGAGAGGTTGGAGGCGGCAATAGCCAAAGATGTAGCGGATCGTCCTCCACTTGCTTTGTGGCGGCATTTTCCAGTGGACGATCAAACCCCCGAGGGATTAGCTGAATCTACTTCCCTCTATCAGTCGCGGTATGACCACGATTTTATCAAAGTCACACCTGCTTCTTCTTTCTGCTTGCTGGACTGGGGTGTCGAGGATGAGTGGAATGGGAATCCTGAAGGTACCAGGGACTACACGCGGCGCGTCGTCAAGGAGTCTTCGGATTGGCGGGCTCTTGAAGTGCTTGACCCAGAGCAAGGTTACCTTGGTAAGCAACTGAGGTGTCTTGAGCTATTGAGAGAGAGATATGGAGAAACTCAACCGATCATCCAAACGATTTTCAGTCCTCTTTCACAAGCAAAAAACCTTGCTGGTCAGCAGACGCTGCTTGAACATCTCCACCGAGAACCGGAAGATGTGCTCGCCGGACTGGAGATCATCACGCAATCTACAGTTAATTTTATTGAGGCTATGAAGGATGGCGGGGTGGATGGTATTTTCTACGCCGTACAGCATGGTTCCTATCGAATATTTGAGTCTGAGAATTATCGAAAGTTTGGTGAGGGTTTTGACTATCGGATTTTTGAAGCAGCGGAACTATTTTGGCTGAACGTGCTCCATTTGCATGGCGAGGCGATCATGTTCGACCTTGCGGAAAAGTACCCTGTGCAAATCGTGAATTGGCACGATCGCGAGGTGGCTCCGGGCTTAGCAGAGGGTGCGCTGCGGATATCTGGCGCAGTTTGTGGCGGTATTCGACGGATGACGATGGTTTGCGGTGACCCGACTAAGGTACAGGAGGAGGCTGCACAAGCTCTGAAGTCTCTTAATAGTCGGGGTGTCGTGCTTGGCACTGGTTGCGTTGTTCCTGTGCACGCACCACGAGTGAATTTAGAAGCCGCTCGTACCGCAGTGGAGTGCGCATAGTCACGCAAGTGAGATAGAAACAGCCTTGTTGAGGCGATAATGGCGCGTATTAGAGTGATCGCTGGTCATGCAAAAGGGCGTAAGCTTCATATGGTCCCAGGATTGGACGTGCGGCCTATAGGGGATCGTGTGAAAGAGTCACTATTTAATATTATTGGCGCGAATATTCGCGAGGCCAGATTCTTAGATTTATTTGCCGGTACGGGAAGTGTTGGGATTGAAGCGTTAAGTAGGGGCGCAGCACGAGTGGTTTTTATCGATGAGAATAGAAGGGCGATTGAGACCATTCGCAAAAACCTCGAGCACACGAAACTGCAGGAAGATGCAGATGTAGAGCAGCGTGACGCTTTCCAGTTTCTACGGCACAAACCGACGATGGCCCCATTCGATTATATCTACGTTGCACCGCCACAATACAAAGGGATGTGGCTTAGAGGGATTAGGGCTGTAGACGACAATCTGGCATGGCTGAATCCAGATGCATGGGTCATCGCCCAGATTGATCCTGATGAATACAAAGAAATGGATCTAAGATTCTTGGTGGAGTTTGACAAAAGGCGATACGGGAATACCTTACTTGTTTTTTTTGAATGGCCTGGAATGTAATTTTGTGCGGGGGGAACTCATGGTTGGACTGCGGGCGGTCTTCTTGACCGCCTTTCATCGTTCTACGAGGAATAGTTCACCATCTGCAGGGTTACCGAGCAGTCGGTTACCGTCCAGGATTTTCCGCAGGAAATGATACATCGCGAAGAGTTCTATTGCGAATGGTGGGAAGCCCAGCATACCAAGGAGAGGCATCTTTCCATAGTGCAAACCGAAGATCCGGAGAGGCTCCGGCACCAAATAGATCCAATGACCACCCCCAGAATGGAACGCCTGTAAGTTCCACGCCTCCCAGAGAAAGCCGCATACTAGCCCACCTGCGAGCAAGGATAGGATTGGCCAATAAGTCCGTCCTCGCAACATTCTTCGAATCGATGGCGTTCCCATGCGGTCATTGATCGGCTCGATCAACAATATAAAACCGATCCAGATGGGTCCAAACAGGTAGCAAGCGATCGGTGTGGGAAGTAATAATGGGATCACAACCATGAGCAGTCCGCATAGAAACCATAACCAGCCAGCGCCAAGGAGTATTTTGTCACTCTTGATTGGGTGATGGTGTAGAAATCGTGCAGGGGGTAAAGTAGAGATGATCTCCGAGGTTATGAATACGCCGGGCATGATTGTGGCGAAAGACCAAAAATAGGCGAAATTACGAATAATGGGGTTCTCAGGTACACCATGGTAGGTCCAATTCTGAATGTGAAAATTGAGCACTTCAAAGAGCAGCCAAATCCCAATCGAAAGCAGCACAACGAGTGGGAACTCCCTTCGCCGGGTCGTCAACCAGGAACTTCCTTTGCGGCGAAAAAGGAAGGCATCTGCGGCCAATATATAACCCGTCCACATTATCGGTGTTAGCCAGACTGCAGCGAAATAGACGTCCAGGGCAAGCAAGATTTCACCGATGCCCATGATGACGAGGCCAGAGATGCCATACAGCGGGAATTTGGATTTAGTTGAAGTTTTCACGGGTTGAAGTGGATTGTTGGACGCCCATCTTCATCGAATGTCGTCACGGCGCAAAAGGGTTGTTTATCGTGAAAACTCTTTATAGCTCGGGGCAGGAGTGCAGGCAGATCATCCACTAATGTCTGCTTCTCAAAGCCGTCTAGGTCGACCCATTCTGGATTTCCTTCGCAGGAATTTTGGATCTCCGAGACTTCTGTTTCACCGACAAAGATGTACAGGCCAATCCCTGGCGCGCTTCCAACATCAACAGTGACAACACCGGAAAGACAGAGAGAAGAAGGGGATAGGATTAACCCCGTCTCCTCTTTGATCTCACGCAGAGCCGCACTTCGTGGATCTTCGCCGCGCTCGATATGCCCTCCAATCCCATTCAAAAGACCAGCCCAATGGCCGCGGTCAACAGCAATGCGGATGAGAAGGACTTGCGCTTCGCGCAGCAGGAAGACTAAGCAACGAGGCACAACGGAATATCTCCCCGCTTGGACTCGTTGGCCTGAGAGTGACATTAGGAATTCTTTTTCGCTCTAGTCATCCAGATCACTAATATCGCCTACTCCACCACTTTCGGCGAGGTAAGACTTGATTCCAGGTGGAATTGGAACCAGCCTGGTAAATCTCTGGACCATTTCGCGCGTTTCGCCAACATTCAAGCGTTCGAAGAGAAGTTTGAACTGCTCCTCCCATTTCTTCTCGATCAAGTGGATCGTGCTTTCAGGCAGGTCCCAGAGCGCTTGCTTGAAAGGACCAATCGCTCGTTTGCGCGTCTTGTAATAGAACTGATCGTCCGTCTGACCTTCCTTGCGTTCGTTACTGTGATTATCGCGGAGGTAGGCGAAGATCTCTTCGAGAAGCTCTTGGGGGAGTTCGTCGTAGAGGATGTTTTGGAATCCTGTGGCGAGATGAACTTCAAGTGTGTTTGTCTCGGGGAAGCGGCTGAAGGCCTCCTCCGGCAGCGTAGAAGCCCCATGCTGGACTGCGCCGCCCATCCCATATTCCTTGGCGACGGCGGATAGGTGCTGCAACGTGTCGAAATCCACGCTAACTTCTGCGATGGACCCATCAGGTAAGACGACACCGCCATGGGATGTTCCAGTCTGGATGCTGATCTTAGAGAGGCTCGCGGCAGATGGAAGCCTTGCTTCAATCTCTTTGTTGTACCCTTCCATGAAAGCTCGCAGCTCAGGTTCGGTGCTATTCACCCCGCCTACCTCGCCGATCTCACCACCTAGTGATATCGTCACGCCTTCTGGCTCCAAGTTGCGAATACCGGCAGCAAGTTCGGCGCAGCAGGTATAGTTAAGTTCTTGCTGCTCTGAGATCGTTTCTTTGCTCAGGTCTACGAGGGTTGAAGTATCGATATCGATGTTGAAGAAACCAGCTGCAATCGAATCGCGCGACAGTTCGAGAATTGCATCAATCTCCGAGTCCGGGTCCTGAGCATATTTGCCTGCGCTCACTTGAAAGTGATCTCCCTGAATGAAGACCGGACCCTCATAACTTTCGGCGATTGCCGCGGCGAGGATGTTGGCTGCATACTCCGTGGGGCGCTGGTCGGTATAACCCATCTCTGATCGGGCGATCTCGAAAATCATAGCGCATGATTCAGTCGCTATGGCGGATCTAAAAACGGTTCTTGCAGCAGTAAAGGGCAGGGCGCGCAGGTTGATCGCCGGGACGGTGAAATCATCCGGTGTCTTGCTTTGTCCACGTGCCAGATAAAGGTCGTGGATCGATGCGGGAAAAACACCCATCCCCAGTGCACATGCCCGAATTAGCCACTGGCCGAGCGCTTTCTCGCGTGGATCACCGAGCACTGCCGTTCGTATAATTTTGTCAATATTGTCTGCAACTACTTTGGTATCGCGAACCGTTACAGCGGGACCCTTGCTAATACGAATAGAATCACCGAGCGGTTTTGCTACTCGCAGTAATTCGTCAATTATAGCCATTGAGTTCCCTTCCTTTCGACGCGATGCACAGTATCTATAGGTGAATTATACTTGTTTCAGTTCATAGTGGAGGGATCATTGTCAGCGTTTCGTCAGTCAGGTGTTTGTGATTACGGCGGCATAAAGATATAATCTACCCAGATTGGTGTATCGTATAGTGTATTTAGCGTGAGGAGAGAATTATGAACGATCCCCTGGATAAAATAACTGCAGGAGATAATCTTATTGGTAAGATTCGCAACTTCTTAGCCGGTTTTGTCGGATATGTTGAGCGAGATAACCGGAGGGAAGCGGATAAATTGCTGCGACTAACCGTAGCCCAACGTTTCGAAGAACAATGGGAGCGAATGGCAGAGATTCAACGCCGTTTAATTAAGGAAAACCAACTCGAACAAGTAGATGACTTGGAGGAAGCCGCGATCAAGTTGCGTGCTTTTATTAATCGGATTAGGAACGCGTCCTATGGTTATTCGGGGCTTTTTGACGCCGTCCAAATAAACAGCAAGGAACTAGAGCAGATCTATAATTATGATGTTGCTCTACTCGAGGGAGTCGAACAGGTTTCTAACGCTATCGACAACCTCGGTGCATCTCTCGGGACGGATGGCTTCCCCGCTGCCATTAGGCACATCGTCACTCTCAGCGAAGAGATCGTAAGTGCTTTTGAACGTCGAGAGGAAGTGATCTTGACTACCGTTGACTCAACAGGAAGTGAGGAGTAAAGAAGATGGCTCGAATATTTGATGTTGTCGAATACCCAAGCGAGATGGAAGATGAGATCGTTCATCGATTCCCGGAAGATACTGCCGGGGATTTTCGCATCGGTAGTCAGGTAATTGTGCGAGAATCTCAAATAGCGGTTTTTTACCGAGACGGGAAGGCACTTGACACTTTCGGTCCGGGGCGTCATACGATAGCGACTGCGAACATTCCCTTGTTGATCAACCTGATCGGCAAGGCTTTTAACGATCGTTCGCCGTTCACGGCTGAGGTGTTTTTTGTGTCGACACGTGAATTCGCGGATGAGAAATGGGGAACACCACAACCAATCCTGGTGCGCAATCCCGGTATGGGGCTCGGCGTAGCTCTGCTGCAAGGGTTTGGAACGTACAGCTACAAGGTGGCAGATCCTCAGCAGTTTGTCGCTCAAATCGTTGGTGTAACTGGAATCTACACGACCAAGGATATCGAAGCACGGTTGCGGGCAATGCTGCTCTCTAAGCTCCAGGATCTTCTTGGTGAGACGGCGCAAGAGACGAGTGTTCCTGAACTCATCGGTCTGGTCGAGGAACTTGGTGTTGGCGTTAAAGCCAAAACGATCGACGATTTTAAGGCTATCGGATTGTCCCTGATTTCCTTCTATATTGAGAGCTTGAAGCCCTCCGAAAGATCCGCGGAAGAATTGCGAGCAATGGGTATGCTCGATATGGATACCTACACCCAGCTTCAGGCCGCAGACGCGATGCGCGATGCTGCGCAGAATCCATCCGGTGGTGCAGGTCTCACGGCTGGGATCGGTGCGGGAATGGGCATCGGCAGCGCTATTACCGATAGTTTGAAGAAATCGGGGAGTGGATCAGCTGCTGACCCTGGCGGCGGTCCAGAAGCACCGGAGGTGATGACTCCTTCCGAAGCTGCCGCTTACTTGAAGGTCGCTGAGGAAGATGTAGTCGCAGCGATTGAAGCCGGAGATATTACAGCTAAGAAGATCGGGAAAGCATACCGGATCTCGAAAGAAGCTCTGGACGAGTTTCTAGGCAGCTAGGCTCCCGGCAATACCGCAGATAGAACAAGGGGCTGCCTTTTTCTGGGGCAGCCCTTTAGGTTTACTAAAAATCCATGGGATATGTGCACTCACGGATTTCATTTCAACTTTTCTGGGTTACTTAGAAGGGCATGTCGCCGCTGCTTCCTTACCTGGTGAATAAGCAGGTAAGGGAGTATTGAGAACGGGCCAGCGCATAGGCCGGCCTCTACGATTTAATGATATGGAAACGGGCCTGCCCCGTTTCTTGTTTTATTTATCAATCTAATCCGTATTGTTAGCGACAATCTTGAAGGTACTCGCCAGATGATGAATTTCTTCTGTGGATAATGACTTCCGACGTTCTATCCGCCTGATGTATGACTTAAGTTTCTTTCGATGAGCCGCTGGGATAGGCAAGCCATCTGAGGCGATGGTTGTATCGTTGGCGTAGAATACCAAGAGAGGGTTTATGGGTGTTTCGGAATGGTTGGGAAGCTTTTTAGTTAACGCTTTCTTCAACTCCTTCGTTTCAGTTTCGGCGTTTCGCTCAAGGTCTCTAAGTGTTTTTCGGGACCGACCGAACCTGCGTTTACCAAGTTTGTGAATCCATTTCCCCGATTCGTATAGGATCTCACCTTTTTCGTTTCTGGGTATGAGTGCGAATACACCTGCAGGGGTGAAGAGAGCGTGATTTGTGCCCAAGTAATAGTGAAACAAGGCGTAGTTTTCGCCCAAGCCCTTAAGCGAATCGTCTAGAACTTGATCTATTCGAGGGCTGCGACCGAAACGGTTGTGTAAAGCTGTGCCTAGCTGCGAGAAGAGACCACCCGACAGCATCAAACCGAAAGCGAGAGAGAGAAATGATGGTCGGAGGAAGATGATGATCACTGCGGCGAAGGATGCCCCCAGCCCGCCGAACATCATCAATCGGCCCAGGAATTTATTCCACTTAATAAGACGTTCGTTGCGATATAGCTGCACTTAATGCTCCCAGCGTTTTAGTATGAGACATGCGTTCTGCCCCCCGAGTCCAAAGGAGTTGGAGAGAATTGTGTTTACCCGAACCTGTCTGGACTCGTTGGGTACATAATCGAGATCCAATTCAGGATCCGGAATTTCGTAATTGATGGTTGGGTGGATTGCGTCGTTGTGTAAGGTCAATGCACACGCGATCGCTTCGATCGCGCCCGAGGCACCCATTGCATGTCCGACCATTGATTTCGTTGAGGAGATAGGGATCTGGTATGCATGGTCACCGAAGAGTTTCTTAATTGCGGCGGTTTCAGCAGCGTCATTTGCCGGAGTGGAAGTTCCGTGGGCGTTAATGTAATCAATTTCCTCAGTGTGAACCCCGGCGTTCAGAATTGACAGCTTCATCGCCCTCACTGCGCCATCTCCTTGGGGATCGGGCGCGGCGATATGAAAAGCATCGCTCGATGAAGCATATCCAGCAACCTCAGCGTAGATCATTGCTCCACGATTTTTTGCATGATCGAGTGACTCGAGAATAAGACATGCAGATCCCTCTGAATACACAAACCCCTCTCGCTTTTCATCGAAAGGTCGCGAAGCTTGTTTGGGAGAGTCGTTGAAGCTTGTGGGGATGGCACGCATGGCGGAAAAACCACCGATGATGTAGTCCGTAATGAGCGCATCTGTGGCTCCGGCGATTATGACATCTGCCCATCCGTTTTGGATGGCCTGCGCTGCCTCGCCGACAGTTTGTGTTCCGGTGGCACAGGCGGTTGAGATTGTGATGTTAGGTCCATGCGCTCCGAAATATTTGGCAACATGGAATGCAGGCATATTCGCAAGAGTGGCTGGAAGCACGAATGGGTTAACCTTGGACAACCCCTTCTCCCGAAGCGCATATACTCCTTCCATGCCTCGATCCCACCCTCCAATCGCCGAGCCAAAGTAAACACCCACACGTTCGGGTTTTGCACTCTCCTGGGGAAGGTTTGCGTCATCCATGGCTGTGATAGCAGCTGTTAAACCGATCTGGGAGCTTCTTGATATCCGACGAGCCTCTTTTGCGGGCATAAATTGAGCGGGATCGAAGTCGGGGATCTCTCCCGCTATTTGGCATGGCAGGTCACTGGCATCGAATTGAGTGATTCTCCGTATCCCCGACTTGCCTCGCAGGATGGAATTCCAGAAAGTCTCTCTGTCGGATCCCAGACATGTGACCATGCCCACGCCGGTGATGACAACGGTGTTGTCTGTATTTTTGTTGTTGGTCAAGAGGTGCTCTCCTATTTCTCAGCCAGGCGTTCTCTGATCGCTGACTGTACAGCTTCTAACACGTCACCTTCGACAGCCTGACGGGCGACGCGGATAGCATTGACAAGCGCCTTGGTATCCGATCGCCCATGTCCAATAAAGACGAGACCATTTACACCCAAAAGCGGGGCTGCGCCATATTCCGATGGATCAAGAAGCTTGCGCACATGCGTGAAGGCAGGTTTGGCAAGCAGGCCTCCGATCGATGAGATGGCACTGGAACGGATTTGATCACGGATGATGTCGATAAGGAACTTGCTTACGGCCTCGCTGGTTTTAATAAACACATTTCCGTCGAAACCATCAGCGATCACAACGTCTACCTTTCCGGCGAATATTTCCTTTGGTTCGACATTGCCGATGAAGTTAACACCAGAGGCCTCCAGGAGCGGGTATGTTTCTTTGACAAGTATGTTGCCTTTTCCGGGTTCCTCGCCATTTGAGAGCAGACCTATTCTCGGGGATTTCTTGTCGAACGCTTGAGATACATATACAGATCCCATCAGGGCGAATTGAAGCAAATACTCAGGTCGGCAATCTGTATTCGCGCCGATGTCGAGCATCACGGAATAACCGTCCTGCACGGGAAATGCAACAGCGAGGCCGGGGCGTTTTATGCCGTGGATGCGGCCGAGCCGAAAAAGGGCTGTCGCCATCGCTCCACCGGTGTTGCCCGCGGTGACGAACGCGTCGGCTTTTCCATCTTTGAGCAGGTCCATGCCGACCGCCATCGAATTTTCCGCTTTTCCCCGGGCAGTTTTAGCGGGCTTATCCGTCATCTTCAAGACTTCAGGAGCGTGGACAATCTCCACTGTGCTCGTGTCACCGCCAAGTTCGGTGAATTGAGCACCCAATTCAGATTCCGGGCCGACGAGTATGATCGGTTCCCCCCAGAGTTGATAAGCTTCGAGCGCGGCGTGTACTTCCGGGCCGGGGTGTGTGTCGCTTCCCATCGCATCAAGGACTATTCGCATCGCAACTTTCTCCTTACTAACCCCGGTGCTGGGTCATATCCATCGCAAAGAAATTGAATCCACTTTGTGCATCCATCTGGATTGGAATGCCTATGACCGCACACATAAAGTTGACATTCATGGTGTGTCGGCTATAATACCGCGGTTCCAACTAAAATCGCGCTGGTGCTGGAATTGGCAGACAGGCATGGTTGAGGATCATGTGCCGCAAGGCGTGCGGGTTCAAGTCCCGCCCAGCGCACAAAAGAAAGGTCGCCATGGGGCGGCCTTTGTACGTTA
>Ga0315550_1000180_pt1 | contig 37440 bp, 35 predicted proteins | sample SalMarSW160190MG_2_FD_203100 | JGI IMG/M metagenome (GOLD analysis project Ga0315550, IMG submission 203100) | Salt marsh sediment microbial communities from the Plum Island Ecosystem LTER, Massachusetts, United States - Salt Marsh Sediment SW1601-90 ...
CACCCGGGGGCGAAGCCACTGCTCCCGCTACTGCCGAACCAGCGTAACTGGTATCCCCGATAGCCCATAGCCCTTCAAGGCTGGTCTTCATTTCATGGTCCACTTTGATACATGAGGTCTCGCCGTGTAAAGGCACGGCTATCGACCGCCTGACATTTGGCGATAATCCATACTTCTTTTCCTTTTCAGCTATTCTTCGCGACCAGTCACTCAATTTTGGTAGTTCGGCGTGCATTTCACCGATCGGGGAGGTTGAAGGAGGTGGGGCGAAGTATATTGGACCTCTTCCTTCGGCCACTTCTTTCTCCAGACCAACGGCTAACTGCACGGGTAAGAACACACCGGTAGGCCCTTCATCAGGCAGGTATTTCTTCGATAGGTTTTCGCCAAGGGCATTAACCAGAAATTGATGGCCTACCATGCCGCTATCAGTATCCTGCCATACAGTATGACCGTAGAGATTGCCATATTCAGCGTTTCTCATCTCGGCACCAGCCCGATATGCTGCGGCAATTCCATCGCCGGTGCCGGCAATCCAGAATCTCCTTATTTTATATCCACAACTACCATTAGCTAACACGGTAGCTTTAGATTTGAAGACATAGAACTGACCAGTAATGATATCAAAACCTATAGCACCGACGATTTTATCCGACTGTTTTAACAGGTCGATTATGTGGATTTTATTAAAAAATTTTGTCCCCGCCTTACGGGCTTTAGCCGCGATAGGTAACATTAAATCAATATCGATAAATGTCATTGACCATTCAGGAGCCCAGAAAGTAGGAATAGTGACAAATTTACCGTCCGGAGTTCGCGCTAATTTAGCACCCAACTCACCGAATTCCTCAATTGCCTTGTAAGAACTCTGAACATATTTTGAAAGTAATTCCTGATCATTTAAATAAAACCCGGAACTCCGGACCTGAAAATCCATGAATTTATCTGCATCATTATTCGGTGCAAGAAAGGCTAAAATCCCGCCGATTTTCGTAGCCTTCCCTGCCCAGCCGGCAGTCTGCTTTTCAACAATTGTGACATCTAAATCCGGGTTTTCCTCTTTCACCTTTATAGCAGTCACCAGGCCGCCAATGCCACCGCCGATGATTAATACATCCGTGGAAATAACTTCACCCGATTCTTTTATGTTAGCCAAAATATTACTCCTTTTATTTAGTTATTGGTGGTTAAAATGATGAACGTAAAGGTGCGGGTATATTAGGAACTACTTCTATGCATTGAGCCGGACATGCGGTTTCGCAGGCAAGGCACCAGACGCAATCTTCTGGATACGCAACAATCGGCTTATCATCAGTATCATCCCAGCGGATAACGTCTGCAAAACAAGCCTTCATACAGGTTTTACAACTCTGGCAATTATCATAGTCTATTTTAATTTCCTTTACCCAGGTTTTAGGTGCAGCCATAACTCGCCTCCTATTTAACGTATATAATCTTAGAGCCTTCTTTTTTGATTTTTAGAGAGCATTGCCGGTTAATAGCAGGGTCAGTAACAGCCTGCCAAATTCCCCATAAAGCCGGGAGGAAAGCTTTGAATGTGCTCGCTTCAGCAATATTATGTGTTCTCCAGCCCCCGCCGGTCGGTTTCTTCCCGCTGGGGTGTTTCATGATAGAGGCCGGTGGAGGACCACTACCTGGCGGTGGTTCTGGAAATCCATGCATGCAGGAACGCATTTTACATCCGCCGGGAATGGCTTCCCATTGATGAGAAAGCATTATCATAGCTTTGGTGCCCGGCTGTGCACCGGTTGTACCTGCGGTCAGGAGATGTTCATAAGTCCAGAAATCCTTTTGTTCTTGGGTCCCCAGATTAGGGTCTACCCATTCGATACGGAGGTTCATCACAGGACCATAATCAATGCTCTCGGTGGCAATCTGTACAGCACCGATATGACCACCCAAAGGTGGTTTAACCTCCCATTTGAATCCTTTATGTTCATCAGGACACCACATTTCATAACCTTTTTCCATATTCACCCACCACCAATCGAGCATTTCCGCAGTCACTCCAGGTATTATATGATCGACAACTATCCATCCTTTAGGAAATTTTTCCTGGTTCATCTTGTTTATTTTCCTCCTTAATTATGTGTTTCCATATCTAGACTTAATACGGCCGAAAAGCTAACCTAATAGTATATACCTTATTTTATACTTGCTTGACAAAAGTTCAAAGAGATAATATCATTATATCTAATCATAACTGAACGCATATTATTAATCAAGTATGATATGCTATATGAAGTATTAATTTACATAACAAAAAATTCTTTCTCCCGCCATTTTAATGGCGAATCTGGTTGTGTTAAGCTTTTTATTAGGTATTTTGTTTATATTACGATGAATTGTTGTGAATGATAAATCTGTTTCGCGAATAAATCTCCAGATGGAGTAAAAGAGCTATAAAAAAGAAATCTTATATATGAATGTGACAACTAAATCGCTTAAGCAAGAGGTTAGAGATGAATAAAATTTTTGATTTAAGTGGTAAGGTAGCCCTGGTGGTCGGTGGACACGGTGGTATTGGTAAAGCTATCGCGTTAGGATTTGCTGACGCCGGCGCCGATGTCGCCGTGGCCAGCCGCGATATTGAGGCATTGAATGGGGTAGTAAAACAGATTGTAGCTAAAAAGAAAAAGTCGTTGGCGGTAACGGTAGATATCACCGATGAAAAACAGGTCAATGCTATGGTGGACAAGGTTGTTAAAGCTTTCGGTCGTATTGATATCCTGGTAAACGCCGCCGGACTGGCAATCCGTAAGCCCGCCGACACTTTTCCTATCGATGAATGGCAGAAAGTTATGGACATTAATACCCGCGGAACCTTCATCTGCTGCCAGGCTGTTGGCCGGGTAATGTTAAAACAAAAAAGCGGACGAATTATTAACCTTTCATCCGTCAGGGGAAGATACGGCTTACCTTCAGGTTACGCGGCATATTGTCCCAGTAAAGGCGCGGTGGACACGCTTACCCGCACGCTGGCCTGTGAATGGGCAAAAAGCAACATCCTGGTTAATGCCGTCGCTCCAACGATTGTCGAGACCGACCTTACTAAAAGCGCTTTAGCTGACCCGGCTTATGCCAAACAGATGAAAGACCGCATCCCGATGGGCAAGTGGGCGCTTCCGGAAGATATCGTCGGCCCGGCGATCTTTTTTGCCTCCGAAGCATCCAGCTTTGTGACCGGTCAGATTCTTTACATTGATGGCGGGGTCACTACCTGGTAGCGGGGAAAATAAAGGAAAAAGGAGTAACTATCATGGGAAAAGAAGTCCTGGTTGATTTAAGCCACCCGTTCGGCAACGGTTGTCCGCTCTGGCCATATTTTGCCGATGTCAAGATTGAAAGGATGCACTACATGGCGAAGTCCGGCGTGCTTTCCCAGTATGTGACGACGACGATGCACTGCACTACCCACGCCGATTCGCCGGCGCATGTCTTCGAGGGAGGGCGCTTTACACATGAGATTCCTTTAACAAGTTACTACGGCGACGCCGTGGTCTGGGATATTCCCAAGGGCAAATGGGAGCTGATTACCGCTAAAGACCTGGATGCCGCCAATAAAAAGCTGCCTATGAAAGAAGGCGACATTATCATCGTGCATACCGGCTGGAATAAGTACTGGGGAGATAACACGCAATATTTCTGTTATTCGCCCGGGCTCGGTAAAGAAGCCGGTGAATGGTTTGTCGCCCATAAAGTGAAAGCCGTCGGTGTAGACCAGCAGGCGCTTGACCATCCACTGCATACCGCCATCGGTCCACACGGCCCCGGCCCATTGAGACCCGACCTCTTCGAAGAATACAAGCAATGGTCCGGAGGGCATGAAGTAATCGATGATTTTCCCGAGTGGGAACCCTGTCATAACCTTATAATGCGTAACGGCATCCTCGGCTGGGAAAATGTAGGCGGGGATATTGCTAAAGTGGTCGGCAAGCGCTGCAGGATAGCCGGCTTCCCTATCCGCTGGTATATGGGCGATGGCTCGATTGTACGCATGGTAGCTTTTATTGATGAAAAAGACCTGAATAACGTACCCGACCGCGTTTATAAATACGGAACGCAGTAAGCCGGAAAGAAAAAGGAAGGCAATATGAAAAAGGTCAGCTTATCTCAAGTAAAACCTTATGCTGCTGCCAAGCACTTTAATATGACGGCGATGCGCCTCCAGGGCAAGGAAGAGACCGGTATCCAGAAATTCTGGGTAGGGCTATCTTATTTCCTGCCCGGTGGCGGTGCCGAATGGGCGTATGAAGACAACCCCAACGAGAAAGTCTATATCGTGCTGGATGGAGAAATTACGGTAAAGAATAAAAAGGAAGAAATTACCCTCAAGCCGATGGATTCACTTTACCTAGCTCCTAATGAAGGCCGGGAAATACTTAATAAAACAAATAAACCGGTGATGATGCTAGTGGTTATCAACTATTAAGGAAAAGAGTGTTATGGCTGGATTACTTGATGGCGTTAAAGTAATCGCTTTCGACCAGGTGGTGGCTATGCCAGCTACCTCGGCCGTACTTGCAGATTGGGGCGCCGAGGTCATCAAGATCGAACCTCTCTGGGGTGACTGGCAGCGGAGTTTGGTCAGCTTTAACCGCACACCGCTCATCATCAAGAATGATGTCGGCGAAATAGAACTGCATTTTGAGTTCCTCAACCGGAACAAGAAAAGCGTAGCCGTTAACTTACGTAAGAATAAAGGTCTTGAGGTGATGCACAGACTCCTTAGAGATGCCGATGTCTTTGTTACCAATTACTCCGTTGATGTCCTGGAAAAATTCAAACTAACCTATAAGGACCTCAAGGATAAATTTCCTAATTTAATCCATTGTCTGTTGACCGGGTATGGCACTAAAGGCCCTAAAGCCAGGGACCGCGGTTATGATTATGTGGCCGCGTGGTCTTACGGCGGCCCGATGGGACTTGTTACTGCTGACCCTGATATTCCGCCGGCTATACAGCGCCCCGGTATGATGGATATGGTGGCTTCAGCCCATATGACCAGCGGTATTTGTGCCGCCCTGTATTACAGGCAAAAGACAGGTAAAGGTCAGGCTATCGAACTCTCTCTATATCACACCGCTGTCTGGACTCTCGGACTGGATACCCAGGTTAATTTATACGGCTATCCGCCAAAGATCTGGGACAGGCGTCGTAATCCTAACCCCATGTATAATTCTTATAAAGCAAAAGACCGCTGGATGATGATGGTACACCCCAACCAGGAATACTGGGCACCCTTTTGTAAAGCTATTGGCAAGGAGGAATGGATTAGCGACCCGCGTTACGATACGATGGAAAAAAGAGAGCAAAATGCTGAAGAAATAATTAAGGAACTGGATACACTTTTTAGCAAAAAGACCTGGGCGGAATGGGAAATAAAATTTAGAGAAAACGATCTCATTGTCAGCGCCAACCACCCCATTCCTGAAATCCTTGAGGATGAACAGGCCATGACAAACAATTTCTTCACGGATATTTACCATCCGGTTATGAAAAAGGCCAGACTGCTGAACAGCCCCGTACAGTTTAATGAAACACCGGCAAAGATAAAGTGTGCTGCTCCACAGGTTGGCGTAAATACCGAAGAGGTACTTCTAGACTCTGGTTACTCCTGGGAAGAGCTGGCTAAACTTAAGGAAGAAGGAGTTATACCATGACGAGGCTCGGGGGAAAAGCAGCACTTGTGACCGGTGCCAGCCGAGGTATCGGCCGGGCTATTGCTTTAGCTCTTGCTAAAGAAGGCTCTGATGTTGCTGTTAATTGTTCATCTTCCGTAGTAGAAGCTGAAAAAGTAGTTCATGAAATCACAAAACTGGGGCGGCACGCTTTCATTGTCAAAGCTGATGTTGCAAATAAAACAGCCGTTACCGAAATGGTTAATGAAATGGTTAAGCGGTTTGGGAAAATCGATATCCTGGTAAATAATGCCGGTATGGCTACGGTTAACCCTTCGGAAAAGCTGGAGGAAAACCTCTGGCGGCGCGGTATTGATGTTATGCTCAATGGTGTTTTTTTCTGCTGCCAGGCTGCCGGTAAAGAAATGATCAGGCAAAAAAGTGGAAAAATCATTAATATTGCCTCCATTAACGGTATCGTGGCTTTCCCGGAAAGGGCTTGTTACTGCAGCGCGAAAGCCGGGGTTATGGCCCTCACTAAAGTGTTGGGGGTGGAATGGGCAAAACATAACATCAATGTCAATGCGGTCGCTCCCGGATATGTAAAGACGGAATTGCTCGATAATCTTGTATCTCAAAGAAAATTAAACGTTAAAGAATTAATAGGGAGAACACCCAGCGGTAAACTTACGAGTGCTAAAGATGTTGCTGACGCTGTGCTGTTTTTAGCTTCAGAAGCATCTAATAGCATTAACGGCCAGATAATCGTTATAGATGGCGGCTGGACCTCATATGGGTATGTAGAATCATGGCTTCAAGGATGAGAACGGATAAATAGTGCTGATTCAATGCCTTAATATCAGCTTTAGGTAAAAATATAAACAAAGTTAGGAAGGACGAGAGGCTGATATCCTTCCTAACTTTACCGGCACTGTTCAACTATAAACCAATTCTAGCCATTATTCGATTACAATTTGCGACGGGTCAGTAACATCTATTTTTGTGCCTCCGAACCCGTTATCGACAATTTTACCGGTTACCTTGATGGTCTTGCCGATAAAGGTCCCTTCAATGTCCGCCGGGAACTCACTCAAAATATCGTTACTGATAACTACTCCAAACCCAGACATATCCGTACTGCCTATCTGCAATATATACATGCCAAAATTTACTACGCCGACGCACGGTCCTTCTACAGTGACAGTTTGATTAAGATAGTCGCCCACATCCTCCCAGCTGATTACGGAACCCGCAGGCAGTGTGGTTGTCGTAGGCGGTGTAGTCGTGGGCCGAGGCGCTATAGTCGGCGGGGAAGTCGGTTCTATCCCTGTCATTTCCTGTTTCAAGACCTGGTCAATCCAGATATATTTGGGCCAACTGGCATTGTAACCTAAGGCATATTCACCGTTATAATTTTTAACCCACGGTTGCCAAAAAGTGTATGTATATGGAACTGGCCGGGGAATGTACCAGGCTTGCTCAAGGACATACGGCATGATTCCACGGTGCAATTCATCAACTTTCGCCTGGTCTATTAGGTCATAATTCACCATTTCCTGATAGACCTCTTCAACATGAGTATCATTAACCCAACTACGGTTGAAGGTACCTGACCCTCTGAAAGCAAACAACTGCGCGTAAGGACCAGGTTGCACGTAGAAAGAATACATCATATCGTCGTACTGCCTGGACAGAGACATGCCCATGTAGGCACCAAACTCCAAGGGCTCAATTGTGAGTTCCACCCCGATCTTTTCCCACATATCCTTAATCAATGAGAGATAATCAATATAATCAGGATAGTTCCAGGTAACTATCTTACATGAGAAACCGTCGGCGTAGCCCGCTTGTGCCAATAATATTTTAGCCTCTTCGATGTTATGGCTATAGAGCGCCTTCACGGTATCTGGCATTTCATCCATATACATGTAGGCATTTTGATATCCCTTGATGTTTGCCAATGGAAAGGCGAGGATCTCAGAATCACCGCCATCAAGTTGCTTTATGGCATCAAAATCAATAGCCATCGTCAGAGCCTGCCGTACTTTTACGTCGCTATAAGGTAGATCCTGTCTATCTGTTCTCATGGAAATTATCATATTCCCGCCCAGAGCCTTATGCCATTCAAGTTCCGGGTTAGTCTGCATCAGGCTTACTGCATCATCGTGGGTGAGACCTTGTACTACGTCCACTTTCCCGGTGCGCAGCGCCGCCAATTGGGTGGAAATGTCGGGCATAATCAACATTTGCACAGCGTCAATGTAGGGTAATTGATTCCCCTTTCCCGGACCCACTGGGTCATTTTCCCAATATTCCGCATTTCTGACAAAAGTGCAGGAACTGCCGGGAACATAATCTGCCACGATGAAAGGCCCCGTACCCACCGCATTATGCCAATCTGTAAGGTCACCGTATTCCTCAACAACTTCATGAGGTACAACTTCTCGCTCGGGAAGCAACAACCACATCGGATCCACACAATCTAGCGGCGTAGAAACCTGTACTGTCCAATCATCGATTTTAGTCACTACGGTTGATTGTGCCATTGCCGGCTCGCTAATAGCCAAAAAGGATGTCGGCGCTTCAAGGTGCCGCCTAAACGAATAAACTACATCATCAGCCGTGACCTCTCGACCTCCAACAAGTTGACTGGCCGGGTTATTAGGATCCAGAGCAAAATGTACGCCTTGGCGAATATGGAAAATAAATGTCCCTGGTTCGGGTATCTCAAAGCTCTCGCAAAGATCACCGGTAGTATATTCAATGCGTTTCAAAGCATTCATATCCCAATCGATTTCACCGGTACCGGCTGGCCCTTTTGACCAATCGCCTATGACGACGCTGTTATAAACCAAGTACAATTGAAGCAGGAAACCGGCGGGATATTTAGCATTATCCCAACCCTGTATGTCTGTAGTTTGTGCAATGGTTAGCGTACCGCCATACTTTGGAAGCTCAACTGTGGGTGTCGTAGGCGCTGTCGAAGTCGCTGGCGTTGTTGTTTCCTCTGTACCACATGTGCACGACCCTGCCAGTAGAGCCATCACTGTTATACAGGTCAGTAACCAGGATAAAAGTAATCTGTTACCTTTCATGATTTTGACCTCCCTTTTTTAATGGTTTTACCTTAAACTGTTGTATTGGTACTGGCTTACTCAAAAACGCTATCTGACCTCCTTCTCATTATTAATATCCAATTGAGCCACTTTTTTCGTTACACTCAGAATTATGCTCGTAAAAATAGCCCCCAGCTTTCTTTCTTACAAGACCTACCAATGTCTAAATATCGTTACTGGTACAAAATATGTTATATGATATCACTATTAATATTATATATGAAGTTATATTATGTTATACTTCCCATTGATGTCAAGTTATTTAAAGTAATTTTTTCACCAATGCTGGATTTTTAGAATGACTGCCCTTTTTATTGTTACGTTCAATCCGTAGGAATTCCGCTTGAAGTTATTTAGTTGTTTCCTCTTAACGAATATTATCTAAAAGGCATGCAACCCAATGGTCGCCCCCGATATTTTTTAGTACGGGAGTAATTTCGCTACAGGGCTTAGTAGCCTTGGGGCATCTTGGGTGAAAAGAACAGCCACTGGGAGGGTTTATCGGGCTGGGAACATCGCCCGTTAAAATGATGCGCTTTCGAAGTCGGTCTACTGAAGGTGCAGGAATAGGAACTGCGGAAAGTAGCGCCTGGGTATAGGGATGAAGAGGATTACCGTAGAGTTCGTCACTATCTGTAATCTCCACGATTTTACCCAGATACATTACAGCAACGCGATTGCTAATATGGCGCACAACAGAAAGGTCATGAGCAATGAACAGATAAGTTAGACCAAGTTCTTCTTTCAATTTAGTTAATAATCTGATAATCTGTGCCTGAATTGATACATCCAGTGCCGATACGGGTTCATCGCACACAACAAATTTAGGTCTGACAGCCAGTGCCCGAGCAATGCCTATGCGTTGGCGCTGTCCGCCACTGAATTCATGAGGATAACGTACAGCCATACGCGGCTCAAGCTCGACCGTGCTTAAAAGCTCGGCCACCCGGTCTCTATATTCTTTACCTTTTGCTATGTTGTGTTCTAAAAGCGGCTCGCCTATAATATCACCGGCCGTCATTCGCGGATCAAGAGATGCATAAGGGTCTTGAAAAATAAGTTGCATGTAACGGCGCTTTTTCCTTAAATTTTCACCGTGGAGTTTGGTAAGGTCTTCACCTTCAAAAATCACCTCTCCTGAGGTAATTTTGTATAACTGTAAAACGCTGCGTCCGAGAGTAGTTTTACCACATCCGCTCTCGCCTACAAGTCCTAGTGTTTCTCCTTTACGAATAAAAAAGCTAACATCATCCACTGCCTTTACATCAGCGACTTTCCGGCGAAACACGCCGGCGGTTACCGGAAAAAACATGCGTAAATTTTTAACTTCAACCAGGGTATCGTTGTTTGCCATTATCCTACCTCTGCCAGCTGATTCACTTCACTGCTTCTGAAGCAAGCAGCGTAGTGGTCTTGACCTACCATTTCGAGCTCAGGTCTCTCCTGCTTGCAGCGCTCAACTGCTAATTTGCACCGGTTACTGAAAGCGCACATATTTGGCGACAACCGGGCCAGATTAGGCGGAAGACCCTCGATAACACTTAAGCTCTTTTTCTTTGGTAAGTCGAGACGAGGTACCGAGGCTATTAGTCCTAAAGTATACGGATGATGAGGTTCTTCATAGATTGCATCAGTAGGACCCTTTTCTATTAGTCTTCCGGCGTACATCACATTAACACTATCGGCATAACGGGCTACAATCCCCAGGTTATGAGTAATAATAATAACTGCCGTATTAAACTGGGTTCGCAGGTTGTTTATTAGGTCCAAAAGTTGTGCCTGGACAGTGACATCAACCGAAGTCGTTGGTTCGTCAGCGATAACTAAGGATGGCTTGCAGCTTAATGCCATGGCGATCATTATTCTCTGTTGCATCCCACCGCTAAACTGGTGAGGATAGTCGTTTACCCTTCTTTCCGCGTCGGGTATGCCTACTAACTTAAGCAATTTCACCGCCTCATCAGCGGCAGTTGCCTTATCCATGGAAAGATGAAGCTCCAGTGATTCGGATATCTGACGGTTGATAGACAATACCGGATTTAGAGAGGTCATTGGCTCCTGGAAAATCATCGCAATGCGTCCCCCTCTTATTTGCCGCATTTCCTTCTCGCTGATTTTTAAGATATCCCGACCTTCAAAAATAATCTCACCGCCAACAATGATTCCCGGAGGATAAGGGATGAGCCGCATGATCGAAAGAGCGCTTACACTCTTACCACATGCACTCTCTCCGACCAATGCAACGCATTCTCCCTGTTTTACGCTATAACTTAGCCCGTCAACAGCTCTTAATTCCCCTTCCTTCACATAGAAGTAGGTCTTTAAGTTCTTAATATCCAATACTACGTCTGCGATGGTGATTCACCTCTTTTTCATTTTTACTGCTCTACCATAACGTCCTAAACCACCTCTCAATCTTGGGTCCCACAAATCACGCAAGGCATCACCAAACATATTTACACCATATACTGCTAAAGCCAGGGCAACACCCGGCCATAAAGCCATCCACGGAGCTTGTAGCATAAAACGGCGTGCTGAACCTTGAAGCATACTGCCCCAGGTAGGTGTAGGAGGCGGGACGCCATATCCGAGAAAGCTCAACATTGCCTCAGAGAGAATCATGCTGCCCACGGTAAGTGTAAATCCGACTATAACCACAGGCATTATATTAGGCAGGATATGGCGGAGGATTATACTTGACGTTTTAGTTCCGGTCGCTTTCGCAGCCTGGATGTACATATTCTCTTTGACCCCCATAACAGCGCTTCTTACCGTCCTGGAGGCCATAAAGCCAGTAGTAATACCTAACACCAAAATTACCGGTATTAATCCTTGGCCGATAATAGCCATTATAGCCAGGTAAAGAATTAAAGATGGGAAACACATAATGGCGTCAACGAACCTTTGAAATATTATGTCAAATTTTCCACCGAAATACCCTGAAACACCGCCAACGAGAAACGCAACAACTGCGCTAAGGCCCGCTCCAGCCAGACCTACAATCATTGAGATACGCGCGCCATAGATAATGCGACTAAGCATATCGCGCCCCATGTTATCAGTTCCTAAAAGGTGGGTTGCAGAAGGAGGATATAAACGTTCACTCAAATTCATCTCATTATATCCATAAGGAGCTAAAAAATTAGCAAATATACCCACCAGGAATAATCCCAGAACGATGATTGCCCCTATCAGACCAAGTGGTTTCTCCTTAACCAGCCTGATGCATAGGTCGGCAAACATGCCATGCCTTTTCTCTTCGGCTTTTTCTAAAGGAAGTACTTCCGCTGCGACTGATGGTGATATATTTTCGGTTCTCCTTTTCACTTCACGATCTTTCCTTTATCTATACTGAACCCTAGGGTCTATCCAGGCGTAAGTAAGGTCGACCATAGTATTGGATAATAACACTACGACTGCTAGAAAAATGTTTATCCCTTGAATCAATGGATAATCTCGCTGGCTCAATGCCTGAAAAGTCAAGATACCAACTCCGGGCAGTGCAAATATCTGTTCCATGATCACTTCACCGACAATCACCAGGGGAATCATACTCCCTACGATGGTAACCACCGGTAATAACGCATTTTTAAGCGCATGCCCCATAATGACCGCTCGTTCTTTCAAACCCTTTGCCCAGGCAGTCCTTATATAATCCTGTCTTAATGTTTCCAACATCATTGTTCGTATCATTCTCATTAGTGTGCCACCCATCATCATGCCCGTTATAAAGCCCGGGATTATAAACTGACCTAGGTTACCAAAGAAATCTTTAGTAAGGGGGATGTATTCCGTAGGAGGCGACCATCCCCACCAGATAGGCGGATAGACAAATATCAAAGTAGCAACCCAAAAGGAGGGAACGGAAATGAATATGATGGCAAGGCTGCGGCTAAAATAATCACCCACCGTATCCTGTCGTATCGCAGAATAAATGCCGATAGGAAACGAAATCAGGAGAGCTGTTATGATAGCTATAATGCCAAGCTCAATGGAAATTGGCAGCCTTTCAACTATGAGTTTGATTACATCCTCATTTTTCCATAAGGATTTCCCTAAACTCCCCTCAAAAAGACCCTGGAACTCACCTGTTTCTTGAGGTGCTACCCCTAACCACCGGAAAAATTGGATATGGATTGGTGCATCTAGCCCTAGTGCTTTTTCAAGGTTCTCTCGGGTCATCTCCGCTGCTGTTCCAGATGTATTCATCTGAGCAAGCATCATATCGATGACATCACCTGGTATGAAGCGTGTCAATAAAAAGACCAATATGAGAATTATTAATAAGGTGGGAATAATTAACAACAAACGTCTAAGTGCATAAGCAGCCATTTCATGCCTTTCTTATTGTTGTCAAGGCTCCTATTTTGTTTATTGCCATATGTATTAACTGATAAAAATTGTCCATAAGGTAAATACTGTGAGTGTCATTTCATATATAAATTCGATTATAATATTATATATGATTTTTAACAACATTAATATATTTTCAAAACTATGTCAAGCTATCATAAAGAAAGATATACACTATCTAAAAATGAATTTTTAATTCCCCTAACAATATTGTACTTCACAGAGGTTTATGGTATGCATTAAACCTTGAATAATACTTTATACTTTGCACCTTCTGTTAGCTATCCGTTCGCTAAAATGAAAAATCCCCCGGAATCGTTTTTCAGAATCGGGGGATTTTAGCTTTAAAAATTGGTAGCGGGGGTTGGATTTGAACCAACGACCTCCGGGTTATTTACCCGACCAACCATCGGTCTAGGTACTAATTTGGATGATATTTGATTCAATGAAGAAACAAAGAATCAGTGGCATATTTCGCTCTTAATATGACCTTCTAAATGATAATCAGTGGTTCAAGTCCTCTACCGCCCACTGTAACGTACAATAGGCAGAACTCCCAACGCTTCTTCTTCATGATTATCCGGAGGTATAGAGAAGGTGTACTTGATTCGTCCCTCACCTCCCATGACCTTGATTTCCTTCACGAAGCTCTTGATAATTGCCTTACGTTCCGTGAGTTCGCTGTTATCGATGAACTGGATTGCTTGCACAATCCTGACTTTGTTCAACATGGTAAAGAGAATCCTGCCATTATCCGAAGAGGTCTCAAAACAGGATTTTTTTTGCTAAAAATCATTAATGCGATGAAATTTTTAAAATTGAGATATCGAGATGTATGTACTAAAGCTACGGTTTTAATTTTTCCAGCAACTCATTTAGCTGAAGGGTAGCTACAGCAATAACTTTATCTCCACCACCATAATAGAAATATAGCGTATTCTCAATCACAACGGCACCGCAGGAAAAAACAGTATTATTTACAATGCCATTTTTCTCGTAATCCGTTTCAGGCTGCAGTATATCAGTATAGGTGCGCCCGATGACACGTAGGGGGTCGTTCAAATCAAGGAGGGCTGCTTTGATATCATAATAATGTTGTTTGTCAACTACCCCATGACAAAGCAAAAGCCAGCCGTACGACGTTTCAATAGGAGGACCGGCGATGCCGATTTTACTGTGCACACGCGGCAGGGGCGTGGGCGTCATAAGAACCTGACCGTAAATCCACCTGTTGCCATCAAAGTCAAGGTCATCAACTGAATCAATCCAGATGCTTTCACCGAGGCGGTGTAAAAATACATATTTACCCTCTATTTTCCTGGGAAATATAGCGGCGTCTTTATCAGCTAAATCAGGGGGGGAAATTAAAACCGGTTCAGCCCAGTCCCACCGTTTAGCTAGAAAATCATCCATCTTGATATGGGTAAGCGCTACCCGAGGCGGATTTTCACCGTTGTAGGCGGTATAACACATATATATTTTATCTTCTATCCGGGTTAATCGTGGGTCTTCACAGCCGGAGTTGCCGCCCGGGACAAGCTTCATCTCGAAATCCTTGCGTGGCACGTATGCGGGGTCGGGCAACCTTTCGGTAATTCGCGTGCCATCGGCGCTGGAAGCATAGCCTAGAACGGAGGTATTATCGTTTGACATAGCCCGGTAAAGAAGATGGACTCTACCCTTTTCATAGATAACCCCCGGATTAAAGGTAGCCTTGGCTTCCCACGGATTTTGGCCGTTGGGTGTGAGGATAGGATTATCAAAAAAGCGTTTTAGCTTTACGACGTTAACTTCAATTCCCAGTATTTCACGCACCATCCGGTCAAAATTGATGGTTGCCATAGCACAGGTGGTATCCGCCGCTCCATAATATACACGCAGTTCTTTACCCTGAACAATAGCGCCTGATGGGAAAACGACATTCGGGACACGTCCGTACTTCTCGTATTCTTCCCGGGGTATCAGGAGAGGTTTTTTAGTGCGGCCGAGCACTTCGGTAGGGTTATACAGACTCAACAATGCGGCTTCCACGCCGAAGACAGACGGGGGACTGAAGTAGTTCTGGATATGACTGTAGAGTAAAAGCCAACCATATTTGGTCTTTATAGGAGGCGCGCCAACTTCTATCTGGTCTTGATTTTGGCGTTCCAGAGGAATAGAACGGTGATTCAGCGATTCGTACCATTTTTCCCAGTATGGTTGCGACCATATTTCAGTTTCGTCATCAAAATAGGCAATGGCGATTTTGGCCGGAGGATTGTCCGTATTTACGGTGAGAACGGCGGTAATTTTTCCATTGATTCTTTCAGGGAAAAGCGCCATAGCTTTGGCATTGAAAGTCGTGACAGGATACTTGGCATCAATTTGTTTGAAGTCTTTAGTAATGGCCAGTCCGACCCTGATGCCTTCAGCCATAAAAGGATATTTGGATAATGCCGTGTAAAAAATATAGTATTTGCCATCCAATCCGGTAACGCGCGGGTCCTCGCAGCCGAATTGCTCCCACTCTTCCTCCGGCCTGATAAGCTGGTAACGGCCTTTGAAATGGATGCCATCTCTGCTTGAAGCGCAGCCAATGGAAGAGACATTTCTATGAGGTCCCCCGTTGCTTAAAGCTGAGGATTCAGCACGGTATAAGAGAAATATCTTACCTTTATACTTAACCGGGCAGCCGTTAAAAGTCGCCTCTCCTTCCCAGTTATTATCTGGGTCGGGTATTAAAACGGGGTTCTCGTCGGTACGCCTGAAGAGAATCATGGCCTATATCCTTTCTTGGTAAATCTCACAAACTTTTCTAAAAACGCAGGGCTGATTTTACAAATTTCAGCATGTTTTTTCCGCACCGCGGGCAGACACCCTTTATAGCATGCCTCATGTTCTTAAGGACAACATGACGCGGGTCTTTCATAATCATTTTCCGCCGGCACTTTAGGCAGAAGCCCAGTGTACGTTTTGTTATCTTATCAGTTTCAGGCAGAGGCGGCGTGCTTATACTCCAGGCGGGTGACTCTGTATGGTTAGTGGAAAGTGCTTCAAGGAAGCCGTTTAGTTTTACCGAGGCAACACAGACTACCATATCGGCTCCACCGTAGTAAACAAACAAGCGGCCATCAACTATGGCGGCCCCGCAGGGATAAACCACGCCGGCTTTCCAGCCTTCGTTTTCATACCAAGCGTTAGGCTCAAGAATAGGTTTACGGCTCCGGGCCAGCACTTTGGTCGGGTCTTTCAGATCCAGTAGCATCGCCCCGATTTTATAACGGTAGCCATCATTCTTGCCAACCGCCTGATAAATTAGCAACCAGCCGTATCTGGTTTTCAAGGGCGGCGGTCCCGCCCCCACCTTGTGGCTGTCCCAGTACGAACTTGAGATCCGTATAGGTATTTTATATTGCCCCGTCAGCCACCTTGTTCTGCCGTCAAAATTAAGGTCATCAACAAAATCAATAAGGATATTCGGATAGACACGATGGAAAATAACGTATTTACCATCTATTTTTTCTGGGAAAATACAGGCATTCTTATCCACGATGTGGGGGGGAGAAATGAGGACGGGTTTCTTCCAATCCCATCGCTTGGCAAGAAAATCATCGATGCGGATTGAGGTCAATGCCACCCGAGGGGGATTACGCCCGTCAAAAGCGACATAAGTCATATATACGCGCTCATCGATTCTGGTCAGACGTGGGTCTTCACAACCTCCCATACCTCCACCTCCCGAGATATAAATACCGGAAGTCCCCATACCGGGCTGGTAAACCGGGTTGACTCCTTCAAACGGTTCTCTGGGCGAATACACTGGTTTAACAAGACGTTCCTGGATATGCGTCCCGTCCGAACTGGAGGCATACCCTAATACCGAGACATTCGTTTCACCGATTGCCCGGTAAAGAATATGTACCCTGCCGCCTTCGTAAATAGCGGCGGGATTAAAGACGGCTTTTGTCTCCCACCAGTTTGCGGGGTTGGGGATCAAAATGGGATTACCCTGATACCTTTCCAGTACTAAAGGAATGTTTTTTACTTTATGTTTTGTTATTATCCCGGCCATTTTCTCCCCTTTTTACAGCGATAAACGCTACACCGGATATTTAGTATTTCCTGCTAAGAAAATTATTCGTTTAATTCGTCCAGCAAGGACAATATGTGCTTATTTGAAGGAATATCGCGCATGGAAGCTCCATGATGTTCATAACGTATCCTGCCGTCTTTATCGATCACAAATAGAGCGGGCATCCTTCCCAACTTCGGGAGACTCACCTCCTGCCCGAACTTTTTAGCGATAGTGTGTGCGGGGTCGGGTATACCAATAAAAGGTATTTTTTCACTGCGCCAGTAGTCTGAAAGCAATCTGGCGTTTTCCGGCCCCACGGCAATAACTTCGGCATCACGGTCAATAAATTGCTGGTAATCCTGACGCAACTGCGCCATATGTTCACGGCAATATGGTCAGCCTAAGCCCCGATTGAATACCAGCACAACATGTTTCTTGCCCACGTAATCCGAGAGTCGCAGCAATCTGCCGTGAGTATCATTGGCCAAAAAGTCCTTAGCTAAAGCAGCCATCTTAGTAGTTATCATTGAAATCACCCCCATAAAAAGTAATCGCTACCGAAATCAGCTGGTAAAAAAGTCAGCCTGAAGAGCTGAAGGCCAGGAAGCGGGACAGGTAACAGGTGAACGGCAATGCTATGCTTTCTTTTTACCGGTTACCTTTATTTTCTTTGTTTTGACCTCAGGAGCTTTCGGGAGAGTAATCTCAAGGACTCCTTTGTCATAGCTGGCTTCAATTTTACCGGCATTTACTGAAGACGGCATGGTCACGGAGCGGGAAAAGCTGCCATAGGAACTCTCCCTGTAATAATAGCCTTTCTTTTTAGTCTCCGATTCCTTTTGTTTCTCGCCGGAGATGGTCAACATGTCACCAGCGACTGAAACATCTACGTCTTCCTCTTTAATCCCAGGTAATTCGACTTTAACGAGAAATTTATTTTCTTCTTCCGTTACATCTATAGCCGGCGACCATTCCATCTCTTCTGCCGGAAAGCGCCGCCATATTGCGGGTAGAAACGGCCGGCCAAAGAAATCATCAAAATGCCTGCCCATCTCCTCCATTTCTCTAAAGGGTTGCCAGACCGCCAGACTTTTATCTGTTTTTTGTTTATCCAGTGCCATATTTTTACCTCCTTTTCACATCTTATTTATGTCCCCGCTTTGGGATTCGGGGTTATCATGGATTAACTTAGGTTCCATCTTGAAATTCTAAAGTACAGCCAGTGAAAAAGTTATAAAATCAGAAGTAAAAACATTACAAAATCATGACATTTCCCGAGCTGGATTTTGACAAGTGATGAACGGCAGCATTTATGTAGATGCGGGGACGGTTCGGCCGGAGAAATGATATATTTTTGTCATTTTTTCAGGAATTATTTTATGACTTTTCCATCAGCGGGTATATATAATTTCAAAGTCAGGCTGTCAGGAGGGCCAAGCAATGACGCTAATGCTGGTAAAAGAAAAAAGGATTTTTGGAATAAGGGTCGGGGATAATCCATTTAAAACCGAAGAGGTAATAGCGTTTTGTCCCCGGTGTAAAGCCCTCCAGACAGTCTGGCTTAGCGGTAATACAATGATGCAGACCCAAAAATTCAGCCAGGTAGGGAATCAGATCTATCACAACTGCGGCTCCAGCCAACCATGCCGCCTGTATTTTTAATTTTCAGAGATAGATAAGATAGCAATAACAGGTAGATTACAGAAGAGAAAGGTTGCTGAAATTGAACGCGAGAATTTATATGCTACTGGATATCCTGGAAGAGAAGGTCGCCTATGTAATGGGAATACTGAAGAGTATAGGCGGAGTGGTCATTGCCGATAAGCTGGAAGGGCATCCAAATACTCTCGTTATAATGGAAGCTGCTGACCGGCAGAGGCTGGTGGAGCTTGTAATGCCCGTTCTTGATTCAATAGACCGTATCACAGGAGACGTCCATTTATTAGTAAACCGAGAGAACGTGCCAGCGCTCTGTTTTCATTCAATTAATGTGGAATCTCTTCAAAAGCAGTCGGTTAACTGATACCGCTGGAAAAATGATAAGAGAGTTAATCGTTCAAGAATTTCAATATCAGTAATTTCCGATTCGTCCCGGTATTGAATATTTACGGTACCAATGGCCTGAAAATTATTTAAATTCAGCCATTTTCTGGACTAATTCTTTATTAACGATTATTTTATTCCGATTAATACGTATTATTCCCTCATGGCACAGAGACATGAGCGATAAGTAAACCATACCCCAACTAGTACCCAGCATCTCCGCCATATCACGCTGTGTAAGTCGATTATTCCCATCAATACCAGCTACAGCGTGCTTAAGTAGAAGCTTGGCCACTTGCCCTTTAACTCGTAAAAAAGATTGGTCTTGTTCCAATAATGTCATCACCTGCAATTTTAAGCGGCCAGCAGTGGAAAAATCATAAAATACGAACGGTAAATGTAACAAAATTATGACATTTTAAGGGAGGTGTGTAATAGGAAGGTTCCGCTATGGAGATGGATCAGACTACAGTCTCGTCAATAATGTACCCGGTCTTGGGTACAGTACGAATAAGGGCAGGATTATCCGGGTCTATTTCTGTCTTGTGTCTAAGGCGGCTAATCCAGGTCCTTAAAATCTGTACATCGTCACGATATTCCGGCCCCCAGACTCTTGTTAACAAATCTCCGTAGAGCATGAGTTTACCCCTGTTGCGTGCAAGTTCGCTCAAGAGCAACCACTCTATTCGGGTTAGTTGTGTTTCTTTCCCGTCAACGATGACCAGACGATTTTTTAGATTGATGGTGATGTGCCCCAAAGTCATCAAGTCAATAACCTTACGGCTTTCCGCGGGCGACAGGCGGCGTCTGACCGCTTCAATGCGGGCTACCAGCTCTTCAGGATTAAAGGGTTTGGCCAAATAGTCATCAGCTCCCATTTTCAAGCCTTTAACCTTGTCGATGTTAGCTTCTCTAGCGCTTAAAATAATAACCGGCACCGAAGACACAGCACGAATCTGTTTTAGAGTTTCAAAGCCGTCCATACCGGGCATTACTATATCGAGGACGAGCAGACCTGGTTCCTCTGCCTGCACCTGGGCAAGAGCCTCCGGGCCATTACTGGCAGAAAGCACTTCATAGCCCGAGGCCTTGAGTTTCACTTGAAGGAATTTGAGTATGTGGGGCTCATCATCAACTATGAGCACGCGAAATTGCTTCATTTTCCCGTCCTGTAAATGTAAGCTGCAAACAAATAATAATCAGGGGTTTGGTAAAATGTCAAATACTGCTCATTTCTTCTAGCTGATAAAGCCGATAGATTGAAAATGTCATAAAATTGTTATAGTTATAATACGATATTTATGACACTTTAACGCCGTAACTAGTATAATGACTATAAATAATTTGAACATCAGCAATCAATCAAGGAGTGTCTGATGGTTGGTGAATGAATGTGAATTCAGAAATAAAGAAAAAACTTGTACTTGTAGTAGATGATGAACCCGGGGTTCTTACTTTCATTGAAATAGACCTCAAGATCCGCGGCTTTAATGTTCTCACGGCGGTTTCCGGCGATAAAGCACTGGAGTTGGTTACTTCAAAGAAACCGGACATACTGTTACTCGACATGATAATGCCGGGGATAGACGGCTTTGATTTACTTAACAAACTACGGGCTTTTACGGATTTGCCGGTGATTGCCTTTAGCGCCAGCCCGGGTAATCAGGACCCGGCTATGCTTGCGGGTGCCAACGATTTCATGCACAAACCCTTCGACCCCGATGTCATGGCGCAAAAAATTACAATGCTCTTAGAGTAAAAAGAGGGCTGATAAGTTATTTGGTTTTCACGCGCTTGGGAGTGAAAAATAGAAGGTAGAACCTTTACCCGGCTCGGAATCCACCCAGATTTGCCCACCCTGCGCCTCTACCAGCCGTTTGCATACTACCAGCCCCAGCCCGAGACCCTGGCGAGCCGTTTTTCCCAAGCGTTCAAAGGGCTCAAAAACCCTGTCCTGTTCTTCCTCTGAAATGCCGGTGCCTTTATCAGATACTCCGGTTATGACCTGTCCGCCTTTTTCTTGAGCGAATACCTTTATGTCGCCGTCCTCTGGTGAGTATTTTATAGCGTTTTCTATGAGATTGTAGAGTATTCTTTCCACACGCACCGGGTCGGCTTCGACTGGTGGCAGATTCTCCGGGCAGTCTACCAGGAAATGATGCCCTTCACTCCGGGTTTTTAACCGCTCGATTACACTTTGCGCAATAACAGGTATAGCAACAGTCTCCCTGTGAATCTGGAGTCGCCCCGCCTGATACCTTGAAAGTTCCAGCAGGTTTTCCAGAATGGCGGAGAGAGCGCCCGCGCCTTCGATGGCATTTTGTAGAAGGGTATTTTTATCTTTGGCTGATATTCCTTTTGATATTGCGGTCCTTAAAGAACCCGTAATCACGGTCATGGGAGTACGGAGCTCGTGGGACACAAGTCCGATAAATTCATCCTTCATCTGTTCTGCCTTTTTACGTTCGGTGATATCCTGTCCCTGGGCGATGGTGGCAATAACGGTTTTGCCATCTTCGGCGTATATGGTAGCGGAGTTCCACAGCAGGATATACACAGTGCCGTCCTTGTGCTTGATGGGAATTTCCACCACCTCCCACCGTACGCCGGAGGTGGCTTTGTGGATGTGCTTCATGGATTCATCGTGACTTTCATCTGGGAACAGGATGCCCAGCCTCCCCCCGATAACTTCATCCGCCGTACGCCCCGTGAGACGTTCAAAGGCATGGTTGAAGCGGGTAATTTCATAATTCGGGTTCCAGACGATAATGGGAGCGTTGGCATAGTTGATTAGATTATCCACATAGTCGCGCGTTTCCCGGAGTTCCCTGGTGCGTTCCTCGACACGTGTCTCCAGTTCGGCATGGGCTTTGCGTAAAGCTTCCTGCGCCCGTTTGTGTTCAGAAATTTCTCCCTGCAGCGCTTTATTAACCTTCGCCAGTTCTCTAGTACGCTCTTGAATACGTACCTCCAGTTCCTCCTGAATTTTACGCAGAGCCTCCTCATTTTTTTTACGCTCGGTAATATCGTGAACCATGCCTAAAGAATGAATAATCTTACCGCTTTCATTCTTTATATGGTTACATTTTTCATGGACGTAACGTACTTCGCCGGTGTCTTTCCTTATAATTCTATGTTCAATCTCATAGCTGTCCTTTCCCTCGCGCACCGAACTGGAGTAAGCAGCATCTACCGCGGCGCGGTCATCGGGGTGAACGGACTCCAGGAAAGCCTCATAAGTAGCGCCGAATTCCTGCGGTTTTAAACCAAAAATACGGTAGACTTCATCAGACCAGGTTAGAGTGTTGCTGTTAAGGTTAAGGTCAAGCTCCCAGCTGCCCAGATTGGCGATTTCCTGTGACTGCTTTAACATGTCCTCGCTATGCAACAGCATATTCTCCACCTGTGTGTGCTCGTTAATCTCTTTTTCCAGCTGGGCGGTGCGTTGTGTCACCAGCTCTCCAAGGTGTTCTCGGTAAGTAATAATTTCCGTCTCATGTTGTTGTCGCATAGCCGCTTCTTTTCTGGCTTCCCGGGATTTTTTAAGAAGGTTCGAAGATAAATAGCTGATTACTATACCAACGAAAAAAAATATCAATGCGATAGGTACTTCAACGATATGAAATGATAGGAAGCTATGGAGGGGCGGCAAGAAATAATAATCGTAGGTAATCAGGCTGATAAGACAGCACAAGATTGACGGCCCCAGCCCGAAGAAAAAAGCGGTAATGACAATAGCCAGAATGTAAGTGATAGGCACATCGGCAGGAATAATATCTGGCTGTGCCAGCGTCTTGAACCAAGTAGCTAAAGCGACAACTCCTACGGCGAATAGGTAGCCGAACCACTTACTATAAATCAAGTTGCCTATTTTCTTTAATATTCTCATGGTTTTAACTCTGACGCATATCATTTAATTAAGAGAATAGGAGTTAATATCCTGCTTCCGATTTCATAATATTAGCATTATTCGGTATCAGAGACAATCAAAGGCTTTTTTTCTTCATTCTTTCATGGGTTGGGGGGTATAGCTGATAGTAACATGGCATTTACTTATTAAATGCTATAAATTTGTAACACTTTTTATGTACAACGATATAACTATTTAATCCGGGGAAAGCTACAATTTTCTCAAGGGGCAGAGTTGCGATTACCATATGTGAGTCTGTCACTAAAGTATTTTCATGATAAAGGGAGATTCAAGACATCTCCCGGGATTCAAATCTAATGAAGTCATAATTAAATTACAACTGCCACTGGCAATATATAGAAAAAACTATAAAGGAGAGTGAGAATTGTTTAAGAGGTTGCTTGTTCCGCTGGATACTTCAGAGTTGGCTGAAATAGCCCTCCCCTACGCAAAGGAGCTAGCTATAAAACTGGGGGCGGAGGTTATCTTAATGCACGTAAAGACGTCAGCCGATGCCCCGGATAAACCTGACCACAGAGCGTATCTCAGTAAAATGGCAGCGATTACAGAGCAGGATATCAAAAAATCGCCCGCTCTACCACCGGGGGAAAAAGTGAAGGTGGATTCAGCTATTATCGGTTCGCCAAGCCGGTTAAACCACCCCGCCGAGGAGATAGTGGACTATGCCGAAAAGGAAAACATCAGCCTGATTGTAATTGCTACGCACGGGAGAACCGGAATCAGGCGGTGGACACTCGGAGATACGGCCAATAAGGTTGCGAGATCCTCAAAAACTCCAGTACTGCTCATCAGGGCCAGTAATGATGTCCCTGAGAGTATTCATCTGGACAAAATAATGGTACCACTTGACGGGTCGAAGCAGAGTGAGGCGGTGCTTTCCCTTATTGAAAACCTGGCTTCCAAGCTCAAGGCCGCGGTCAGTCTCTTTAATGTCGTCGAACCACCTTACCATTTTTACCCTCAAATGGAAGGAATAGGTTATTATGGCGGCTACGGAATGGTGCGTGTACCTTATACTGATGAAGAAGTTAAGCCGATGAGGGAAATATCTGAAAAATATATACAGAGCGTGAGTGAAAAACTAATGGCCGAGGGTATCAAGACAAGCTATGAGGTGAAAGTTGGTTTAGCCGGCGAAGAGATCATCAGTGCAGAGGAGGAGATTCGTCCAGACATCGTAGCCATGTCAACGCACGGGCATTCAGGATTTGGCCGCTGGGAAAACGGCAGTGTTGCCGATAAGGTTCTGCATTATGGAAAAACGCCGCTCTTATTGATGAGGCCTCGGCAATCTTAGTTCAGTCAAGTATGATGTCTAGTGCAAAACGCCACTAAATTGAGGAGAAATTAATGGTAGCAAGCAAGATAAAACAGGACAAACCTGGCAGCAAGAAAAAGTCATCTCCGGCAATCATAAAGAAATTGGTAAATAATCTGGGCAGTCAGGACGGACAGGTGCGCGTGCGAGCGCGAAAGTCACTGGTGGCTATCGGTGGGCAAGCGGTGAAACCATTGGTCAAAACGCTGGCGAGTAAGAAGGAGTGGGTACGCTGGGAGGCAACCAAGACACTCGGGCAGATTGGCGACCCGACAGCAACTCAAGCGTTGATAAATGCCCTGGAAGACAACATGTTCGATGTCCGCTGGCTGGCGGCTGAAGGGCTGATTTCCATAGGTAATAACGCCCTGGTGCCTTTACTACAGACGATAAGGGAACACCCGGACTCTTTCTGGCTTAGAGAAGGCGTACACCATGTCCTCCATGATGTAAATAACGGAAAAATCACTGAAATAATCCAGCCGGTAATCGCGGCTTTAGAAGGTTTTGAACCATCGGTGGAGGCACCTCTAGCCGCTAAGATAGCTCTTAAGGCACTGATAAAAAAGTAAACCCGGAAGGAGTCTATTGCGACGAACAATACCAGTGAAGGAAGAAAAACCCAATCGGCAACTAAGGTTAAAGTGGCTGAATCAACTCAAAATCAGCTAAAGGACTTGCCCGTTGCCGAACTGCTAAGGCATTTGCAGACCTCCTCGGACGGACTCAGTAAAGCCGAGGCGGAGCAGCGGCTGGGCAAATACGGTTATAACGAGCTTCCAGAAAAGAAGGAAAATCCGCTGTTAAAATTCCTGTCGTATTTCTGGGGGCCTATCCCTATTATGATCATGGTTGCCGCAATCCTGTCGGCGGTGTTGCAGCATTGGCCCGACCTTGGTGTCATTCTGGGATTGTTAATAATAAACGCTGTTGTAGGCTTCCGTGAGGAATTCCAGGCAGGCAACGCTATCGATGCTCTCAAGAATAAACTGGCTATCCATGCTAATACCAAGCGGGATGGTAAATGGTCCGACATCCCCGCGCGCGAACTCGTACCCGGTGATATCGTTCGTCTCCGTATCGGCAATATAATACCGGCGGATGCCAGATTACTGGACGGAGACCCGGTTCAGGTAGACCAGTCAGCCCTCACCGGCGAATCTCTTCCAGTAGAGCACAAACCGGGGGATACGGTTTATTCCGGGTCTATACTGAAGCAGGGAGAGATTGACGGGGTAGTCTACGATACCGGTAAAAATACATATTATGGCAAGACGGCGCAATTGGTGGAAACGGCTATAACCCGCAGCCATTTGCAGCGTGCGGTTCTCAAGATTGCCGACTATCTACTTATCATTGCTGTCGTCCTGGCCGTTATCATTATTGGAGTAGCCCTGGCCAGACACGATGATATACTACAGGTACTGCAGTTTGCCCTCGTACTGACTATTGCGGCCGTTCCGGTGGCTATGCCGGCAGTGTTATCGGTGACCATGGCCCTGGGGGCCAGGGTGCTGGCACTGAAGGAGGCGATTGTAACCAAACTTACCGCCGTCGAGGAGGTCGCTGGCATTGATATACTCTGCGCTGACAAGACCGGTACGTTGACCCAGAGCAAATTGACGCCGGGAGACCCGTTTACTATTGGTGACACTACCGCAGAGCAGTTAATCCTGATCGGAGCACTGGCTTCCCGCGCTGAAGACCAGGACCCCATTGACCTCGCCGTATTGAGCGGCGTGAAAGACCCTAAACAGCTGGAAACGTACCAGATATCCCATTTCCAGCCCTTTGACCCCGTTAACAAGCGCACCGAAGCCACCCTGAAAGGCCAAGATGGGCACGAGTTCAAGGTTACCAAGGGGGCGCCTCAGGTTATCCTGGCGCTCGACCCCGATGCCAACAAAATACAATCTCAGGTTGATAAGGCGGTTAACGAATTTGCCGCGCGTGGTTTTCGTTCGCTGGGGGTAGCGCGCACCGATGATAAAGGACAATGGCAGTTCCGGGGTATCATCCCTCTCTTTGACCCGCTACGTGAAGACTCTAAAACTACAATTGAAACCACCAAGAAGATGGGCTTAGAAGTAAAGATGGTCACCGGTGATCAGATTGCTATTGCCAAAGAAATCGGACGTCAGCTGGACCTGGGCACTAATATTATTGATGCCAGTATCTTTGATGAAACCAAGCCTCATGAGGCCGGGAAGCTGGCAGATGAAATTGAGAAGGCTGACGGTTTTGCTCAGGTCTTCCCGGAACACAAGTATCACATCGTCGATGTATTGCAGCAGCGTGGCCACATCGTGGGCATGACCGGTGACGGGGTGAACGATGCCCCGGCGCTGAAAAAGGCTGACGCCGGCATCGCCGTCGCTGGCGCGACCGATGCCGCCCGTGCCGCCGCCAGCATCGTCTTGATGACTCCCGGCCTCAGTGTTATTATCGACGCCATCAAGGAGAGCCGCAAAATCTTTCACCGGATGACGAATTATGCCATCTACCGTATCGCCGAGACAATCCGCGTATTGTTGTTCATGACGCTGGCTATCCTGATCTTCAACTTCTATCCGGTAACGGCCATTATGATTGTCCTCCTGGCCATCCTGAATGATGGTGCTATTTTATCTATCGCCTATGATAACGTGCGCTATTCCAACAAGCCGGAGGTGTGGAATATGCGGTCTGTACTGGGTATCGCCACGATGCTTGGCATTTTCGGAGTGATTTCATCTTTCGGTTTATTCTACATGGCAAAGACTGTCCTTAATTTGAACAACGACATAATTCAGACCTTGATGTACTTGAAATTCTCCGTTGCCGGGCATTTGACTGTCTTTGTCGCCCGTACTAAAGGTCCCTTCTGGTCCGTCAAGCCGGCACGGATTCTCGTATTGGCAGTCATCGGCACGCAAATAGCGGCAACTCTTATTGCGGTCTATGGCTTATTCATGACCCCGCTCGGCTGGGCATATGCCGGCCTTGTCTGGGGCTACGCCCTGGTAATGTTTATAATTCAAGACCAGGTGAAACTCTTCGGATATAGTGTCCTGGATAAGCAGCATTCAGGCTGGTTTGGGAAAATGCTGTCAGCCAGCTAAGTAGCTTCTATTAGTATAAAGCAGATTAGATGAGCAATGAGGAATTAATCTATGAATAAATGTGTAGCTTGATAGTGTAATTGAAAAGAAGTATAAATACAAGCGACTAAGGCATAGCAGGAGGCAAACATGAAAAGGATAGCAATCAACGGACTGGGGCGTATAGGTCGCATGGTACTGCGCCACTATGTGGTAACACGTCCGAAGGACATCGAACTCGTTGTGGCCAACGATCTGGTACCCACAGATGATCTGTCCTATCTCATCAAATATGATTCGGCTCACGGGCAGCTGCCTTTCCCTGTAATAGCAGAGAAAGACGCAGTTCATGTGGGTGATGTAACCGTAAAAATTACAGCGGAAAAAGACCCGGCACAGTTGCCTTGGAAAAAGCTTGGTGTTGATGTAGTCATCGAGTCAACCGGCCTCTTTACCAAACGAGCGCTGGCAGCCAAACATCTTGAAGCAGGAGCAAGAAGCGTTATCATCAGCGCGCCGGCTACTGACGCGGATGTTACGATAATTGTAGGGATAAATGAAAACAAGTTTAATCCAAAACAACACCGCGTTATCTCTATGGCTTCCTGCACTACCAACTCACTGGTTCCGCCGCTTAAGGTACTGATGGACAACTTTAGCATCGAACAGGCTATGGCAACTACTGTTCACGCCTATACAGCCAGTCAAGCGCTTGTGGACAGGCCGGATAAGAAACGCAGCAGAGGGCGGGCTGCTGCTGTATCTCTGGTTCCCAGCACCACCGGATCGGATGTTGCCACTACGTTAGTGCTGCCAGAACTTAAAGACAGGCTTCGAGCTCTGGCTATCCGCGCACCGATTCTCGATGGCGCTATTACCGATATCGTCGCCGATCTGAAGAAATCCGCCACAGCGGAGCAAGTCAACGCTGCTCTCAAGACCGCTGCCGAAGGTCCCTTGAATGGTATCCTCGGATACACTGAAGAGGAACTGGTATCAGCCGATATTATTGGTGATACCCATTCCGGCATCGTTCATGCCCTTTCCACGCAGGTGGTACAGGGGAGTATGGTTAAAATCCAGGTCTGGTATGACAATGAGTTCGGATATTCAAAACGCCTTCTGGATGTAATCGAGCGGTTAGCTCTCTAAATATAGTATTTAAGTTCTGCGGGCAGGTTTACAATTAAGGAGTTAATTATGAAAGTGCTTGTTTACAGTGCACGTTCTTATGATAAGGAATTCCTTGAGGCGGCTAATAAAAACAAACACGAATTACATTTTGTTGAAGTCCGACTTGACGAACGAACAACCGTCTTGGCTCGGCAATATCCATCTGTTTGCTGCTTTGTTGATGATATTCTAAGCAAAAAAGTACTACAGCAGTTATCCGATGGTGGCACACGGCTCGTCGCTCTGCGGGCAACAGGTTTCAATAACGTTGACCTCAAGGCAGCTGAAGAGCTGGGCATGAAAATCATGCGGGTATCCCGTTACTCCCCTTATGCCGTGGCCGAGTTCGCCGTCGGCATGATGCTTGATTTGAACCGCAAGATTCACCACGCATATACCCGAGTTCGAGAAGGTAATTTCCTGCTACATGGATTAATCGGTTTTGAAATGCATAGTAGGACCGTTGGTATTATTGGTACCGGGAAAATAGGCAGCGTACTTGCCCGCATTTTACAGGGTTTCGGCTGCCTTCTACTGGCCTATGATATGAGTGGAAATCCGGAATGTGTCAAACTGGGAGTACGCTATGTGCCGCTCAAGGAGTTATTAAGTAAATCCGATATTGTTAGCTTGCATCTTCCATTAACGCCTGACACACGCCATTTGATTAACGATGAGAACCTCTCATACATGAAGCCGGGAGCTATGCTCATTAATACCAGCCGCGGAGCGCTGGTGGATACTCGTGCTCTTATCCGTGCTCTTAAAAAAGGCCACCTTGGAGCTGTCGGTCTTGACGTTTATGAAGAGGAGTCACATATTTTCTTTGAAGACCTTTCTGATGAGATTATTCCCGATGACGTGATCACTCGGTTACTGACCTTTCCTAACGCACTGGTTACCGGCCACCAGGCTTTCTTTACGCAGGAGGCTATGGACATCATCGCCAGGACGACTATTCAAAACATCAGCGATTTCGCTGCCGGCCATGAGAATGAAAATATCCTCAAACCTCAGAATGTGCTACAAGCCTCTGGTAAGAATAAATCGTAAGGGGACTAGAAAAATATTCAATGCCATTATGAAGTTACGTTACAGGATGAAAAGGTAATCATAGGGAGAGGCATGAAAATGAAAAAAATTGGCATATTGACCAGCGGGGGTGACGCTCCCGGTATGAATGCCTGTATCCGGGCGGCGGTACGAACGGCGATAGCCAATAACGTGGCGATTTCAGGTATAAAGCGCGGCTATGCTGGGCTAATCAAGGGTGACATATCGACGTTGGACAGGGAATCTATTGCCAATATCATACAACGGGGCGGAACCATGCTCGAAACATCGCGTTGTCCTGAATTTACGAACCTCGATGGCAGGGCCAAGGCGATAAAAGTACTGGAAAAATCAGGAATCGATGGCCTGGTTTTACTGGGTGGTGACGGAACTTTCCGCGGCGGTGCGCTCCTCTCTGATGAGTGTAATGTCAGCATTATCGGCGTGCCAACGACTATAGATAACGATGTCTACGGCACTGATTATAGCGTGGGTTTTGATACGGCGGTGAATACGGCCCTTGAGGCTATTGACCGCATTCGCGATACCGCCATGTCACATGAGCGGCTCTTCTTTGTAGAGGTGATGGGACACCATACGGGGTTTATCGCCCTGGAAAGCGGCATCGCCGGCGGTGCTGAAGAGACGATTATTCCTGAAGCTGAAAATACTGATGAACTCTGGGCAAGGTTGGAAAAGAGCTTCGAGCAGGGAAAGAAAAGCGCTATAGTAGTAGTAGCCGAAGGCGACCGGCCCGGTCATACCTTTAAGATTGCTCAAAAGGCAAAAGATATACTGAAGATCGAATCCAGGGTATGTATTCTGGGTCACGTCCAGCGCGGCGGTTCGCCCACGGCACGTGACCGGGTACTGGCAAGTAATCTGGGTTCTGCCGCAGTCAGCGCTCTATTGAAGGGTAAAAGTGGCTATATGGTCGGCGAGGTAAAGAACGAAATAGTCTATACCGCGTTAGCAGATACCTGGAGAAAGAAAAAACCACTAAGCCCACGGCTTGAGGAATTGGACCTCCTTCTTTCTGTTTGAAAGAAAAGAATACCAGTGGGCCTCTGTCCGAAGGGGGATTTAATGCCGAGATTATTGCAGGAATATTTTAAAAGCGGGGATAAGCAATGAGACGATCAAGACTATATGACAGGCGAACCAAGATAGTGTGCACCATCGGCCCGGCCACTAGCTCGAGGGTGATGATTGAGAAGTTAATCAGGGCAGGTACGAATGTTGCCCGGCTTAATCTCTCCCACGGCACGCTAACTGAACACACCCGTTTTGTACAGACTCTAAAAAACCTGAGCCGCCGCCTGGGAGTAGTTATTACCATTCTTATAGATTTACCCGGTCCTAAATATCGTACCGGCAAGCTGAATGGTGACCGGGCTATATTGAAAAAGGGTGCTCAACTGGTGCTCACTACCCGGCAGATAGAAGGGGATGCGTCAAGGGTATCGGTAAACCTGCCTAATCTCCCCAAAGATATAAAACCAGGGGATACCGTTCTTCTCGCTGATGGCGCTATGCAACTGAAGGTGCAGCAAATAGACGGCAGTGAGGTGAAGTGCCTGGTTACGGTTGGCGGCATTCTCACCGAAGAACGCGGTCTTGTAGTGCCGGGAATGCATACTTCCGGTCCGTTTGTTAACGAGGATTTACGGGAAAAGCTTCTTTTTGCTATCGCCCAGCAGCCTGATTATTTGGCGCTATCGTTTGTCACGAGTGCGCAAGATATAGCCGATGTGAGAGCTATTCTACAGGAGAATAATGTTGATATACCCGTTATCGCCAAAATCGAGCGCGGCGAGGCGGTAAAAAATTTCAGCGGCATCTTAGCCATTTCTGATGGCATTATGGTGGCCCGGGGAGACCTAGGAGTCGATATTCCTCTAGCGAAAGTACCTCTCGTGCAAAAGGAGATAATCAAGAAGTGTAACCGTGCTGGAAAACCGGTAATTACTGCCACTGAAATGCTCGAGTCGATGGTGAAATCAATGCGGCCGACCCGGGCTGAGGTTACTGATGTGGCCAACGCCATATTCGATGGTACGGACGCTACTATGCTCTCGGAAGAGACCTCGATTGGGGAACATCCGCTGGAGGCAGTAAAGATGATGGACAGGATTGCCCGGGAAACTGAAAAGAAACTGCCCTACGAACTGGCTTTATCGGAAAAAACAACCTGGTTTGAGCAAAGAACCGAAGAACTTATAAGTTATAATGCTTGCCTGACTGCTCATAGCCTGAATGCCCGCACAATCATCGCCTTTACAGAGTCAGGGAGCACCGCGGCACGGGTATCAAAATACCGGCCCCGCATGAACATCCTGGCGATGACTCCTGGCGAGGCCATTTGTAGAAAGCTGGCACTGTACTGGGGTGTTCAGCCCATTCATGTGACCACACCATCTTCCATATCCGCCCTGTTTAATGAGGCGTCAACGCTGTCCAAGGGTCTCGGTCTAGCTAATCCGGCTGACCTGATAGTAATCACCGGTGGTATACCACTTGGAGAAAAAGGCACTACCAATCTGCTCAAGGTAGAGACTATAACCTAGGTGGTAAGGATGAGTTCCTACAATTATGAGAGGTTGTGATATGACAATAAAACTCGTGCTCCTCAGACATGGAGAAAGTATCTGGAATAAAGAAAACAGATTTACCGGATGGACTGATGTTGACCTGTCCGATAAGGGAATTACCGAAGCTAAAGAAGCAGGAAGAACACTAAGAGAAAAGGGTTACCTTTTTGATGTTGCTTTTACCTCCGTACTCAAGAGAGCAATAAGAACTCTCTGGCTGGTTCAGGATGAAATAGACCTGATGTGGATACCAGTATATCATTCGTGGCGTTTGAACGAAAGGCACTATGGAGCATTGCAAGGTTTAAACAAAACCGAAATGGCTACGAAAGTAGGTGAAGAAAAGGTTCATATATGGAGGAGGAGTTACGACGTTCGGCCTCCCGCGCTTGAAAAAACGGACAAAAGATACCCGGGGAATGACCCTAAATACGTAGGGCTGAAGGATAGTAATCTTCCGGTTGCGGAAAGTCTGAAAGACACGGTTGCCAGATGCGTTCCATACTGGTCGGATACGATTGCGCCGGCACTGATGTCAGGAAAACGTGTCATATTATCGGCTCATGGCAATAGCCTGCGAGCCATGATTAAATATCTTGACAACATATCTGATAATGAAATACCTAATCTGAACATTCCGATGGGAATACCACTTATATACGAGTTCGATAAACGACTGAAACCGCTAAGACATTACTATCTGGGAAACGCCACAGCTGTCGAAAAAGCTATAAATAAGGTAGCTAAACAGGTAAAAGTAAATCAGGCTTAACCAAAGGAAATTACAGGTTAATCTATAATATTCACCGCTTATAAGTATTTAAGGAGTGTAATAATGAAGAAACCAATCAAATTCGGTACCGACGGTTGGCGTGGAGTTATTGCCGATGATTTTACCTTTGAAAACGTGCGTTTCTGCGCCCAAGGTACGGCTGACTATTTGAAACAAACGGAATCAACAGGTCGAGGAGTATTTATTGGCTATGACCGTCGTTTTGCGTCAGAAGACTTTGCCGCTACCGCGGCTGAAGTTATGGCAGGGAATGGCGTCAAAGTTTTTCTTTCTCCCAAAGCCATTCCTACGCCGTTTGTTTCTTTTGGTACTATAAGTAAAAAGACAGGCGGCGGGATTGCAATCACTGCCAGTCATAACCCTGAAAAATGGAATGGTTTCAAATTTCGTGAAGCAACCGGCGTCAGCGCATCATCAGAAACTGCTACTGGAATTGAAAAATACATCGCCGATTCCGTAGCAGCAGATAAGGTGAATTCCATGCCGCTGGCTAAAGCTTTAAAAGAAAAAACTGTAGAATATTTTGATTTAACTCAAACTTATCTTACCAGCATTAGCAAACTCATCGAGCCTAATCATTTACGAAATGGCAACCTGAAAATAATGGTCGATTCTATGTATGGCGTAGGTTCAGGTTATTTCAAGACATTACTGAGTGGAGGTTCTACTGAAATTACTGAAATAAACAGCGAAAGAAATCCCGAGTTTCCCGGCATCAATCCCGAACCAATTGCGGTTAATCTGAAAAAACTTTCTGCCCTGGTAGTGGACCACAAGGCGAGTGTCGGGTTAGCTACCGATGGCGATGCCGACCGTATAGGTATAATCGATGAGAATGGTCGTTTTCTTACTCAATTACAGGTATTTGCACTGCTTTGTTTATATTTGCTGGAAGTTAGGGGTGAACGTGGCGCTCTGGTCAGGACCATTACCAGTACAAGTATGATCAACCGTTTGGGAGAACTTTACAAAGTCCCTGTCTTTGAAACTCCGGTAGGCTTTAAATATGTTGCGCCGGTAATGTTATCGCAGAATGCTTTAATTGGAGGTGAGGAAAGCGGTGGCTATGGTTTTCGCGGGCACATTCCCGAGCGGGATGCTGTTCCCGCTGGACTTTATTTTCTCGATTTCATACTGAAAACAGGCAAGACGCCATCGCAATTACTGGCTTACCTCTACAGTAAAGTAGGCGAGCATTATTATGACCGCATCGACCTGCACTTTCCCGAGGGAAAGAAACAGACAATTATCGACCATGTTCGAGAACACACCCCGAAAAGTATCCATAATGTCAAAGTAATCAAATTGGATACCCAAGACGGTTTCCGATTTATCCTGGAAGACAACTCGTGGCTGCTCATAAGGTTCTCCGGCACCGAGCCCATCCTGCGAATTTACAGCGAAGCCAATAATACTGAACTGGTGAAGAAACTGCTTCAATTCGGCAGAGAACTATCCGGTGCATAAATTTGATTCCTGAAAATAAAAGGGAAATGATGATTAATTATCGCACTCAATATAGGTTAACGTAGAAAATAATAATGGAGTATTAAAGATGGAAACCAAATTACCACAAAAAACAGAAAAACCATGGGGTTATGAACTTTTGTTTGCGCTTACACCCCGATATGCGGGCAAGGTGCTTTTTGTTAAAAAGGGTTCCAGACTCAGTCTTCAATACCATAAAGAAAAAGATGAAAGCCAATATCTCTTACACGGAAAAGTCCTGTTTACCGTTCAACCTCAAAATGGTAAATCTACAGAGACAATAGCGGAATCCGGTTTTTGTCTTCATCTTCCCCCGATGACCACCCATCGTATCAAAGCTCTGGAAGATGCAACAATCCTCGAAGTGTCGACGTCGCAACTTGATGATGTCGTCAGACTGCAAGATGATTATGGACGGGCAAAATAATTATTGATCGTATTTCATTAAGTTAATTTTTTACTGTTAACTGTCAGTTAAATTAATGGAGGGCAAAATGATTGAGTTCAAACGTTCAAGTGAAAACCCCGTGCTCTTACCAAATCCAGATGAAGATTGGGAGGCGGATGCTGTTTTTAACGGCTGCCCTGCCCTGATGAGAGGTAAGGTTGTTCTTCTGTACAGGGCGGAGTCTTTACCCCTTACGATCGGGGACACTGGTAGACGAGTTTCCTCTATTGGCTGTGCTTCAAGTAAAGATGGGCTACATTTTGATAACCGTCGGCAGTTGATTCGCCCTGAGTATGATTGGGAAAGAGATGGTTGTGAGGACCCCCGCGTAACCAAATTGGAGGGTAAATATTTTATCTTTTATACTGCTTTATCCCAATACCCTTTCCAGGCTGAAGGGATAAAAGTGGGTTTGGCTATTACTAAAGATTTTAAGAGAATTGAGGAGAAACACCCTGTCACCACTTTTAATTCTAAAGCCATGGCTCTTTTCCCCAAAAAAATTGACGGTAAGTTTGTAGCGATACTCACAGTAAACACAGACAAACCCCCTGCTAAAATAGCTATCGCTATGTTTGATGACGAGAGTCAGATCTGGTCAGAAGAATATTGGGCAGAATGGTATGCTACTTTGGATAAACATATCATCCCCTTAGAGAGGTCGGCTCAGGACCACATAGAAGTAGGAACGCCGCCGATCAAAACTAAATATGGCTGGCTTTTACTTTACAGTCATATACAGAATTACTTTTCACCGCCCCCTACTTTTGGAGTTGAGGCGGCAATCTTAAACTTGAGTAATCCGCGCGAACTAGTATCCCGGACCAAACAGCCTCTAATGGTACCCCGGGAGGAATATGAGAGGTATGGACGTGTACCCAATATCATTTTCCCGACCGGGTCTATTGTCAAAGGCAATGAGTTATATCTGTATTATGGAGCAGCTGACTCTACGTGCGCTGTCGCGATAATCGGCTTTGATGGATTATTACGTGAAACTTTGGGGTTCGAGACCAACATCGTGAAACTTAAACGCTTTGCCGACAATCCGATTCTATCCCCAAATCCCAAAAACCCATGGGAATCCCAATCAACCTTTAATCCCGGAGCTATTTACGAAGAGGGTAAAGTACACCTGATTTATCGAGCGATGTCCCAGGATAATACCTCAGTTTTCGGGTATGCTTCGACTACTGATGGCACGCATATCACAAAGAGGCTTCCCGAACCAATATACCTGCCCCGGAAGGATTTTGAGAAGAAGATGATCCCTGGCGGGAATTCAGGTTGCGAAGACCCCAGGCTTACCCGGATTGGAGACGAAATATATATGTGCTACACCGCATTTAATGGAAGAGACCAGCCTCGTGTAGCTCTTACCTCAATCAAAACGGCCGATTTCTTGAAAAAGCACTGGGAATGGGCTGAGCCGGTTTTAATTTCTCCCCCCGATATAGCTGACAAAGATGCAGCAATATTTCCCCAAAAAATCAAAGGTAAATATGTTATTTTGCATCGTCTTGGAGAGAGTATTTGGATTGATTTCGTCAATGATCTCAACTTCAGTAGTAACAGATGGATTTATGGAGAGGTATTAATGACCCCTTTGCAGATGCCAACTGAAAGTAGGAAGATCGGCATCGCGGGTCCTCCAATTGAAACGCCACATGGCTGGCTATTGCTATATCACGGTATTACAGTAAAAGAATCATACTATAATATACGAGCTACGCTTTTAAAATTAGATGATCCGTTGCAGGTTATGGGCCGCACCTATGTTCCCATTTTGGAGCCAGAGACCGATTACGAAAAAAAAGGTATCGTGAACAATGCTGTTTTCTCCTGTGGAGCAGTCGTCATCGAGAATAAACTTTTCTTTTACTATGGAGCAGCTGATAAAGTGATTGCCGTCGCTACAATTCCACTTTCCGAACTACTGAATAAACTGAAGCCATAATAATCAACTGTAATGTTACCAGCGGAAAATTTATGTTTGGAATCTGTCCGCCGGAATGGATTATGTCTGTATTCCTAAGGCATTGAGATTGAATACATTAACCCTAAAAAATTTACTGAGGAGGCAAAGTCAAAGGAAGCAAAGTCTAAAACATCTTGTACACCTTGTGATCAGGCTCGTGGCTATCTTATCAAGAAGTTGGATGAGCTGCGGGCTAAACAGCAGGCTGAGGGTTAAGCGAGGGTGTGGCTACATATCCGTTAAAAATTCATCATCAGGGAAGAACAGATAGAGTTACTTTCCCTTTCCACTTTAATGACCCAATCTCTTATAGGTCGCACAATTGTTTATTTAGGGCAATGCCGAAACCATTGTGGAATTAATCTAAGCAGTTTTAGTA
>Ga0315550_1000181_pt1 | contig 37306 bp, 39 predicted proteins | sample SalMarSW160190MG_2_FD_203100 | JGI IMG/M metagenome (GOLD analysis project Ga0315550, IMG submission 203100) | Salt marsh sediment microbial communities from the Plum Island Ecosystem LTER, Massachusetts, United States - Salt Marsh Sediment SW1601-90 ...
CGAAATATGAAGTGGCGGAAACGGTAAATGAGGTAAGCAAACTGAAACAAGTCTTTCTGGTTTCGGAGATTGTTGGAGACTTTGACGTTATAGCTCTTGCGATGATAAAGGACTTTGGTGACGCCATAAAAATAAATAATGAAATAAGAAAAATTCCAAGCGTTAGCAAGGTGGAAATCGCGTTTACATCAAACACCACATTTCCCTTAACTGAAAAATTTGGCACAATATTTCAATACGAGGAGCTTTGGAAAAACTTCTCTAAAAAGTAATGTTTAATCTTTCAGAGCCCAGTCTTGCTTTACTTGTTTATTCTTTGAAGTAGAGTTTGCCGGGGTTCTGCATTGAATATTAGGATACAATCGCCAACGTCACTGCTACTGTTACGTTGAGCTTTAGCAGAACCCATTCAGCCTCTATCGTTTCTCCTTAACTTGCGAATCGGGTTATTGTTCCAAGGAGTATATTAAATTTATTAAAAGTCCCAGCATTCAAAGTTTTTAGTCAGACGCTGGAAAAATCCTGATATCATATTTATATGGTCTTCGCACAAAGCGAAAAACCAAAAGTCCGCGGATAATCCTTAAATTTTATCCAATCAGCTTACCATTAAAAACAGGGCGATTCTCGTGGCAAAGAAAGCGTTGGCGGCTATTGCAGTGTTGGCTTTAATTGCGGTACTTATTCTAGTGGTTGCTGGAACAATGTTAAGCATGGAAGCAAACCAACAAGCGTCAGACTCCCAAGACGCAGTGCCGAATGAGGGAAAATACGGGATTTACGTTTTGGATCTTGCCACGGAAAAAGTGAAGCTGCTCTACAGCACTGACAACGAGATTTACACGTCTGCCCTGAGGCTGAACGCGCAGGACAAGCTTGTCTTTGCTCAGAAAATAGATGGCGTAAGTGACGAAAACACCGAAAGCTTCACCATAGACGTCAACGGCCAAAACCTCAAGAGACTCACTGATAACACTTATTGGGACCTTTACCCAACTTGGTCGCCAGACGGAACACGTGTAGCTTTTCTTTCGAAGCGGGATAGCGATTTTGACATTTACATGATGAACGCTGATGGGTCGGATAATCATGACATAACGCCGGGATATTTTGCCGGTAATTTCCTTTGCCATTCGCCAATATTTTCTCAGGATGATTCAGAAATATTTTTCATAGGAGAATGGTACGAGTAAAAGGGCGCTGAGCGGTTAGTATAGGTTGCGGGCTTCTCTTCTTTTTTCTGCCTCTTCATAGAAGCGTAAAATTTCGTCGATTATCTCCACGTTGGAAAGCACCATGCGCCTGCAGCAGTATCGTTTGATGCCCAGACTGTCTAAGACGTCACGGGGGTTCTCGCCCGTTCTTATTCTTCGGGCGAATTCTTCCCATCGGTCTCCGATGAGCTTGCCGCAGGTGAAGCATCTCACGGGAATTATCATTTTTTCGTTCTCCTTATCTGTAACTTTTCTGTTCTTTCGCGCGTGCGCCGGGGCCTCCGAACTTTTTCGGTTCTTTTCTTCGGGAGTCTCCGGCAATCATGGTTCTATCGTATTCGGTGAATACGGTGCGTAGGTGACCGCTCTTGGTCCATTTTAACAGCGCGTTCGCCACGGCCATGCGGGCGGCTTCGGCTTGTCCCATGTAGCCTCCGCCTGAAGTTTTAACGTCCATGTCCATCTGTTTCCAGACGTCTTCTCCGGCTTGCAGGAGGGGTTCCATGATTTTTTCTCGGGCGATTATCGGCTCCAAAATTTCCACGGGAACCATGTTTACTCGTACTCTGCCGACCCCTTGTTTGATGACGGCGCGGGCGGTGGCTGTTTTTCTTCTTCCGCTGACAACTAATACTTTCTTAGTGGGCATACTTATTCACCTTGGTTCCATCCTATTTCCTTCGCCAATTCCGCAAGGGTGAAGTATGGTCCTTTCAGTTTTGCGGCTTGGGCTTCTTTAATCGTGACCATCTGCTGGTCTTTAAGGTCTTCGGGTACGCCAATAAATACCTTCAGTTTCTTAAGGGCGGTTTTTCCTTTCGGCTGCTTGAACGGCAGCATACCCCGTATGGTTTTGCGCAGTATTCGGTCGGGTCTTCGACGGTGAAAGGGTCCTCTCATGGGTGATCCGACTTCAAGGAACGTTTTGGCTTCGGCCACCTTGCTTTTCTTTTTTCCTGAAATTACGGCTTTTCCAGCGTTAACTATGATTACTTTTTCTCCGTTTAACAGTTTTTTGGCGACTTTGCTGGCCATTCTGCCGACGATTAGTCCGTCAGCGTTTATCAGAGTGATTGGGGTGTTTGCGGTTTGCATTTTCTTTTCACCGAATTATCTTGATGTTTGTTCCGTTCGGGTTTTTTTCCACGAGTTCTGTGATTGACAGGTATTTTGCTTTTGCCGCTTTCAGTTTTTCTTTTGCCTTTTCAGACGCGCTGAAGGCTGCTACGGTTACGGAGTGGTCTATGGCTCCTGCCGCTAGGAGTTTGCCGGGAACGATTACTTCATCGCCTTTTTTTGTGTGTCTGTTTATGCGGCTTAGGTTCACGACGGCGCGTTGTTGTCTTGCCTTGGCTAATTGTTCAGCTACGTCTCGCCAGATAGCGGCTTCTTTTTCGCGGCCTTGTTTTTTCAGGAAGCGGATAAGTTGGATGAGTTCGGGGTTTGTGGTTTTGGTTTGTTTCATTTTATTTCCACCTTCACTTGCTCTTCGAATTCTTTTAGTTGCTTGTCCAGCATTTTGGTGGCTTCTTGGATTATTCTTTCTGGAGGTAGCACGCCTGTTGATTCTATGTTCATGATGAAGGCGTTTTTTTCCCACTCCACTGTTATGGCTGGCGGTTTTTGTGGGCATGCTTCGACGCAGTCCATGCAGAGGTTGCATGCTAAAAGGTCGCGAACTTCGACTTTGTTCTCTTTCATGGTGTATACTTTTTTGGGGCATATGTCCACGCATTTTGTGCAGTTGTCGCATTCTTTGGTTGGGACCGTGATTTTCGGGTAGTATTTGTATGCGCATACGGCTACGGGTTGCCATTTTGCGTGGTTTTTGCCTTTTCCAAGTCTGGCGTATGCTTCAAGTTTTAGTTTTTGTCCTTTAGCCAGTTTTATGATGGGAACTTTGTCGGAGATTGGGACTATTTCTGGGTTTTCGGAGACAAGTTCTCCTGAGTAGACCGTTCGGGTGCCTTCTGTTGCTTCTGCGTCCATGGTGAGTGTTACGCGGCAGAGGGAGCAGCCGAATTCGCTTTGGCACTCGCATTCGCCGGGGAGGTTGTAGCTGTCTAGGTCTGTTTTTAATGGGGTGAGTCCAAGTCTGTGTGCTATGATTTCATCTTGTAGGATGGATGAGTTTTCGATCATGACAACTTCGGCTATTGCCATGCTGGGGACTTCGGCGAGTGCTATTCGCCGTAGGGCGTTCATGAGAGGTACGTCTGCCCCTTTGATGGCTAGGCGAAGGTCTGTTTCGTTTTTTTCAAGCACTTCAATTTTCACTTGATGTGAACACTCCATAATGGTTATGATGGTGACTGTGCGGTTCAATAGAAGTAACAGTGCATTATTTCAATTTTTCTGTTAATAAAGGTGGAAAGTTGAAAGTTATACACGTCTTCCTCTTCTGCCACCGGGCCTTCTTGTGCCATCGTGGGGAACTGGTGTGACTTCTTCGATGCGTTCTATGCGGAAGCCGAATCTGGCGAGGGCGCGTATGGCTGCTTGGGCGCCGGGTCCGGGTGTTCTTGGGCCTGATCCGCCTGGAGCGCGGACTTTGATGTGGATGGCGGTTATGCCTTTGTCTCGGGCCATTTCTGCGGCTGCTGTTGCGGCGCGCATGGCTGCGTAGGGTGAGGATTCCATGCGGTCTGCTTTGACGAACATTCCGCCTGAGGTGCGGGAGATTGTTTCGGCGCCTGAGATGTCGGTTATGTGGATTAAGGTGTTGTTGTAGCTGCTGAAGATGTGGACGATTCCCCATTTTTCGGTTCTTTTGCTGCTCAGCGTCTGCGTCCTCCTCTTCTGCCTCTTGGCGGTGGTCTTATTTCGGGTTCTTTAGCTACGATTGAGAGGGCTTGGCGTAGGGGGTGGGTGTCGTTGGTGAGCATGCTTTGGGGTGAGTATATGATGTTTGGTTCTTCTTGTTTGGACACGGTGTAGCTGGGTACTGTTACGCGTCGGTTTCCTACGGTTACGTGTCCATGTGTTATGAGTTGGCGTGATTGGAAAGCTGTTCGTGCTAAGCCTTTTCGGAAGACGATTGTTTGGAGTCTGCGTTCCAGCAGGTCTTCTATGGATAGGTCGAGCACGTTGTCGAGTACTGCGGTTTCGGTTAGTATTCCGAGTTTTTTTAGGCGTGTTAGGAGTTCGTTTTCCATTTTTACGCGTTCTTCGGGTGTTTTGCCTATGAGTGATCGGGCGATGCCTCTGGTTTTTGAGAGCATGGTTTTGTGGCGCCAGAGTTCGTGTTTGTTTCTTAAGCCGTATTGGCCTATGAGTTTGAGTTCTTCTTGCAGGATGTCTTTTCGCCATCGGAAACGGGGGGTTTCGAATTTTTTCCGTTGTTTCTTAGGGTCTCCCATGGTTACCTACCTGCTTATGAGCCTCCAGGTTTCTGTTGGAGGGTTTTTTTCTTGACGCCTAGGGCTTTTCCTGCTCTTCCGGTGGTTTTGGTGTGTTGACCGCGTACTTTTAGGCCGTAGGCGTGGCGGTATCCGCGCCAGGATCGGATTTCTTTGGCTTGGTCGATGTCCATTTTTGTTCTTAGGACGAGGTCGGCGCTTATGATGTGGGTGTCTTTTCCTGTTTCCTCGTCTTTTCTTCTGTTGAAGAGCCATTGGGGTAGGGCGTATTTTGTTGGTTCTTTGATTATTTCTTCTATTTTGTTGATTTCTGTTTCTGTGAGGAAGCCTACTCTCAGGTCGGGGTTTATGCCTGCTTGTTTGAGTATGGCGTTTGCGAGGCTTAGGCTTACGCCTTTGATTCTTGTTAGTGCGTAAATTGTTTTTATGGTACCTTCTACGTCGGTACCCATTATACGGAGTATGTGTCGGTATTCCTGTGACATTCTATTTTTTCATCCGTTCAAGCTTGAAACTAAAAAGGAAGTGATGTGTAATTTATTTAAACCTTCCTTTCCTAATTGCGTGGCGAAAGCATGCTGTTACGGGGCGTTTAGGGGTGCTTGTTTAGTTTTTTCGGTTTCTGTAGCCCGCGGTGACCTTTTGCTTTTTCGGTTGTTTTCCTGTGGCTTTTGCTTGGTTTAGTTTAAAGTAAAGAGCGCTATGCAGGGTCGGTGCATATTTGTAGCATATTTGGATCCTAATAGTGGTTCGTTGCAGAAACTATAGAGGGGTAGGTCCGTATTGGCGCCAAAAACGCCCAATAGCATGTTGAAAAACAAGCCTGAACCTATTTGCCGCCTAATAGCCAATAATGCAGAAAACTATAGAGGGGGTCTATTCAGCAAGGTCTAAAAAAGGGGGGGTTGTTGGAGACTACGTTTTTATGCTGTTTCTTTGGACATTTTTTTGGCTAAGGCGTAGACGATTGGTATCAGTATTATCGCGAAGGCTATCGCGAAGGCCCATGCTATGTTGGCGACTATGGCTGTGACGTTGGGGAACGTGGCGAATATGGCACCTGCGCCGATGACGAGGAAGATGCTGTAGAGGATGAATTTGGCGTATCCTGCGACTGGGATGAATTCTTTGTGGTCGTCTGTTATTGATTTTATTAGGCCGTCTGTTAGTGCTACGCCTGCTCCGATTAGTACGAAGCCTAGTATGAGCGGGTAGATGGTTTCTCCTGAGAGCAGCAGCAGGTCAAGGGCGAGTAGCAGTATGAAGGCTACTAAGCCTATGAGCAGTAGGTTTTTGAGCATGTCGGCTATTTCGGCTTTGGCTTCGGGGAACATTGGTTTGAGCATTTTTCCGATGAATGAGGCGAGGAAGTCGACGAGTATTATGCCGAAGACGATGATGAGGATTCCGCCGAGGAGCCTAGGCAGGTAGTCTGCTATGGCTGCGAGGTAGCTGCCGATTGTGCCGCCGACGTTGAGGATTTCTATGGCTAGGATTACGGCGAGTATGGTTATGAAGGCTTTGAGGACGGCGCCGACGAAGTTTGAGAGGTCTAAGCCTGCGTTTCTGAATGTTTGTCCTGCGGTGGTTTGTTCGAAGCCTTTTTCTATGCCGAGTTTTTCGATGATTCTGTTGACTGCTTTGCCTACGACTATGCCGATGCCGTAGCCGATTAGGATTATTATGATGGCTGCGATGACTGAGGGTATGGCTGCTATTATGTCTCCAACCATGTTGGAAAACATGTCACCGATGTTGAGTAGTAGCATTGTTTTTCACGCTTTTCTATTATTCTTGGGAATATTTATAAAACTGTCTCTAGGGTTTTGGTGGGTGGTTTAAAGTTTGTAGTTTTTTTGTGTTTTTTGTGGTTTGAGGGGTATCGGGAATGGTAATAGTTGGTTGTTGTTGGGGCTTGTGTCCTCAGAAATGTGTCATAAATCGTAATATAGGTTAAATCTTTTAAAGGTAATCTGCTATATTCAGATTAGAAAAATAGGTGTGATTGGTCATGAAGAAGAAAAATGGAGAAGAGGAGAAGATAAAGCACATTCTTACTGACCCGAAGTTGTCGGCGATGAAGGCGATGCTGGAGAAGGATCATGCGATTGATTGCCTGTTTCTGCTTCATCTTAGCAGGGGGAAGTGGAAGGAGGCGAAGGATTTCATGCGTGCGAACAAGTTGACGTTGAGTGATGGCACGTTTAGGGCGCGGATGATTGAGATTGAGCAGCTTGGCTTGGCGAAGAGCGAGCGTATTGATCCGCTTAAGAAGTACTATTTGATCACTGAGTTGGGTGAGAAAGTGGCGAAGCTTCTTCTCGGGTTCTTTGAAGAATTCGATGTTTAAGCTTGGCGGCATATTTTCGCTCAACTGTTGTACAGTTGGTTTTCTGCCGTTCGTTTTTCCATGGTTTTTTCCATGTTCTTGTTTTTTTCGTAGTTATGTTTTACACATAGATAATATTATGTATTAAGTCGTAAGATTTAAATCGGATACCTCCTCTAACATACTCATCAATCCCAAAGGAGGGATAGAAAGAGAAATGAAAACTTTAAGAAAAATAAGGAAAAACGCAAAAGCCCTAAGCCCCGTAGTCGCATCAATCATACTCATCGCAGTCACAGTCGCAGTCAGTATAGCAGTAGCAGCATGGATGGGAGCCTTAACAGTCGGATTCATGGGATCGTCCTCAATGACAATTACCGATGTAGGTTTTGCTAGCGGTACCACCATAACAGTTTATGCCAAAAATACTGGAACAAAAACAGTAACTGTCGCTTCAATAAAGATAAACAGCGCTAATGTAGCTACATGGAGTTCCGCGAACGGAACATCAATTGATGCTGGAAATACAGTCACTTTGACTCTGACCCAAGCGTATACTGATGGAAATCCATACAAGTTTGACATTTACGACGGTAGCGGACAAGTAGTTGGCTCATACCAAGCAACAGCGCCAAACTAAATTTCCCCATTGTTAAGCAAATAAAGGGGTAGGGTGAAAATAAAAAACACTCCAATCTCCCTTTCTCTTGTTTCCTCTCTGGAGGTGCAAAAAACAAAATGGTAGTAGAAATAAAAGAATACGAATCAGCCGAAGATATAGCCGAAACCCTAGATAAAGACATATCAAACACAAAAAGCACACTGGGCGAATACCTGCGCCGACTAGACGAAATACGATCCCTAGCCGAAAAATCAAAGAAAATACGCGAAGTAGTCATGAAACTCGCAGGCAAATCCAAAGCCACCGGCGAAAGCCTAGGCGAAATCAGCGTAGGCACCCTCAACATAGTCCTCGACGCCAACCCATTCCACGAACTCACCGCAATCGAATCCGTAGTCCGCAGCCACCAAGAACGACTCTTAGTACTGCAAAAAGCCCGCGAAGCACTCAAATGGCTAGACCAACTCGGCGACACAGAAGGCCTCAAATACCTAGTGGTTGAAAACGAAGGAGTCCCAGAACGCATACTGTTCAAAATCTCCTAAGTTCGCAGCCCAATGAAAATACCATCCGCAGGAGTCAGAAAAACATGGAAAACGAAGTGTACGCATTCGCACTCAAAAACACATTGACGGAAATTCAAAACGCTTGCCCAGACGTAACCAGCAACTTCATATTCAAAGACGGAAAAATCATAGCCAAAAACAAAAACACAGAACAAGAAACCGCAACTCAAACCATAGAAGCCTTCGATGCCATAGCCGAAAGGGCAGACCCAATAGGTGACCTGGAATCAATAACCATCCAAAGCACAGAAGGCAAAGTAAACATCGCCGCAATGGAAGACTTCTACTTAACAACCGTCTCGTCAAAAGAGGCAGATGAAAAATACGTTAACACCCTAACCCGAATTTTAATCCCCATAGTTATCAAGCTATCCGAAAAAATTCAGCCTGCCGCTCTAGACAAAGAGACTATCACAACCGAGCCTGAACCCGAACCAGAAGAAGATGACGCATACGAACCCCCCGAAGAAAACTTCGACCTAAACGAAAACAACGAAACCGAAGAGATGGACCAGCCCGAAGAAGAAGAACCCGCCATGCCCGAACCAGAACCAGCAGAAGAACCCGAACAATACGAACCAGAAATCGACGACGAACCCCTGCTTCCAGACCCCCCAGTAACACAGCTCATAGTCGAAAACCTCGGCGGCCTACTAGTTCCCTCAGACACAGTACGAGTCGACCAAGAAGTAATAGCACGATGGAACGAACTCTTCGGCGACAACAAAATCAAAGAAGTCGAAGTTGAAGCCCTAAACGGAAAAACAACCCGCTGCAAATTCAAAAACATCAAAAAATCAAAAGACACAGGAAAAGGCATAGTCAAAATGCCAGAAAAAATTCAGCTAACCCTAGAAACACAGCAAGGCGAACTCGTCACCATAAAACCCATAATCGAATAAACGAAGTGAACAAACAATGGCAAAGAAAAAATCAGCCCAAGAAAGCGCAACACCCATATTCGTTGATGAAGACGAAATCGCCGCGCCAGAAGATGACCAAACCTTTAAAGACCTAAACGAAAAACTCGCAAAAATCCGCAAAAACAGAGGCGTAATAGGCTACATACTTCGAAACACAACCTCAGCCACCATAGACCTCAAAGAACCAGAAAAAATAGTTGAATACGCCATCTTCTCATCCCAAGTGCTGGATTCCAGCCAAGAAATCTCAGACCTACTCGAAACAGGCGATGTTGAAAACGTCCTCATCGAAGGCAAAGAAAACAAAGTCCTCTGCATGAAAATCGACGGAAACAAAATCAGCATATTCATGGAAAAAGACGCAGACGACGCAGACATCCAAAAACAAATTTCACCCTAACCGCCCCCAAATTTTTTTTAATCATCTCCAACCCGCTTAATCGCTAAGCAACGGTTGTTTGAATCAGCAACTTCCTAAAATCCTTGTTAACCTTCACTTTCCGGTTCTCATGATCAAACTCGACAAAACCATACTTATCCAGAAACTCGGTGACCTGACGAAACTTCTGCTCAGTCAACTTCACACTAACTAACAACTCGTCTATTTCATGCCACTTCCCATCGCTGAGCAACTCTAAAATCAGCATGACTCTGGAAACCGTGCGTTACCCTCTCCTGAACAAGCATGTTGCCTCCACACTTAAATGCCTTATGAGTTTATCTTTTAGAACATTCCTATAGACAAATCAACCTTTTATCAATCCCCGCGAAAGACACACGCCACAGCCACCATCCAGAGAACCTCACTTCCTCAGCAGTTTAGCAATGAAAAAACCGTTACTCGCATGAATATGCGGATAAAGCCTCTGACACTCACGCAACCCTCTAAGACCAGGCACCCCAAGCTTCGGATTAATCTCCACAAGCGAAAAATCAGGATGCCCCTCCAAAAACCGCTCCACAACCAACTCATTCTCTTCCACCGTAATGCTGCAAGTAGAATAAACCAAAACGCCCCCAACCTTCACCTTCTCAGCACAGCTGTTAATCATCCGCCGCTGAATATCAGCCATCTTCCCAATCGACCCAGAAGTAAGCCGCCACTTAGCCGACGGCTGCTTGGCAAACACGCCCGTACTCGTGCACGGCGGATCCAAAACCACCACATCCGCCTCCAACACAAAAGGCAAAGAAACACAAGCATCCGCAATAACCGGCTCAGCTATCTCCACACCCATACGAGACACCTCTCTCCGCCACACCTGCATCCTCCGCAACGAATAATCCACCGAGAAAATTCCGCCGTGGTTCTGCATAAGCTGCGCCAAATACGTGGTCTTGGCACCCGGAGCCGCGCAAACATCAAAAACCGTCATCCCAAGCTTCGGGTCAGCAACCTCCGCCGCAAAACAGCTTGCCTTATCCTGAATGTAAAACAAGCCCTCCTGAAAACTCCGCGTGCCAGTCAAAGGCTGCCCCGCATCGGTCACCCTGTAAGCGTGCCTCAACAACTCAACCTTCTCCAACCCAACACCCTCCGCACCAAGCCTCTCCAAAATCGCCCCGTCAGAACCCCGAAGCGTATTCACCCTAACGTAAGTCGGCGGCGCATTCACGTTCGCTTCCAAAAAAGCCACAGCCTCCTTCCGCCCCAGCAGGTTAAAACAGTACTCCACAAACCAAGTCGGATGAAAAGTCTGCAAACCCACCCTTTCCACATCACCCACCGCCTCCAAAACGGGAGCAAGCTGCCGCGTAAGCAGAAAACCCAGAAACGGCTCAACCACCCTCAAAGTTCTCCAGCCCAAAATCGCCCTACCCAACTTCGCGATGTTCTCAGCCTCTTCCAAGTCAACAGCGCCCCAGCCCGTCACAACCCGCGTCTGGTAAACATAAAGCCGCAGAAACGCTTGAACCCCCATATTAAACTCGCCAATCTCCTGAGGCTGCAACACACTGTTCACAAACTTGTCTATGAGGTTTTTACGCCGAACAGTCTCAACAACCAACCCGTGAGCGCATCGGACAGCGTCAGAGTTGCGTATGCCTAACTGCTTAACCGTCCGCGCCAACGCCAAGCGCTCACTCAGCTTCTGCAGCTCAATCCAACTCAAGGTTTCGATGGCAACCGTCCAAGCATCCTTCAACAAAGCACTCACACAGCCCTAACCCACACACCGCTCAATAAAAACCCCGCCTCTCAAGCCAAAACAACTTCAACCCATTTATAAGAAGGTTACCGCCGAACAATAACAAGAGCCAAACCATCATATTTGCCGCCTATTTGGATCCTAATAGCGGTTCGTTGCAGAAACTATAGAGGGGTAGGTCCGTATTGACGCCGAAACCGCGCAATAGCATGTGGAAAACAGTGCACGGCACTTCCTTTAAATAAGGGGGCTATAGAAAAAAAATCGCACGCCAGTCCAGCAAGTCCAAACCTCCAAAAACCACACCACCACGTAACAGTCAGTAAAGATTTTAGTCTGCAACACCTATAGAGTAGCCAAAGGCGAAACGCGGGATGGCACAAAAAAACTTACTAGAATACGCACCCACACAGCAAAAACCCCAAAAACACGAGGAAACAAGCACAGTCGCACCCCCCACAAACGCCGCCATCCCCCAAACCGCAAAAAAAACAAACAAACACCCAACCTTCCCACCCATCGCACCCGAAAACCTGCCACCATCCTACTTCGTCTCCGCAACCTACGATGGACGCCAAAGAAAAGCCCTCATCAAACTCTACGAGCCTACAACAGGCGAAATCTACTTCTGGTACGACAACACCGGACACAAACCCTACTGCCTCACCAACCTTTCGCCGCGTGAACTGGAAAAAATCCCCCGCCTCATACACCACGAAGGCTTCAACCACTTCGAACGCCAAGAACGCTTTGACGCGCTACTTGACAGAAACGTCCAAGTCACAAAAATCGTCACAGACGACCCACTAGCCATCGGCGGACGACCACAAGGCACCATACGGGACATTATTCCCGAAGACTACCCCGAAGTTTCAGGCACCCCAATCCAGCCTGAAGACATCAAAGTCTGGGAATCAAGAATAAAATACTACCAATCCTACATCTACGACAAGCAACTTTTTCCAGGAATGATCTACGAAGTAAAAAACGGCAACCTCGTTCCCGTAACGCTGGAAGAAACCGAAAAAACTCTCACACACCTGAAAGCCAGCTTCAAAGACGAAACCCCTGAAGAAATGCAATTCGTCGCGGAGTGGGCAAAACTGCTGGAGTATCCTGCACCCAAGTTCCGCAGGGCAGCCATAGACATAGAGGTTTACTCGCCCATATCCACAAGAATGCCCGACCCACGCAAAGCCGACTGTCCAGTTATCTGCGTATCCGTGTACACCTCAGACAACCAGAAACGCGTGTTGATTCTGAAACGCGAAGGCGTCAGAGAAGGAAACGAACGCTTGCCCGCAGACGTGAAGATGGAGTACTTCGAGGATGAAACAGCGCTGCTTCGAGCCGTCTTTCAAGTGCTTTGGGATTACCCGTTCATACTAACGTATAACGGCGACGACTTCGACTTACGCTACCTAACTCATCGCGCATATAACCTCGGCATAAGAAAAAGCGAAATCCCCATCGAAGTAGGCAAACGCGTCTGCCTGCTACGCTACGGCGTGCACATTGACTTGTACAAGTTTTTCTTCAACAGGGCAATCCAGATTTACGCTTTCAAAAACAGTTACCGCGACGTCACGCTTGACGAAGTCGGCAGCGGCATCATCGGCATGGAGAAAATCCAGCTGGAAAAAACCTTTGGGGAACTGAACTACTCTGAGCTTGCGAAGTACTGTCTCAGAGACTCGGAAATCACGTACAAGCTCACGAGCTACGACGACGAGTTAGCCATGAAACTGATCCTTGTGCTTTCAAGAATCAGCAGCATGCCCATGGAAGACGTAAGCCGCCAAGGCGTGTCACGGTGGATACGGAACTTCATGCACCGCGAACACAGAAAAAGAAACATGCTCATCCCAAACGCCGAAGACATACTGGCTAAGAAAGGAAAAACCGCCACAACCGCCATCATAAAAGGCAAAAAATACAAAGGCGCCATAGTCGTCGAACCCGTTCCTGGAGTACACTTCAACGTGGCAGTCATGGACTTCCCCAGCCTGTACCCGTCAATAATGAAAGTGTGGAACCTCGGCTACCAATCCATACTATGCCCGCACCCCGAATGCAAAACAAACATCGTGCCCGACACCCCAAACTGGGTGTGCACCCGAAAACGCGCCCTTGAAAGCCTCCTCATCGGCTCATTGAGAGACCTGAGGGTGCGGTGGTACAAGGTGAAAGCCAAGGACAAAAGCTTGACTGAAGAGTTACGAAGCTGGTACAACGTTGCCCAAGGCGCGCTTAAGGTTATTTTGAACGCCAGCTACGGCGTGTTCGGAGCTGCCAGCTTTGACCTTTACTGTCCGCCAGTGGCTGAAGCAACAGCCGCCATTGGCAGGCACGCTATAACGCAGATACTTAACCACGCCGAAGGGAGAGGGATCCAAGTGCTTTACGGCGACACAGACAGCCTCTTCCTCAAGAACCCCTCCAAAGAGCAAATCGCAGAGTTAACCCATTGGACTGAGCGGGAGCTGAAAATGGGCATAGACGTGGAGAAAGTTTACAGGTACGCGGTTTTCAGCAGCCGCAAAAAGAACTATCTCGGCGTGTTAGAAGACGGGTCAGTTGACGTTAAAGGGTTAACAGGCAAGAAAAAACACATCCCCATATTCATAAAAAACGCCTTCAACAAGATGAAAGAGCGTCTTGCGCAAGTTAAAAACCCAGCGGAATTCGAAAAAGCAAAAAAAGACATCGCCAACATCGTCCGCGACCGTTACATGCGGCTGAAAAGAAGAGAATGGGAAAGCCTCAACGAGCTTGCGTTTCACGTGGTATTGGGTGATGACCTTCACCGTTACACGAAAACCACGCCGCAACACGTTAAAGCAGGCAGGATTCTGGAAAAAAGCGGAGTTGAAATCCGAGCAGGCGACCTCATAAGCTTCGTAAAAACCATACGGGACCCCCACGTTAAGCCAGTTGAGCTTGCAACAAAAAACGAAGTTGACGTTGACAAGTACGTAGCCTACCTGCACTCCACTTTTGACCAAGTTTTAGACGCACTAGGCTTAAGCTTCGACGAAATCATCGGATTAACAAAACTTGAAAGGTTCCTAACATAACATTTCCGATAGATAAAACGCATCTCCAATAGGCAACGGCGGAAAAGGAACTACAGTCTTCAGAAACAACTAAATGAGGAAAGGCCAAGGCAAGTCAACAAGCACAGCAACCAAAACGAAAACGGCAACAATCAAGGATATTGCAGCCACTGCTTGGCGCTCAGTTAAAGGTCGATGGTACGTTACCAGCGTAACCAAGCTTCGGCGGTGATCAGACACGATTTTCTTTCCGTCGAATGAAGCTTGCGCTCTTTTTTTGGTTAAGAAAATCGTTAACAGTATCAAAGAGGAATTGAAAATGTAGGGAAGGATTGAAATTAACAGGCTTGCTTTCAAGTCGGTGATTACTGCGAACGAGGCTATTGTCATTCCAATTGCGAAGGACCCGGTGTTCCCCACGAAAAGTTTGCCTTGAACGTTTAAAGCGGCAAGGGCAAGCCAGAGAAGTAAAGGTCCAAGCATCAAAATCAAGTATGATTGCGACAAAATCATCAGCCCTATTGTGATTATGGCTGGGCAGATGGTTTCCAAACCGTTCAGTCCGCCTAGCATGTTTATGGTGTTGGTGACTATCATGACGATTAATGGAATAATAAGGAAGTAGTAGATGTTGCCAAACTGGATCATACCTATAAGAGGTAAGGATATTGATGTTCGCGTCAAAGGGTTCTCCATTGCGAAATATATGAGTGGCAAAGCTGCGATTAAGGGCATGAAAGCCTTGTATCGCCATTTCAGGTCCATCCAGTCATCCAGCAAACCCATGAACCCTCCGAACAGGATGCAAACAGCCAGCGTCAATGGGGCGGAAACACCGTTTGAAATTGGGGAGATGGCGGAGAAATAGATCAAGAAAAGATAGATTGTTGTGAAGAGGACGTAGATTACGCCTAACCCGTTGGGAACTAGGGGTTTGCCTATCTTATGTTGGTCAGGAGCTTTTGGAAACAAGCTTTCGCTTCCTTAAGGTTGACCCGTTGCATTGTAGTAGCTTGCCCAGTCAATCTCGTACAGCGCCACTATCGGTATTAATCCGCTATATTGTGTAGAGGCAGTAACAGGATTCAGTTCCTCGCCGGAGAAATAAGCTTCCTTGAAGTATGTAGGTTGCACACCTGGCGTATCCACTGATACGCCTGCAGGCGCCCCAGACACATCTGCCCAACGCTGCTTCGCGTAGCTCATCAACTTGTAAATCGTCGAGTTCTGCCCCACGGAGTTCCAGTCCCAAGTTCCAGTTTGATTGTTGGGCGCTCCGAAAGCGTTTTCGTCAGTCCACTGCAAATTAGCGTCCATAAACCCTTCGTCGATGAACCTTTGTTTGGCTTCGCCTGAAATTCTTGCCATCCAACTCCACTTGGCTTCGTCGCCGAAACGGCTAAACTGCACCACATAGGAACCCTGATCAGTGGTTGACTGCGCTAGTTGAAGAGTGATGAAGACAAGTATGTATTTGGCGTCATATGCCTCCAGCATTTGCATCGCTTTGTCTTCAGGCGCCATGAAGATGTAGCCAACGTTCTCTATCTGCGTAGTATTAATTGTAGCGTTGTCGGCTAAAGTTGTAACGTTACCAAGAACACTTAGCCAATACCCGTAATCCCACCAAGCGCATACAACCGTTGTTGACTGCAGATTGTTCTGAGTCCAGCTCAGCAGGTTAAGCCATTCTTCCGCTGGCGAAGGAAGACTGCCACCTAATGGAAGACTTGCCGCACTAATCGTAATAGGTGAATACGCTTGACCATACACGCGTGGCGTGCCGCCTGTTTGAGGGGAAAAAGCAAGGTTCGTAACCAGAAGCACGAACACCAGAAAAATCGCAATACCACTGTATTCTTTGCTTACACGTGCGAGCCTACGCTTAGATTTAATGGCGATTTGCGGTGCCTCTTTTAACAACGTGTAAAACGGCTTGAGAATCCCAAGAATTCCCATAGCGGCTATAAGGCTGAATGCCGGCGCAAAAATAACAAGTAAACGCACCATAGAGGCCGCGAAATAAAGTGAAGTGGCGCCAAAAATCAACAAGAAAATGTTCCTGTTAGTGGGATTTCTCAGCGTGAAGTACAAGCCTACTAGGAAAAATAGGATACTGAAACCAAGATCAAAATAGATGTTTCCCCAAGCTGATATCCTATGTTCAGCCACCGACTCTATTAAAGGAGCCGAGGCGCGTATAAACGGATCCAACACCGTGATGAACTTCCCTGCGATACCACTAATAAAGCCAAGTTGCCAAAGTGCAACAAAACCTCCAACTATCACGGCGAGCGATCCACCAGTTAACCACGCTTTGGCACGCGCAGACAGATTATGGCGCAAAATTTCTGAAAGGCAAAGCAGGATAAACACGCCTGCAATGGGCAAAACTACACCTGAGGTGATGTAATTCATCGAGATAATGGGAACCTTGGTGGCGATGAAAAGCCCTAAACCAAAAGTTATGCTGTAAGAAAACAAAAGACGTTGGCTATACCTCTTTAGCACTATTAATAAGAATACAAAAAGGACAGCTAAACCCAGCAAATAATAGGCTGCACCCCAAGCTGCGATGAAATAAGCTAATGCCCCACCAGAGCCTGCAGAGTATAATATTGACGAACGCAGGGACTTGGTTTCGTCTATTGATCTCAGAAACAGAAAAATGAATAGCAGAAGCCCCAAGATGCCTAAAACTTCCGTGTCAAAGAAGCCGAGCGCTGTTCGCTGGAGAAAAGACGGCGCCAAAGCTAGAAAAAGCGCGGCGAATAACCCAACTGTTTTTCCGCCCATGTCTTTACCGATGAAATAGATTATCAAGCAGGATAACGCGCCAATGATCGCCGGAAATAGCGCTGCAAACGTCATCAAATCGACGTTTACGCCTAACCAAGAGATGACAAGATAGAGTGCCGCCGTGGTCATGGGCAGTGCAGGCAGTGACCTGCCCATGTTCAGTCCACCGGGATACCATTGCTGGTAGTTTATCCAGCCTTGACCGTTGTTTTCCAAGTAAGGTGAGAGTAAACCGTTTTGCACCATGTGGTTTGTCAGGGTGAATTGGTAGTAAGGGTCAAATTCGTTAAGGCGTACGGTGCCGGAGGGGATTTCCCAGCGTAGGGGTAGAACGCGGATTGTGAAGGCGATGAAAAGTATTAGAAGTAGAGCTGAATAACAGATTATGGATGCGTGGCTTGTTTGGATGCGTAGTCGTCCAAAAGCTTTAAGACCGTTGACGAGCCGTTCCTTCGACGTTATTTCTCTTCCCCCAACTTGAGCCTTTCTTCATACAGTAATGAAGTCCCTTATTTGTGTTTGTGGTTAATAATTGTTTATGTCAACCAACGTCGTTTATTTATTGCTTTCGAAAAAACAGTTGCGTTCCGCCAAAAAGTTATCGGATGTTAATGCTTCGCTGCGAAACGTCATTTCATAGGTTTTACTTCGACATTAATTGGGAGCAAAGATAGTTTCTTGCCGCATTTAGGGCATTTCCCCTCATACTGCTGTAAAATTTCATCTGGAGGTTTAAGCTCTGCGCCTTCATATAGAACGTAACTGCACCCCTGACAGATAACACGTTGCGGCATGTCATTTCACTTCCCGAAATAACAAGAGTAACACCTGCGACATATTTATTGGTTGCTAACCTACGATTGGGACACTTGAGCCAAGCGTCAGTAGAGACGGTCTATTTGGGGACGAGATGTCGAGGATGAACGGCTTTTACGTTTCTTGATGGCAGCTACGCCAACAGTCGTGATTATAATGGTGGTTATAATAACTATGAAAGCGATTTCGGGGAAGATCTGATAGCTGGAACCCAGCATGGTGAGGGGTAATGATGCTAACACGGCTGCGGCGAGACCTCTAGGAAACATGATGGTCATCAAGTTTTCATATTCATGCAGCTCAGATTTCACGGCCGCTATTTTAACCACGACAAAACGGATTCCGAGAAAGGTGACGGATAATAATAAGCCGAAAAACACTGAAAAGTAAGATGAAAAGCTGAACAAAAGACCGGTAAAGACGAAGAAGAAGGAACGAATTAGAAAGCTTATTTGGCTGTGAAAGTCGCGCACGTTGTTGTCGATTGAGATGGTGGTTCGGAACTTCAGCTGTTTTGCGATAGGGCGGGAATTTCCAATGATTAAGCCGAAAAACAGTGCTGAAAGCGCTCCGTTTCCGTTCAGGTTTGTAGCCACTACATACGTTAGGAAAAGCATGGCTAGGGTTAGCATGTACGCGTTGGGCTTTCCTTTGATTCGTTCCAAGATAACAAGCCAGGCAACGCCGAAGCCTAAACCTACCAGAATGCCTACTCCGAATGCTATGCCGACAGAGCCCAAAGCGGCGCCTATGCTTACTTCGCCTGAAAGCAGTATGTTAATGGCTGTGAATGCGCCCACGGTGCATAAAACATCGGTTAGAATGGATTCAAGGCTGAGAACAGTCTCTATTTTTTCAGTGACTTTCAGTTTTCTAATCAGGGCTATCACTATTATGGAGCTGCCGCCGCCGACTATGCTGCCCAAGAGCAACCCGTCCAGAAGCCGCCAGCCAAGAATCACTTTAGTGAACGCGGCGGTTACTATCACGTTCAGTATCCAACCGATAATCGCCAATATTAAAGCCCGCGGGCTGTTCTTGACAGCTTCGCGTATGTCCATGTTTAAGCCGCCGTCAAAGAGAATTATGATAAGCGCTAAGGCGGCGAAGTACGGCGTGATCGCGAGCAGCTCGTCATGCGCGAACAGTTGAAAGACTGGCCCTAACAGCACCCCGAACAAGAGTAGCAGTATGGAGTCGGGGATGCTTGTGCGATTGAAGAATTCTTCTCCTAAGAAGCCGAGAATTATGATTATTGCCGCAACGAGGAAAGCTACGATAGCTGGGTCCAAAGTGCAACCATCCCGAGTTTAAACTCTTAATACTTTCTACACTTTCAGAAGTTAAAATTTACTGTTAAAACGGGATTTTGAGCAGCTTTAAACTGGCTTCTCAAGCGGTCTGGGCGATCTGTATCCAACCCAAGCTGATTGCGAGGAACAAAGCGTAAAGGAAAAGCAGAACGGTTCCTTCTCTGCGCCCTATTCTTTCGTTTGAAAGGAAATACCACAAGAGAAGGTTTGTAATCAGCGAGAAAAGGGCCACGTTGGAAAAGGCGCTCATGTTAATGGTTAGAGGTGACGCCACCAATGTTATTCCAAGAATCAACGTGATATTCATGAAGCAGCTTCCGATTATGTTGCCTAACGCCAGTTCTAAATGTCCCCTTTTGACGGCGCCGAAACTTGTTGAAAGTTCGGGTACGCTTGTCCCAAAAGCGACAACTGTGGCGCCGATGACTACTGGGGGTATGCCTACGCTTGCGGCTAGGAAAGAGGCTGATTCAACTATGAAGTAAGCGCTTATGATAACGCCGACGGCGCCGAGAACGGTTAGGCTTATGTATTTTCGGAGTTTGGTTTTTTCTGTTTCTGAGGATGTTTGTTCAGCGGGAGTTCGAGCCTTTGAAAGCTGGAACATGTAGTAGATGAAAATTGCTAAAAGCATAACTCCGATGAAGCGGCTTGCGTAGCCGATGTAGATTAGGGCTAATGGAACGATTGAAGCGATGAAAAGGCCAAAGTATAGGCTGCCTAGCTCTTCTTTTGCCATTTTGGGTAAAACGCGTGATTTCTCCGGGTATTTTAGGGATATCAGGAGGAAACAGACGCCGAGTATTAGGCAGATGTTTACTATGTTTGAGCCGAGGACGTTTCCTATTGATACGCCGACGTTTTCTGGGTTTAACACTGAAAAGACAGCGACGAAAAGTTCTGGCAGAGAAGTTGAGAACGCGACTAGGATGAAGCCGACGGTTGTTTTTCCCAGTCCGGTTACGCTTGCCACGTTTATGGAGTGGGTAATTGTTAAGTCGCTGGCTTTAGACAAAGCCGCCAACGCTGCAAGGAGGATGATTACGTTACCTATTAATCCTAACCCTTCGAGCACCCAATCCACCCACCACTTGCGCTAGTTCCACAGCAACCAGTGTGAACATTTCGCTGCAATAGATTATTAAATATTATTGAGTTTGAAATTTGTTCCTGAATCAAGAAAGGGCAGTTTGGCAAGCAACAACTTTTTTGAGGGTGGATTTCAATTCTCAAGTGTGGTTAGGGTTGTTGCGGAAGTACACTTTAATCATCACTGAAAAGCCCGATGCGGCCAGCAGGATAGCCACGGCTTTAGACGTTGAGGGGAAGCCTCGGAGAATGGTGGAGAACGGTGTTCCCTATTATGTGGCAGAAAGAGGTGGGGAAATTGTGGTTGTTCCGGCTTTAGGGCATTTGTACACGGTTGCGGATCAGAAGAGAGGAAAACGGGGTTATCCGGTTTTTGAGTTTCGTTGGGTTCCGCGGTACTTGGCTGAACGTGGGGCTTCGCGGATTCGTACTTGGCTTAAAGTCATCTCGAAGTTGGCGGAGAACGCAGACTGTTTCGTTGACGCCTGCGACTACGATGTTGAAGGAAGCATAATCGGTTACTCTATTCTGAAGTATGCTTGTGGTGGCAAGGAGAAAACTGCGCGGCGCATGAAGTACTCCACTCTAACGAGGGAGGAGTTGGAGAAAGCTTACGGTGACTTGCGGGCGAATCTTGATTTTGCGCTTATTGAAGCTGGATTGACGCGGCATGAAGTGGACTGGTTGTACGGCATAAACCTGTCAAGAGCTTTGACGGCGGCGGCGAAGAATTACAGCGGAAGATATGCTACGTTAAGCACTGGAAGAGTGCAGGGACCCACGCTTAATTTTCTTGAGACACGGGAAGAGAGGATTAAGTGTTTTGTGCCGACGCCTTATTGGAGCCTGAAGGCTAAAGTCAAGATTGGCGGAATGGTTTTTGAAGCGGATTACGAGAAGAACCCCATGGAAACTAAGGCGGAAGCGGACGCGGTAGCCAGCAGTTGTCAGGGCAAGGATGACGAGATAGAGAAAGTTGAGGTTAACGAGTTCAAGCAGATGCCGCCTTTGCCTTTTGACTTGGGTTCGCTGCAAAGTGAAGCCTACAGAGTTTTCAGGTACACGCCGATGCGCACATCCAGCATAGCTCAACGTTTGTATTTGGATGCGTTGATCTCGTATCCTAGAACCAGCAGTCAAAAACTGCCGCCTGCAATCGGCTACCAAGCAATATTGAAGCGGCTGGGCAGAGCACGCGAGTACGCGAAGCTGACAGGGGAGCTTCTTGCCAAACCAGCGTTGAAGCCCACTGAAGGAAAAAAGAAGGATCCAGCGCACCCTGCCATTTATCCTACTGGTAACTTGCCTGAGCGCCGTTTGTACGGCACTGAAAAAAACGTTTGGGATCTGGTTGTCAGGAGATTTTTGGCGGTTTTCGGTGACCCCTCAATTCAAAAGAGCCTGAAAGCGACCATCAGCATTAATGGAAACCTGTTCCAGCTGATGGGGAGGCAGACCTTAGAGGAGGGGTGGCTTCGTTTCTACAAACCTTATGTCCGCTTAGAAGACATGCCCTTGCCGCCTATGAAAGAAGGCCAAAAAGTCGATGTGAAACGGGTGGTGTTGGAAGACAAGTTCACTAAGCCGCCGCCAAGATACAATCCCAGCAGTCTTCTCAAACGGATGGAAAAGGAGGAGATAGGAACCAAGGCGACCAGAGCGGGAATCATAGAAACGCTGCATATACGGAAGTATACTCGTGGCGAGAAGATTGTGGTTACTGATCTTGGTTTTGAAGTTGTTGATGTTCTGAAGAAGTATTGTCCAACTGTTGTGTCGCTGGGGCTTACGCGGAAGCTTGAAGAAAGGATGAGTGAGATTCAACAGGGGAAGGAAACGCGAGAAAACGTTCTGAGAGAAGTCGTTGAAATGTTGAAGCCTGTAACCGAGAAACTGAAGGAAAACGAGAAGGAAATTGGGGCGCGCTTGAGCCAAGCAGTAATGAAGGCGAGACTAGAAGAAAGGATAGTTGGTGCATGCCCTGTCTGCCAAGGTGGAAAACTGGTTATTCTGCGGTCAAAAAAAACTGGCAAACGCTTCGTCGGCTGCACAAACTATTTTGAAGGCACATGCAAAACTGCGTTTCCCCTTCCTCAACGAGGCATGGTGAGGCCGCAAAGTAGTGTTTGTAAAAGTTGCGGCTGGCCAACCGTGCGCGTTTGGATGAAAGGAAAACGTCCGTGGAACCTGTGCCTCAATCCCGAATGCCCAGCAAAAACCCAAAGATAAAACGCATTGAACGGCAATAGAGCCCAAACAACAACTCGATCTTTGTGCGTTACAAGCATAAGAAGCAGAAACGCGGTTTAGTCAAGAAATCTTGACTAAGAAACTGGGCTGTTAGTCAAGAAACCTTGATAAAAACGCTTTTACAGCAGAAACAGCCCAGCAGTAATCAGGGATAACAATGAGAAAATGCCTCGCCTTATTGCTTGTTCTCGTCTTCCTAACATCATTAGTTACGTTGCCGCAAGTCGCTGTCGAAGCTTTGTTTAACATTATTATTGTTCCAGACGATTACCCAACCCTAACTGCAGCAATATGCAACGCTTCAAAAGGCGACACGATACTTGTAAGGTCAGGGACTTATGAAGGCCCTATTAATAGTACCATAGTAATCGACAAATCTGTATGTATTATTGGCGAAAACAATAACACAATTATTAACCTTTACCCAGCATACAATGCAACATGGATACTTGGCCAACCCCTCTACAGTTATTCTGATGCGATAACCATAACCGCTGATTCATGTTCACTCCAAGACTTGACAATTCAAATGGCTAAACCTGGGGGAAGCATCACGACAAAAGGAAATCAAATTCTCATAGCAAATAATAGAATAACAGCGGGAAAAACCTCAGCCACGGGGGTGACTCTTAAAGGCTCTAACTGCAGAGTAACCAACAACGTGATTGAAGGAGCCATCACAGTCAATGGAACTTACAATCAAGTTGACGCAAACTCGGCTTCATTTATCGATGTGGTTGGGTCATATAACTTTATAAAAGATAATACTTGCCAGGGCTTAGGTCTGGCATTTTCTACCAATAATGTTTTCTTAGAAAACAGAGCTTTAAGCAAGCCATGGGGTGACTCTGGTGTTGACATATCACGGAGCCATAATAATTTTTTGTATAAAAATGAGATTTCAGGGTTTATTTATGGGCTCAGATTTTATTTCTCATCCAACAATACCATCAAAGCAAATACAGCAACCGATTCCTTGTCTACAAGTCTTATCTTCTGCGCTTCCAACGACAACTTGGTTTCCCTTAATAATTTTGCCAACAACACTTTTGCTTCTACCCCCTTTGTTTATGACCGATACAGCGACATCAGTATAAGAAATAGCATACAAAACCTAACTCTCTCAACCAATACTTGGAGCGACCACAATTTAGGCAACTACTGGGGTGACTATTATACAAAGTATCCTAACGCTAGTGAAATAGACAGCACAGGAGTAGGCAACATCCCATACATAATAAACGATAACAATACCGACCCATACCCACTAATAACGAATTATGACATTTCAACAGCATCAATCCAACTGCCCTATTGGACAAACCTCAACTTACCAGTCCCGCGCCCAACGCCTTCCTTTCCACTTCCGCTTTCGACATCGCCTTCACCTACTGCATCACCATCTCCGTCACCTTCAGCATCGCCCTTGCCTGCAGAGCCTTTCCCAACTTTAGCGGCCATTGTTATTTCAGTCGTATCAGCCACTTTAGTCGGCGCGGGCTTAGTCATTTACTTCAAGAAACGTAAACCCTAAACTGAAAGCTTTTGTGTGCAAGAGAGAGAAAAAGAGATTAAATTTTTTTTAGTACAGATTTTGTTTTAATTTGGAACGTGCAAAGCCCTAAGCAGATCGGTTCTTTTCGCGTGGGAAGCGTGGCCATCGTCTCAGGTCATTTCTTGAAGGATTTAGTCGAATTTAAAAGCAAACTCGTTAATACTGAGAACGAAATGGCGAACTCCAAAAAGATCAAAACAATCGTTATCTGCGTGATTGCCGCCGTTGTTGGAGTTATAGCGCTCTCGCTGATATTCGTTGATTTTGGGTGGGGGCAACAAATGCCCCATATTTGGGCGGAGATAGTGCCGGCTATTTTCACGATAATCGGGGTCGCTATCATAGCATACGTTATTATTGAATCACAGAACAGATCATGACCGACATCTAAGTTACTGAAATTGTTGTTTGTCATCATGGTTTTGCTGGTGTACTTCAAGAACCGCAATCGCTAACTCCAACAACGAGAGCCATTGTCCAGAAAAATAGACCACAAAATCAACTTTTGAGACAAGCAAAAGTGACAGGTGTTTTTGGTCTAATTACGAGGTATTAAATATCGCTGAAAGCTTAAGTTCTGGTGATGAGCAAGATGGATGTTGAGAATGTTGAAGAGGACAGAAAGCGAGCTGAGGTTTTTGACGCACTCAGCCATCCTACTCGCATAATGCTTCTGAAAGCCTTAAGTGACGAGCCCTTGGGCTTTGCAGACTTAAAGAAGAAACTCGGCATCGAGAGCAGCGGACACCTTCAACACCACATAAGCAAACTTGGTGGACTCATCAAAACAGACGATTACGGAAAATACACCTTGTCGGACCAAGGAAAAGATGCGCTGCACAGCGTCGATACGGTAGAAAGCGTAGCTAGGGTTAAAGCAAGCGAAAACGAGCAACTTCGTTTCACGGAAGAACACTGTTTTGAAGTTGACAGTGATAATTCTCGCTGTTCTTTTAGCTCTAAGCTTAGCGATGACAGCATTCCAGTACAGCAATGCTTTATCTTTACAGAGTAAAATAGACCATCTCAACGAGGTTATAGTTGACCGTGACACACTCATCACTCAGCTAGCGCGCGCTATAACCGCAATCGAACCTTCTGTGGCTTCGGAGGGTTCGTGGGTGGCAAAGGCGCGGATGGGATTAGCGAAAACTGGTTTTGGAGTTGGCGTGGTGAACGACAAAATCTACGTTATTGGTGGCCATCCTTATGGTTCCACCCAGGTCACTATTGATGATGCCTCAGTGTATGATCCAGCAACGGATGAGTGGCATTCAAAGCAGCCTATGCCTGGTCCATTGGCTTGGTTCGGCACCGCCATCTACCAAGATAAAATCTACGTGATAGGCGGTTTAGCGCCTAACGGCACTTCGAGAACGCGTGTTAACTTGAATCAGATTTATGACCCTGCGACGGGCACGTGGAGTTTAGGGTCGCCTTTGCCTAACGCTCAAAAATCAATCAGTGCAGGCGCGACCATCGGCGTTATGGCGGCCAAACGCATATATGTTGTAGGCGACGGCTTAAATCAGGTTTATGACCCGGCAAACGACAGCTGGACCGTTGCCGAACCCATACCAGACTCTGCCAATCGCTTGACGAATTTCGATGACGCGGAAATCGCTGTTGTCAACGATCAGCTGTACGCTTTAGGCGGCGTTTACAAAGATGAAAATGGAAACGTTTACTCGGTGAACGAGCAGTACACGCCAATAGGCTACGGAACTCCTGAACAGTTTCCACAATCTCCTTCGCCAGAACCTTAGTCAGAGCCTTTCCCTGTTGTACCTGCTTTAACTGCTTCTGTCGCTGCCGTTGTTTTAGTAAGCGTAGCAGCTCTGGTCTACTTTAAGAAACGCAAACGCTAAGCATTGAAATAGCTGTTCATTTTCGCTTTCTCCCATAGTTTGTCGCACCTGCGGAGTCCCAGTAAACCCTTGTTTTCCAATTGGAAATTAGTTTTATTTATTTTGAGTTCAGTCTTTTCCAAGAAGCCAGCCGCAACAGTCTAAGCACAGGTTTAATCTATATATAAGGGGGGATAGACAAAAAATCGCACGTCAGTCCCGCAAACAAACCAGGCTAAGGAATTTTAATTGTTAGGTTGTGAATTTTGTCTTTGGACTTTGTTAAAGATTGGTTTTGCGTGTTGGTTTGAGGCTTATGAGTGTGTTGTGGTTGGGTTTGGTGTTTGGCGAAAGGCTTTGGAGGTTTCTGGGGTAGAATATTTAAGTGAGATTGAGCAAAATTCATTAACAGGTGACTGCGCTAAAGAAGTAGCAAATTACCTGGTAAACACGAGGGAACAGTAGTGTCGAAGAAAGCTAAAAGGCGAGCAGCAGAAACAAGATTTTCGCTGAGCCGATGGTTCCAAAAGATTTCAACAGCAAGACCTTCATCCCTAGTCGTCTCCATAATCGTAATCGCGTACGCGGTTTTCCTTTTCGGCGGTGGATTATTCACCCTGATTTCTTCGCCGCTTCCCGCATTCTTCACAGGCAAAGGCTACATTTTCCTGTACCCTGACCTTGGACAGCAATTCATATCCGACAGCGTAATTGCCATAATGCTGTACAGCATCGGATTCGTAGGACTCTTAGCCGTTTACCAAAGCACAAAATACGCCTACAAGCCCAGACAAGCGTACATGATGCTAGTCATAGGCGTAACACTCCTGCTGTTAGCGTACATCTTCCTGGAAGACGCCATACAAATCAAGCTCGGCGGCTAAACTCACCAAGGATTTTTCTTCAACCCCAACTTATACGCCACAAAATTCGTGACCAAGTGAATTGGAGGAGTGATTATGAGAACTGCAATCGCCAATTCCCAAGACACAATCGCCAACGGCAGCGAAAACAAAAGCGCACCCACAACAAAGTCAACCTGGTCAACAACAGGGAACAAACCGCCAGGAGCAATCCCTAATCGCCTTTTCAGAAAAGCCGCCGCTAAATCGCCTAAAAGAGCACCTAAAGGCGAAAGCACACTGAACAGAAACGGATAGCCGAAAAGGAAGCATTCAACCAACCCAACCGCAATTCCAACCGCTAAACCGAAAAAGAAGCCTCTGAAAGTCTTGTTGTTCCCGAAAACACGTTTTCCGTCAAAGAAGTTTTTTCCGAAATCCATCGCGGTTCCGCCGCCAGCAATCACCGGCACAGCGTTTGCGCAGTAAGCGGGAAACACGAATTTCAACGCTGCGATGATTAATGTGGCTAAGTCCATGTGATCAACCATCACTAAAGGAATGGGGAATCGTGAATTCCAGTTTCATCAATCCACAAGTAACAGCGTGTTTCTCTAGGGTTACTGCGTGTTTCTTCAAGCACCGCTTCCACCGTTTGCGGGCTTTCGGTGGGTTTCATGGCGATTATTGTGTCAGCCCAGAATTTTAAAACTCTGGTTGCCACAGGCTCCACACTGTGATATGGTTCATCCAGAACGCTTCGCACCTGACTTGTTAACACCACAGGGATCTTCTGGGTTTTCGCGGTTTGCGCCAGAATCGCCAGTTGCCTGTTCAGCTCTCGGTTTGGTCCGAACGCTTTTCCAGCTGATTCCGCAACTTTAGCCCTGTACAGCGAGTTGAGGGTGTCGATGACGATTAAACCGAAGTTTTTGGCGGTGTACTCTGAAATGCGGTCGATGACGGCGGTTTGCTCTTTGAAATCGGCGGGTTTTATCAGGATCACGAGGTCGGCGATTTCCTCAAATTTTCCAGAAGCAACTTGAGAGAGCCTTTTCGCGGAAAAGGTGTTGTCGCAGTCCACGAACAGAGTCTTGTAGCCTTGCATGGCGCAGTTCACGGTGCATTGCATCGCCAACGTTGTTTTCCCAGTTTCGGCTTCTCCGTAAACAAGCGTAACGCTTTCAGATGAAATGCCACCATTCAATTTGTTGTCAATGCAACCGCAACCAGTTAATATCTTCTTTATCACGCTAACCCACATCAAGGAGTATAAACTGCGAAACTAATAATCTGTTTTGCGCTTAAACGTTTGCCCTTGAACTCTAGCGCTTGGAAAAACTTATACCCCCTCTATAAATAGATTAAACTTGTGGTTGACGGAAAACTGTAGCGCCTTTAGGGCTCGGAAAAGTCTGTAGAGCCCCCTTATTTAAAGGTGAAAAGCGTCTGTGAAGGTAGACCCCTCTATAGTTTTCTGCATTGACTGGCCAATAGGCGGCAAATATGTTAGTTGGCTGTGCTGCGGTTAAGCTATCCCCTGTATAGATGGAAGCATCAGGAGAAATTGGTGATGCCTCATTTACGCGCTTATTTTTGGTGGTGGCCGTATGCGTCTTCCGAGTTTTATGCGCAACGCAATGCGGTACAGTTTCCGCAGCGACTTCACCAGCTGCTCCACACTGGACACATCTGAATAGATAAGCGGCACTTGCTCGTATTCTGCCAGCTTGATGGCGTAGTCATCTGGTTTCACGCGGTGAAAAACAACCACTTTCGGTTTCAAGCTGCTGGCACGCACAATCATCATAGGCAGGCACCCGTTATCCACGTTCGTGAACACCAACGCGCGGTCGGTTGTTGCCCCGAACAACTGTGCGTACTCCAAGCCCGAAAGCGCTTCAACCGCCTTCTTGCTGTCGATTACGGTGTAGCCGCTGACCTCTTTTACGAACTTGTCTTTGCAGGCGACTACTTCGCCGTTTATGGCTCTGCACAGGTATTCAACGCGAACAGGGATGGGGAATTCCCTGAGGTCCACGATGGCCACAGACGGCGAACTCGTCAGCTTCGCGAATTCTCGGGTGAAGCGGCTGCCCTTCTCCTCATCAATCTGTAGCAACGCCAAAACGAAGCGCCTGATGAACTTGGCGCCAGGACTTTTTCTTCTGCCGCTCTCGTAATCGCTTATAACCGAGGATGAAAGCGACATCCGCTCGGAAAGGCTTATTTGCGACACGGCGAAAAGCTCGCGCCACTTCCGCATGGTCGCCCCAGATTTGCTTGAGAGAATTATCTCTCCCGCGATTCTTCTCGCTAAAACCTCCCGGATACTAGGCGACACAGACACACGCAACCCTCCAGCGCACACTTCTCCCTTTAGTGATTAGGTATAAAACCCTACCGCTTTCACTTTTGCGACACGCGACATGCATCCAATTATTGAATTGAATTTATAAGCAAGCTTGTTCATAAGAGGCAGTACCGTTCAATGTCCACGGAGAGAAGACATGAACGTTAGCAACACGACAAGGAAGAATAAAAAAAGGAGTGATAGAAAAAATGGCAGAAAAATCAGACGTAATCTTCGTTGGAAACAAACCTCCCATGAGCTATGTCCTAGCTATCATAACAGCGTTCTCTCAAGCTAACCTTAAAGAGGTAACGTTGAAAGCCCGCGGACAAGCAATCACCACAGCCGTTGACGTAGCAGAAATAACTCGAAACCGTTTCCTAAAAGACTTGAAAGTGACAAAGATAGCTATCGGAACAGTCGAGATGCCACCCAGGGAAGGCGAAAACAGGTCTAGAATGGTTTCAACGATGGAGATTTCCCTTACGAAAGCATGACAATGACGGGCAACAAAGAAAAACCGAATTTAACTCTCCACTACTTTTCTTTTAATCTTCACAAATACGTTTTTTCGTCACACGCTACTTAGGTTTCGTGTTTTCTCTTTCCTGAAGGTAAGACTCAACTTTCTTGACAATCTCAACAAACGCTTTAGCCGCAGCCGAGTTTGCATGCTCAATCACGAAAGGCGAGCCTTTATCAGAATCCACGCCCACCTTCGGGTCTATCGGAATGCTACCGAGAAACGGAACACCTGTTTCTTCCGCCATCTTCTTTCCGCCGCCAGACTGGAAAATGTCAATTTTCTCCCCGCAACTTGGGCAGACGTAGCCGCTCATGTTTTCAACAATGCCAATTATGGGCATCCCAACCATCCGCGCGAACGTGATTGCCTTCTTCACAACGGCTCGTGAGAGTTCCGAAGGCATTGTGACTATGACCACGCCGTCGATGTTGGGTAAAAGCTGCGCGATGCTCAGGGGTTCGTCACCGGTTCCAGGCGGCAAATCAATAAACAGCACGTCTAGTTCGCCCCACACCACATCTGACAGGAACTGGCGTATAGCCGTCATTTTAAGCGGACCCCGCCAAATGGTAGGGGTTTGCTCTTCTGGCAAAAAGAAGTCAATCGAAACAACCTTTATCCCCAAGGGACCTGTGACTGGAAACGCGCCTGGCGGCCCCACTTTCACTCGCTGTCCTGTTAACCCCAATAGTCTGGGGACGCTGGGGCCATGGATGTCCGCGTCTAAAATGCCCACGTGTTCTCCGGTCAGGGCAAAAGCCGCGGCAAGGTTAACGGTTACAGTGCTTTTTCCTACGCCGCCTTTTCCGCTTATCACGGCAACCGTATGCTTAACATGCTTCAGTCGAAGCTTGAGAAGTTCTTGTTGTTCCCGCATTCGATTCCTGAATGTTTCAGCTGGGTTCGAGTTTTCCTTTGCGGTCATAAAAACACCTGCTACAGAAAGTTCTGACGCTAAAGCGGACTAAATAGTTTATGGTGGAAAAACTGAGCTGCTAATGGTTATTTCGGATTAATATTCTGAATTCATAAGTGTTTTAATCGTTTCCAGCGTGAAGTATTCGATGCAAGGTGAAGTCGAAATGAATGAACAAATCTTTAAAGCTTGCAAAGAATTGATTGATGACGCAAAGTTGGGTTGCGCTGACCTCGTTTTTAAAGACTTATGTCTAGAAGTTTTGTCCAGAGCACGCAATGTCCTCTCAGAAAAGCAGTTTAATCAGCTTGTCGCATATGCCGCAGAGAAAATGAAAGAGAAAATTCCTTTTGAAGTTCAGCCAGTGACAATTCAAGGATAACCCCAGAGAAACCATATCACTTTTTGCACAATGCGATGCTTTGCGGGGCTCGGAAGTCAACGCTGGCTTCGCCTTGTCTTAATTTTCCCCGATTTTAGGGACGGAATCGCAGGTTTATAGCCCGTTTTCTGCGCCTTGCTCTTTCACGCTGGAGCCAGCAGAAATTCCACACCTGAATCCTGCGAAGTATATGACAAATTTTATATTCTCCTCTGTAATGCAATAGAGCATCGTGCAAGAAGTGAATTTTGCACGCAAAACAGTAGAGGAGTTGAAATAGTCGATGTCCGATAGAGAGATGCACAAGGCAGTTTGCTCTGAATGCGGTCAGGAATGCGAAGTTCCGTTCAAGCCTGACCCGAATAGGCCAGTTTACTGCCGAGAATGCTGGTCAAAGAAACGACCACCAAGAAGGCGATATTAAGCTTTTAACGCTTAACACTTGACTTTATTTATTCAATATTTTTTTCACTTTATTTTTTTTGGGGCTGGCGCTTTTTGCAGCCAAAACCTAAATATCAAGGAACCGTTCTAAGCATTCAGAAACCGCTTGTGGGCCGGTAGTTCAGCTGGTATGAACGCCTGACTTGCACTCAGGAGGTCGGGGGTTCAAGTCCCCCCCGGTCCACCAAATCCTCAATCGTTTCTTGTCACTTAATTTTTAAGCCGAGAGGCACCAGTCTTCGGAAGTGTTCATCGTTGGTTTCCAGAGTCAGGTTGTAAGCCATGGCTGTGGCGGCTATTAAGAGGTCTGCGTCAGGCAGTGGGTTGCCGTCTTTTTTCAGTTTGCAGTAGACGTCACAGTATGTTTCTATGATTTTGTTGTCCAGGTTTATGACCGCGAAGCTTTCTTCCAGCAGATGCTTCACTTTTGTTCTTTTCTTGTTTTCGATGCCCCGTAAAGTCTCGATAAGCGATAAAGGCGAGATTGCCCCTGAACTGTACTTCTTCGCTTTAAGCATGTCGATTATGACGCCTGTGTCAAGGATATTCATGCGAAAGTAAACGTCTCCCTGAACTCCTCGCTGGACTCAACCATTCCCTTGATGTCTTCCTCAGTGAGTAGGTTTGCTAGTTCTTCGAAGGCTATTTTGCTTTTCAGAAGCCGCCGCTCGGTATAGAGTTCGAGAAGGAATTCGCCCCATTCCTTGTTTCCCTTGGCTTTTTCGAGGCGTTCTTTGACTTCAACAGGAACGGAGATTGTCACATACTTGTTCATGCATGAAATGATAGTAACATAACTATATAGCTATTGCGATGTGCGGGTATGAACGCCTGACTTGCACTCAGGAGGTCGGGGGTTCAAGTCCCCCCGATCCACCAAACAGAGCTTAAGACAACAAGTTTTATGTCACGATTTATGTAAGACCGCATTAAGATTGAAGGGTGATTAACAGATGTGCCGGGGCTCTGCAGACTTGGCATATGGGAGAAAATGCAATTATCTGTCAGCTGTCGCGGTCATTTTGATGATGCAGTGCCGTCGAAGTCACCGTTTTGATCAACATTTGCTTGTGAGAGGTCACGCGCCTTTCGAAACAATACATATAAAACTGTTGAACCCCGTTAGAAGCTGTATGAAGAAATGGCTGATAGTGCTCTGCGCTGTTATCGTAACATGCAGTCTATTGACGGCTTTGTTACTGCTAAAGCTTCCCTCGGCGACTTCTGACGTGCCCGCGCCGCCCACGCCCACCCCAACGCCTACTTCTGCGCCCACTCCCACTCCTACCGCCACTCCCATAAGCACTGCGCAACCTGTAAGTCAGGAGTTACAGCAGGCAATAAACCAAGCCATCACCTTCTTGAACCAGACCGAGCACCCCATCGGTTTGATGATGCTTAACGTAATTTACCGACAGTTCGGCATAGCAGAATTTGAGGATTCATTGCAGCGCTACGACCAACTGTACGCTTCTGGCAACGATCCCCTGATACCGATATGGCGGCGCATCGCCGATTATAACACTTCTGCCGTTCAGCCAGAGGATTTCAACGCAGTGACGGACCCACTTGACCGCCTCACGATTCCTGCTCTCTTCTCCGACCGAAGGAGCCTGCCCGACGATTACGTATCTGAACTAACAGGCGCTGTGGATTATGGTTATTATTGCGCGTCACAACCCACCAATGACGGAAGCATTGATGATGGAGCCTACTTGCTGACACATGCTTTGCTGGCCACCATCTGGCTGCAAGACAACCACTGCAACATCCAACTACCGGACGGCTTCATAAGTGACCTATACCAGATGAACGCTGCATTAATCGGGGACGGCTCACGAGTCAACGACATTCAACTCGAAGCTGCTGCTTTCCTCTATGAGGCAGGGCAAGGTAGCCTAGTTAACTCGGCCTTTGTGCAGAACGTCATTGCAGCTCAGTTTACTGACGGTGGCTGGTTTGCTGATCAAAATGCGCGTTACTACACAGACTGGCATCCTTCAGTTTTGGCACTCATGATAGTGCTGCACGTAGCACACCCCGTAACATCATACCCACCCATGATAGCTCCCCCACCAAACTAACACACAGAAAAACAATACAAAACAATAACCCAGCTTCTCTTTCATGTTCTCGAGAGGCTTGTTCTTTTTTGACGGTTACTCCAGTCGTTGTTTCTTGACGCCCTAATTTGAGAAAGCTTAAAGTCACATACACACAAAGAGTATAATGAGATAGAAACACACGATGAAGAAATCTATTGCAGCCGCCATCTGCGTAATCGTATTATTCAGTCTTCTGGTTGCGCCCTTGCTGCTAAGGCCTCCATTGGTTGCATCACAGGACGAGCTACAAACAACCCCAAAAATCACCCCTTATCCAGACTTGAAAAGTGGTCCAGAGGGAACCGCTCAAAGTGCGCCCCAAAACACGCCACAACCAACGCAACTAACGCAACCAACACCCACAGCTTCCCCAAAACCAACCAGCCAAAAGACCGATGACAAGTTAAAAGTAGCGATAAATCACGCCGTCACCTACTTAGAACAAATAAATGAACCGTACGCTCTGCTAATGCTTAACGTAATTTACCGCCAGTTCGGCATACAAGAATTCAAAGACGCACTCCAACACTACGACGAAATACTATCTTCCTGCTCCCACTCTTTAATGAAATTATACCGCCGCATCGCCGACCATAATAACACCGTAGATGAAACGGATTTCAAAGCAATCATAGAAAAGGTAGACGCCATAACAATCCCAGCCCTGTACGCAGACCAAAGGAACCCTCCAAGCAATTATCCAACCGTACTCATAGATGCAAAATACAGCGGAGGCTACATGTTGACCCATGCGCTGCTGGCAACAATTTGGCTACAAGAAAACAACTGCAACATATCATTGCCCGATAACTTAATAGAAATCCTGTATTATGACACTGCCGCACTAACCGAAAGCGGCTTACCAGTGACAGACATTGCACTTGAAGCAGCTGCATTTCTCTACGAGGCAGGGCAAGGTAACCTGGTCTACCCCGACTTTGCGGAAAACGTCATCGCAACCCAAAACCCCGACGGCGGCTGGTCACTCTCAAGCGGCACTCTAAGCTTTTCAAACTGGCACCCTACAGTATTGGCACTCATGATATTGCTGCACGTGGCATACCCAGCTGCATCGTATCCGCCCATGATTGCACCAGCATCAAGCTAATTCTTATGTGACTGCAACAGAGTTATTTCGATAAAATTAATATTCAACATGAAGCGTAAGAATGTAGCCATCAACCTAATCGATGAAGGCCTATTGAACGAGAAAAGTTAAGAAAACCGAGGATGAATAAATGAAAAAGTTACTGGTATGCGCTCTTATGGGCTGTTTGATTGCGTGTGTTCTTGCTTCGTCAGTTTCAGCTCAGTTGCCTTATTTCAGCGTTAACTTTGATAGAGTAAGCTACGATATGGGTTCCCCAGCAACCGTTGCCATCAATATTTTAACTGATAATCAAGCGTTTGACATAAGGGAGATGGGGATTCAACTTTATTTCATGAGAGACGATGGATCATTTTTCGTCACTCCGGCATATGTATTGAACTACACTGACAGCTCCTTGCAAATAGCCGCAAATGATAATGTAACAGAATATGTGAACTTCAATATGCCACAAAGAAGTGACCTTATATCAGGAGAATTCTCCTACACATTCTATACATACATTAGAGAACAGGGAACAACTACGTATTCCTATGAGTCAACTGATCAACTTGATGCCTTTTCCTATGGGTCCAATTGCGTTCTCCAAGGGTCTGATATAACGCCGTCACCTAATCCAACAACTGAACCGACGCCTACTCCTGCCCCGACACCGACCCCCACGCCTACCCCAACCCCAACGTCGACCCCGACACCTATAGGTTTCTTCACAGCAGAAGTGTTAATCGGAATAGGTGCCGTTATAGCAGTAATTATAATCGTAATAATTCTGGTAATGCTGATAAAGAGGAGAAAATGAGCTGAACTCTTTTTCTCTTGCAAACGTGCTTGTCTCCAAAGTTTGAGAGCAATTGCCTAATAAAAAGCACAAGCAAAAATAGGTCAAGAGTGGCGGGAAAAATGTGAAAAACAAACTTTGCTTTCCTGACCACTTTCAGGGACTCATTGGTGATTAAGTATTTTTTTCGCGTACCCTTGTTTTTGTTTAAGGAAGATTTGCCGCCCTATGTGTGTTCTCGTGTTGTATAGTCAAAGCTTAGATCAATTTAGATTCTGTGTTGTGTACTACACGGGTTACTTTGTTATTCTTTGTTGAATCCGTTGTTTAGGATTAGTGCCTGTATGAGTGGGGAAAGAGAGGTTCCAAGTTAAAAATTTTGAGGCATTGAGGGTTTGCCGGGATCTTCATGCACCTTATTAGAAGAATTAAAAATACCTAAAACCCGCTACTGTTTAAATTGAACTTTGGAAGAGTTTTTCAGCCTCTTCTTCCCTTGTGTGTGACCCCGAAAAAAATGAGGGGGAAGATTGTTTGGTTTTTACGGTTTGTTTACCGTTTTCTCAGCATCAGTATGATTATCAAGCCGACTGCTATGATTGCTATGATTGCTCCCGCGCCGATGCCTAACACGTAAGTGTCAGTCATTGTTGGCGGCACGGGTGTGGGTGTAGGTGCAGCTTGCGGTGCTTCATCAACAGTTAGGTATGTTGATGCGGTTGATGGTCCGTAGGATTTGGTTCCTTTGAATGTGGCGAATATCTGGTATGTTCCTGGAACGTCGGGACTGAATGCTAAGCCGTAGTTACCGTCTATGTCGCTGGTTGCGTTGCCGATTTCGTAGAAGTTGCCGTTAGGATCAAGCGTCTCCAAGATAACTTCGACACCTTTAGCATCTGTCGGCTTTATCTGCTGCATGAACACGTACGCCATCCACTTAGTCATGTCTTTGTCGGATATTGCTGGAGTGCCCTTAAGCGTCCAGTCTACTAGGTCATTGGTGTTGCGCCTGCCGCTGGGAGTCTGGTCGGTGACCGTGCCCGTTATCATTACGCTTGTTCCATGCACTGAAGAGCCTGGTGACGCCTCGACTGTGGTAGCGCTTGGCCCTTTGCCGTAGGCATATATCATGTTGTCTAAGCTGTTGCTTTCAACTAATATGCCGTCTGCGATGGCCATGCCAGTGCCCCAGTCTAAGCCGCTCCATATTTCTGTTCCGTCAGTGAGGTTGATGCACTTCAAAGTGTAGCCGCGGATTATTGGGTGCGTGTATGAGTGCTCCCAAGAGGACGTGTACATCTTGCCGTCAGAGATTACATAGTCGCCGACGGGATAGTTGCCGTAGGGAGATTCATCGCCGATGCCTTCAGCGTCGTATTTCCATACAACGTCTCCTGTAGTAGCGTTTAGAGCCAATAACTCTCCAGTGTAGCCACCGTCAATTATAACAAGTCCGTAAGCGACGTTGATGTGCGAGTTGTAGAACTGGTATTGTGATATTTCACCTGGTTCCGTTTGCCATAGCTGCGTACCTGTTTTCGCGTCGTAGACCCACACCATCAGCTGCTTTGATTCCGAGTAGACTATTATGCCATTAGGGCCTACTTCCGGATAAACGCCGTTCATGCTGAAGCCGCCGGTGAACATTCCTGCGACTGTAATGTTTTTGGTTGTGTCAACGTATGGTGGTGTGATATTGGGGGATTTCCAAATCTGAGTGCCTTTGTTATCCTCTGCTAGGCTAATGTTCATAATCCATCCGTAATTCGTTCCTGCGGGGGTGTATGATCCTCCTGTGCCAACAATCATGTATCTGCCTTCGCGAATGCATTGGATGTTGCCGCCAGAGATGTCGGGTATTGAGAAGTTCTGCCACCACATTTCGTTGCCGTCGTGCACGATGTTGAAGTCCATGGCGTAGGAACTGAAGAATCCCTGCGCTCCGAAGTACGGGTCTTCTGCTC
>Ga0315550_1000186_pt1 | contig 36926 bp, 34 predicted proteins | sample SalMarSW160190MG_2_FD_203100 | JGI IMG/M metagenome (GOLD analysis project Ga0315550, IMG submission 203100) | Salt marsh sediment microbial communities from the Plum Island Ecosystem LTER, Massachusetts, United States - Salt Marsh Sediment SW1601-90 ...
GAATCTGGTTCCAGGATGCTCTTGCACATTCAGTTGATCTGCCTTTGGAAGGTTTCAGAGTTCACTTTTGAAGCGAAAACGGTTCGCTTTTCAATTGCTCCTAACAGTATGTGTTCTTATCAAACTGAAGCCCCCAGAAAAATAATGCTAGCATCCCTGGTCAATCTTGACGAATACCGGCTTAGCCACGTTGATCTCACTTGGAGTTATAAGCCGATTGATTTTAAACTTATTGTGGCATGTACGATCAAAAGAGGAGGTGCTTTTAATTGGGAGAGCTGAGGCGTTCCCCCCGATTGGTCTCTTTTAGCTGGAGAGCTTCGCCTAAGGTCTAGCAGGGCTGTGCTGGCTACTTAACTCATCCGTCCAATCTTTCTGTACGTATGCGAACCTGTTGACTTCATCCGAATGGGATACCATACTGCCCGATCTTTTACTTCCTCGACATTGGGCGGAATATCCGGGATTCAGCTACAAAGTGCAACTCTGGATTAGAACCAAGGATCCAGAGTTCTCGGTTTCGAATCCGAAGAAGGGGGTCTTTGAGAATCACACTGATTTAGCAAGGGCTACCAGTGAATGTGAATATGTCTTCTCAGATGTTAGGGGTTACCCAATCCCTTTTGGCCCAGGAAAATGAATTCAAAGATTTGGAAAAGCCTGACGGTCTACGTTTCATGAGGATGGCTGAATTTGAGAGCTCTGGGGGATAGGCTCATAACCGCCAGATCCTAGGTTCTAATCCTGTACAAGTGGGCTTGGAAGGAAAAAGGCACCCTTTCAGGTGCCTTCAGGTAGCGGGGCTCAGATTCGAACTGAGGACCTTCAGGTTATGAGTTCGCTTCCTAAAAAGGGGGCCTTGGACCGTCAGGTTGGTGTTCCAAGGGTGGCCTTGCGGTTTTCGACTGCTCGGAACCCAGCGAGAAATAGTTTCAATGATCCTACACGCGGAGAGTCAACCTGGCAAGTGTAGTCGGGGTTTGAACAGGAACGCCACAAACCTCACTTTCATTCTTCTGTGTTGTTCTTGGTTGTTGAATCTACGAAATCACAGTCCGCCTTCCTTAATAGGAGTTCAAGACCGTGATTGTATCGCTCATTCTGTGTCTAAGCACACTTTCCAGAACGGATGTCCTTTTTCGGCCACCACAGATATTGAATATTGGCACAGGTAGTGTTATCATAGGTATGAAAGAGCTTTCATGATAACAGTTACAGTACGCAATATCCTTTCTTTATTTTGTGCATTTTATTTCTTACACATCCCGGGCGGATTGGCGCTCGCAGCAACCTGAATTCAGCAAATTCAACGATCTCCAGTAGATGAGCATTTTTCGCAGGCGGGAAGTCTCTTCAGAGTAGGTCGGTTCCTCTTTAGCATGAGATAATCTCCAAGTGACAACCCTTGATCAGCGCCCATGATGTCAAGGACTTTTAGAAATACGGGCAAAGGTGGCACTTTGCGATGAAAGTGAAGAATAAAGTCCAACTTATTACCTATCCGGATTCATTGGGTAGCGATCTAAAACAACTTGCCCAGGTGCTGGATCAATACTTCCCAAATACATTCGAAGGCGGAATCCATATTCTGCCGCCTTTTCCTTCTTCCGGGGATCGAGGTTTTGCTCCTTTGACCTACATGGAGATTGAGCCGAAGTTCGGTTCCTGGGAGGATATCAAGAGACTGGGCAACGAATCCCCTATCCTGCTTGATTTGATTATCAACCACATATCCTCGAAATCATGCTATTTCCAAGATTACCTGCGAAATGGATCCAATTCTGCCTATGCAGATTTGTTCATACCCATTGAAAGATACTGGCCAAACAGGAATCCCCCCAAAGAGGAAATCGAGAAGATATTCCTGCGTCGACCACTTCCGTATTCTGATTATTCAATTCAAGAAACTGGAGAAGTACGAACCCTCTGGACAACTTTTGGGAAAACCACTCCCTCAGAGCAAGTGGACATTGATGTAAATTCCACAATTGCCAGGAAGCTAATAACAGAAAGCCTCCAAAATTTTAACAAGAATAATGTGAAGATTGTTCGTCTCGATGCGGTGGGTTATGTGATCAAGAAAATTGGCACTTCGTGTTTCTTCATTGAGCCGGAAATCTTCCAATTCTTGGACTGGTTACAGGGAATTGCAGATTCATTGGATATTGAACTACTCCCCGAGCTACATGCGGAATATTCTACCCAGCTCAAATTATCTGAGAGAGGTTACTGGATCTATGACTTTATTCTCCCCTACATGATCCTTGAGGCCTTAACATTTAAGAACAGCAAGAAACTGAAGGATTACCTGGCCCAACGGCCTCATAAACAATTCACGATGCTCGATTGCCACGATGGTATACCTATCAAACCGGACTTGAACGATTATTTCGATGTCGATAGTGCCAAACACCTCATTCAAATATGCCTCGAACGCGGAGGCAACCTGAGTCGTATATTTTCTCCGAGGTTTAGAGATCCTGATGGCTTCGATGTACACCAGATCAGAGGAACATATTACTCATTGTTAGGATGCGATGATGATGCATATCTGGCCGCCAGGGCTCTACAGTTCTTCGTGCCCGGTGTTCCCCAGGTCTATTATGTTGGGCTACTGGCAGGAGAAAATGATACGGTTGAAGCAGCGGGATGTGGAGATGGTAAAGAAATAAACCGCCACAACTATTCCGTCCAGGAAATCGATCAAGAAGTGCAGCGCCCTATCGTTAAAGATTTGCTCAATTTAATTCAATTTAGAAATTCCCATCCAGCATTCAACGGGGATTTTACGCTGAATACTTGTTCCGATCACAAAATATCCCTGGCCTGGAACAACATGGATAGGTATGCCAGGTTGAATATTGACCTGCAAACCGGTACATTCGCAATTACTTACAACGAAGGTTCTTCCAACGAAGAAAAGGCACTTGCTTTTGGGTGAAATGCTGACTCCAACCGAGGAAGGGCAACCATCTTATCGTTGACTTGGTTTCACCCTTCGACGTGTTCATCATCCCCGGTTTGATCGAACACCTGCCTCTGCCGGTCGTTGTTCATCCCAACGCACCGGTTTTTACACGACATCAGCTATGGTTCGATAAACACTACGTCGTACTCTTTCGTGATCAAGATATCCGCTAAATGCTGATGTCCGGCGATGATCTTATGCTCTAGCCTGAGTACTTGCTCGATAAAAGGGTCGCCGACTTCGTTTCCTCGTCTTCTTTTCTGGCGGTGTTCAAGCGTATCGAGCCAATTCCTGGATACGAATATCCGGGTATTGACATGTCTGAGTAAAGATGTATAGGTTCCTTCTGCAATCAGCACTTTGATTCCATCCAGGTTGATGATTTCTTCTTCTATCGAATTTGAATCATAATCAACAAGAGGCTTAACGATTTCTCTTTGCCCCTGAATGGCGTCCACAAGGCTTTGTTCCAGCACATCAAGCTTGACTTCGACGTGAGGTCCCAGCCATTCGGGATCTTCTCGCCGTTTCAAGTCATTTAATTTGGGCGGAAGTACAAAATAATCATCCTGTCCAAGCACGACAGATTTGATTCCAGTTTTTTCCAATTCGTCTGCAATTGCTTTGCCAGTTTCAGATTTGCCGCAACCAGATTCTCCGGCTACAGTGATGACGTATCTGGTCTTTTCCCTCTCAACATCTCGAAGGATACGTGAAACAATCTCACGTGCCGCTCGCTTATGGTAGTCCTGCAGAACAAGCTTATCGCCTTTCATGATAAACCTCGTTGTACGTTCCAGGGGAGGTCTTCTTCAAGATTCCGTACATCAACATCCATGCGTCCTGAACTGCTTCCTCGGGTCGAGTATGCGTGACGTGAAGCCATGACCACCATCTTGTTGATGCTTGAGCTTTGCGTCAATTCCACCTTGTTCACATCGCCTGGCTGGTAATTTCTTCTACCTTGCGAGTGGTATTCGAATTAACAGCATGCCAGGCCAAGTCACCGCCTATAATCCCATCATGAATTGAAAAATGCGATCATTATGACCCGGCAGAGGTTCATGCTCGAAATCGGGATATATCACCATTTCCTTAGGGGAAACGATCTTGTTATATACGGCGAATTGGGTTGAAGGTGGGCAGATGGTATCCATCAATCCAATCCCCCACATCACTTCCGCCTGGATGTGGGAAGCTAGGAATTGGATGTCGATGTAGCTTAAAGTTTCAAAGACACTCTTTTCAAGACGATGTGTAGGGTCCGAATGACGGAAAAATTCTTGGAGTTCCTGGTAGGCATCCTTTGCCTGGTCCATTTCCCACACCCGTTTGTAATCGCTGAGGAAGGGAAATACCGGAGCCGCGCGCTTGATGCGAGGTTCCAGAGCGGAGCAGGCAACAGCCAGGGCGCCTCCTTGACTACTGCCGGTTGCGCCCACCCGATTCGCATCAACCTCAGGCATTTCCATAACAATGCCGGCAAGCTGTGCAGCATCAAGGAAGATTTGGCGGAAGAGCAACTTCTCCGGTGAACCCTTCAGAGCATCCTCCAATCCGCGGATGATATGCCCGTGGATGGTGTTTCCAATGACACTGCTCCTGTCTTCCGACAATCCTGCCTGCCCGCGGCAGTCCAATGCCGCTACGGTGAACCCCTCCGAAACATATCCGAGCTTGTCGGACCAATCGCCGGAGTCGCCCGTATACCCGTGGAACAGTAAGATGGCCGGACAGGGATGATCAGATTGATCCGGCTTCAGCAACTTCGCGTGAATGCGCGCCCCGCCCACCCCGGTAAAATACAAGTGAAAGCATTCCGCATTCGCTATCTTGAACTCAGCGGGAATTAGGTCTACCTGCGGATCGGTCGCCCGCATATCGGCGAGGCCTCTCTCCCAGAAGGCATCAAAATCATGTGGGCGCGGACTCCTGCCCTGATAGGTTCCCAACTCCTCAAATGGAAGATCGAAAATGAGTGGCATTCTTTTCTCTCTGGCTTGGATTGCTTCCCTTAATGGTAACTCCGGTAGACACGGTAGACACGGAAGCCACGACGATCCCCTTGGAGCAGGTGAGAATGACATCTACCTTTTCTACTTCTCACCGTCGCTGCATCCACCGATCATCCAGCCATGCCCTGAGATCGACGACCCGCCCATTGGTCACATGCGGAACTGCCAACCCCCAGATCACGACGCACCCAGAAGTGGCACGGCACTTGTGTACACCGCACCTGTATCCCACATCGACGAAATCCTGGAAGCGGCAACCATCCGCGAGTTCGACCCGCACACTCGGCCCATCGTTGCTACGAGCCTCGTTGCTCATCCCTTAAGCGAGCCTTGGAGTAGCGCCGTGATGATCTGGCGCTGGAACAGGATAAACACCACGAGGGTGGGCACCAGGATCAGAATTGTAGCAGCGCACAGCAGGGGGATATCGGTCGCGTAGTGGCCTTGGAAATATCCCAGCGCACCGGCCATCGTTCGCTGCGTCGGGTCCTCGACGAGCACCAGCGCAATGAGAAACTGGTTCCACGTCCAGATGGACATGAGGATCCCGAGCGACGCGATCGGCGGGCGCGCGAGCGGGACGTGAATGCGCCAGAACAGGTCCCAGGTGGTCGCGCCATCGACGCGGGCTGCCTCTGAGAGCTCGCTTGGCATGTTGACGAAATGGGCGCGCATCCAGAAGACGGCAAAGGGCATGTACAAGGCGATCAGCGGCAGCACGATCGCGAGCCGGCTGTTGTAGATATGCATCGCCCGCTCCAAGAAGTAGATGGGGATGATGATCCCAGGGAACGGGAGCGTCAGCCCGAACACGAACAGGAAGAGGAGCGCGGACGCGCCAGGGATGCGGAGCATGCCAATGGCAAACCCAGCCATCGTCGAGAGGATAAGGGACACGGGCACGACGGCGAGTACGATGAACGTGCTCGACGCAAGGGTCTTGGGCATCTGTGCTACGCGGAACGCCTCCACGAAGTTCCCCCACTGCGGGTCCGCGGGCCATTCGAGCCCGTTGGGTACAGTATTCGACGGATGCAGCGCGGTCATGAAGATGCTGATAAAGGGCAGGATCGTGACCGCCATTAGTGCCAGGAGGAGGATCCGGCCGGTCCATATCTCGCCGCGAGGTGCCCTCATAGCGCCCTCTCCCGGCTCAGCCACTGGATCGGGATGATGACCGCAACGACGAGGACCATGAGCATGACGGCCAGGGCAGACGCTAGCCCCACAGCTCGCTGGGTGAACGCAAGGACGTAGATCTGGATCCCGGGGACGGATGTCGCGTTGCCTGGCCCCCCGGCCGTCGAGACCCAGATAATGTCAAATGCGGCTAGCGCGGCGATCACTGTCACGGTCAGGCACACGCCGATCTCATATCTGAGGAGCGGTATGGTGATCGCGCTGAACTCCCTGAACCAACTGGCGCCGTCTATCCTCGCGGATTCGTACAGGGCCGGGTCAACCTTCGTCATGCCGGTCAAAAGCAGGACGATGCAGAATCCCAGCAGTACCCAGATGCCGATGAGGCCGACTGCTGGGAGCGCCCAGTCGAAGTCACCGAGCCAGGCTGTGGTGATCGCTCCCAGGCCAACGGCCCTGAGGATCTGGTTGATCAAGCCCGGGAGTGCCAGCAACCAGCCCCAGATAATGCCGGCTGCGACAAGCGGGATAACCTGGGGCAGGAATAGAACGGTCCGGGCTATCGCTCCGAGCCGCCCGGTCGCTACGCGGTGTATTACGCTCGCGACGATGAGACCGAGGCCCACCGGAATGATGCTGAACCACACCACCAGCCAGAACGCATTTTTGATAGTCCCCAGCAGGTTGGGAACCTGGAAGATCGTTACGTAGTTCTTCAATCCGACCCAGGTCATAGGGCCGACGCCGTTCCAGCGAAAGAACGAGTACAGAATGGTCAACAGGAGAGGCATGAGCACGAAGAGCACGTACATGAGCAGCGCGGGCAGGACGAACAGCCAGCCAACAATAGTCTCCCGGCGGACTCGTTTGCTGAAGTGAGCCCGCCGGGAGATCATATGCACCCCGGGACGATTACCTAACGTCTCTACATCGATGTCACTTTCGATCCTGGTAGGCGCTGTCATCGTCCTGAGGCTCTCGTCCTTATTGAGTGAGCTCTCTTTCGTATTCTGCCTGAACGGCCTGGAGCAGACCGGCAGCGTCTTGCTGACCACCGACCATCTTCTGGAGCTCGGGCGTCCAGCCCTGGGCGAAGATTGAGCTCGTCGCATTGGCGATGAAATCCATCGAATTGCCGGCCGCGCCGACGATAGGTCCGGCGGCAAGCGTCTCGTTCGTGACTGAGCCGGCAGCAGCGGCGGGCATCATCGCACCCTCCGGGCCGCCCGGGTTCGAGCCACCGATGTTGACGTTGATCGTGCGGGCAGCATCGTTCGAGGCGACCCAGTTGAAGAAGAACGCAGCGCAGTCCGCGTGCTTGGCGTTGGCTGCGATCCCGTAGGTCAGCGGGGCTGACATCGCAGCAGGTGCTCCACCGGCCTCGGCAGGCGGCATCAGGAAGAACCCGACATTGCCGGGCATACCGGCGTCGTAGCCGGCGTTCTGCCAATCGCCGTTGAAGGTGAAGACACCCTCGCCCTGCGTGAACCGGGAGGCAGCGTCAGTGTACTCGATGGCGTTGATGTCGGGCGGGAAGTAGCCGGCCTGAATCCAACGCTCGAGGTGCTGGGCGGCGAGGAGGTTCGACGGCGTATCGATCGTCGCGCCGGGCTTCTGGAAGATCCAGTCGTTGATCGGTCCGACCGGGCCGTAGGCGGCCATCAGGTTCTGGAGCGGGAATGCGAGCCCCATGCCGCTCTTGGCACTGCCCCACTCCATGATCGGTTGGAGCCCGGCCGCCTTGGCCTTGGCGAGCAGGTCGTCGAACTCGGCAAGCGTCTTGGGCGGCTCGGTCATCCCGATCTGGGCCGCCAGCTCCTTGTTGTAGAAGATGCCTGTCAAGCTGTAGTTGAGGCCCATGGCGTAGAGGGTCCCGCTGCCGCGTGTGCCGTCTGCGGCGACCCGGTTCTGGTCGAGCTGTGGCACCGGCCACTTGTCCCAACCGAACGCCGCCGCGTAGCCGTCGAGGTCCATGAGGAGGCCGTCCTTGGCGAACGAGACCATCGTCGGCAACCGGAGCAGGTCAGGTGGGTTGTCACCCGCGAGCAGGAGCGGCGTCGTGGTGATGAGATTCGCGAATTGGTCCTGCTTGATATCCCAGGTCACGCTCGGGAACTGCTTGGTGAACTCCTCGGCAAGATCGAAGGGGATGGTGAATCCTGTCTCGAAGTAGGCGTTCAGCTCGACAGGATCCGTCCCGCAGTTCGGAACCGTGGCGGCCGGAGCCTCCGTCGGTGCGGTGCTCGGCGGCGCTTCGGTAGCAGCCGCTGTGGTGGGAGCCTGTGTTGCGGCAGGGACAGTCGTAGTTGCCGGCGCACAGGCACCCAGCATTATGGTGCATAGAATTAACAAAGAAATCGATGTCAATGTGATTTTCTTCATGCTCTTCTCCTATATTATATGGCGGAACATCTTCTTCTTCCGAATCTTATTTTGAATGTAATCGACAATAAATAGTCTCCTCGTTGTTGGTCACCTCCTTTGACTGGCTAGAGAGAATATATCTCGATCAATGGACTTTGAGAATTGCGTCATCGCGTTCGCCGTGGTGACAACCGCGGTTTGTTTATATACAGGATGGGTTCGAAAATTTCGTATGAGAATAGAAACCATGGATCCCGCTGCTCTTGTTTTTCTACGCACCTCGGCGCAAAAGGGAATATGAATAGAATAGAGAAAGTGTTTCGATGAAAGCACTTTCATCGAAATTGTAGCATAATGCCCTTTAGGCGTCAACGATTACCCCGACGTTTAGCTATGTGAGAAGAGGACCGGGATGTTAGAATTCGGTATCAAGGCGCACGGGTGAAGCTTTTATGCTGTTAAGCGTTCAATAATTGTCAGTGGAAGTTTAATGTGTTGAACTGGCCGTGAATCATCTTCGATATGCGCAAGTAAAATTTCAATTGCGAGACGACCGGATTCATCCAGGTGTTGACGAACAGTTGTGAGATCTGCAAACTCCGCCATATCGAGATCATCGAAACCGATAACCGCTAGCTCATCTGGAATTCTGACCCCAAGCTGGTGTGCAACCTGGATCATGCTTAGCGCCTGAAAATCGGTTGCAGCAAAAACAGCAGTCGGCGGGACCGATGTTTTTAGAAGTTCATTCGCTGCCTGACGGGTCTGTTCAATTGTATAAGGCGCTAAACGGACGTATTTATCTTCAAGGACAATACCCGCCTCTTGCAAACCTTTCCTGAAACCTACCAAACGCAAGCTGACGGGATGTATAGCGTATTCAGGCAAATCGGTATCACCTAAAAATGCGATCCGGTGGTGTCCCTTCGCTACAAGGTACTCGGCTACCATCCGCCCGCCAGCCACATCATCAATTTCGACACTATTCAATTTCCTGTTAGGAAATTCGATCAGTACAGTCGGGACATCGTGCTTAATCAAGTAGTCCACATAGGCATCGTCAACTGGCAGCGACATGATTACCAACCCATCCAGATTGCCTGTGAGTGGTAAGGATGTGATGTAACTTTGTAATCGATCGACCGAATCAACCGTGTAGATGATCAATTCGCTATTCTTCTTAGATAATTCTCCAGCGATACCCCGTAAGCGTTGGACGAAGGAGGGTGCCGTAAAAAAGGGGGTAATTACACCAATGCGTCCATTCTGGCGCAAAGCGCGAGCACGAGCCTCAGCCTTAGGTATGAACCCAAGAGCATCGATGGCGGCAACGACCTTCTGCCGCGTCTCAGCACGAACTTTATCAGGTGAATTTAAAACCCGGGAGACGGTTGAAATGCTCGTCCCAGAGTATTCTGCAACATCATAGATGGTTGGGTTTTTCTTCTTAGCGCACATTATTCACCAACAGAGATCATGAAAGCACTTTCAATATAGCATAATTGAGTACATTATGCCCAGGTGAGTATCTTTTTAGGATATTTGAGACTGATGTGCCTTTGGAGCCTCCCTGTCGTGTTACTCTGCAAGATGCTGCACCGCCGTCTTCAAAGCAAGCTAATTATTTAGCCGGATAGGGATGGCCTCGCTGTGCTCTTCAAGCCTCTTGTGCTGGCTACTTAACTCATCCGCCGATCTTTAGGTACGTATGCGAACCCGTTGACTTCATCCGAATGGGATACCATACTAACTGATTTTCTACTTCCTCGACATTGGGCAGAATATCCTTTATTCAACTACCAACTCTGATGGTTGGAATAGTATCCTAGATCGCATTAGTGGCATTACCCTCTCTCTAGGACATTTTCTCCACAGTCAACGGTTTGTGGATTCGAACCCAGGATCCACTGGTTATCAGTTCGAATCCTAAATGACAACCCTACCCCTTCTCATTTTCCGAGAATCTGGGGAACCTTAAAGAATCCGATGGCACGGACCAATATCCCCGGGGTCCTTAGTCCTAATCCTGAAATACACACCTAAACGCTGTTTCTTTAAGAGAGGAAGCGGGGCTCAGATTCGAACTGAGGACCTTCAGGTTATGAGATGGAATCCTAAAATGGGTACCTTAGACCGTCAGGCTGGGTTTCCAAGGATAGCCTTGCGAATTTCGATTGCTCGAAACCCGGTGAGCCTCAATGACTATCTGAGTGTGATTATATACGATGAAGATTAATGGAACAAAAGTTGGATAATCTCGAATATGATAAGACCCATTCCGGATCCACATTCTTACAAGTTCAACTTCCAAGTCGAATCGAAGAATTCATTTAGACCTTATACTACCAAAGACGGATCACCTTCTGCCCGTCCCTCATCTGGCCGCGAATCTTTTCCGTGTGGCGCAACGTGGCAAACTCCCGCTCCAGTTCGGGTAGGCCCATCGCAAGCTCCTGCGCAAGGGCCTCCGCAGTCACCCCGCCGGTCTCCGCCAGAACCTTCAGGATTCTCGATTGCGTCTCGGTCAGGCTTGCATAGTCCTCATCGAGTTGAGACAGTGTTTGCGCGCTGCGTACTGCCCACGGATCACACGCACGGGCAGGGGAGAGTGCTTGCATGTAGCATGCCTCGCACAACAACTTACCATAATGCTCCATCTCTTCTCCATCAGGGATGCTTTCGCCGCAGCGCTCACATTTCACCATGGCAGCTCCTCCGCTTCTATCGACGGATTCTTCTTCACCGGTTTTTGTGCGACGGTCAGCGATGAGCCGACCCAGGGCGGCAATTCGATCTCTTTCGAGGGAAGAAACCCGGCCTGCGCCAACCACCTGTCCCAATCCGCGCGCGTATCGAGGCCTCCCGATTCGGTCGCCAGCAGCATCTGCAGGGCGAAGATGGCTGCCTCCAGCGGTCCAGTCCGATCTTGATCGAGCACAAGATCTCGCAGCACCACCTGACCGCCTGGATTCAGTGCTGCATAAACCTTCCGGATCAGCGCCGGACGACCCTCCGGGGGTTCGCCATTCAGCACTCCGAAGACCAGGGCAATTTCGTAACCCCGGCCCAGTTCTTCCTGCTGGAAATCTCCTGCCTGCACGCTCACCCGCTCGGCCATACCGGCGTCGGCGATAATCCGACGCGCTACCGGGACCACGCGCGGCAGTTCGAAGATCGTGGCCCGCAAACGTGGGTAGCGCTCCGCCAGGGCCATGCTGAAGGCGCCATGACATCCACCCACATCGATCAGCCGTAGTGGGCGATCCTCCGGCAGCGCCAGGCTCTCGGCGATTGCCGGTGCGACGGGCCGTGCCATGTTGTACAGTCCGTGAACGAAATTCTCGATCCAAGATTCGGGCTCTTCGTAGCGGCGGTTTTCTTCGGGACGTTTTCCTGTACGCACCGCCTCCGCTAGATGACCCCAACGGCGGTGGAAGGCCGCTTGCATCTGGAGACCGCGCGCCATGTTGCCGGGAGTGCCGGGCAACAGACATGCCTCGACCAAGGGCTTATTGCTGAAACGATCCTCGTCCTTCTCCACCAGTCCGAGGGCAGCGGCGGCATTGAGCAGCAGCTCCGTCCCGCGCAGGCTGGCTCCAACCGTCTCCGCCACCTCCCCAGCCGTGGCCCACCCCCGCTGCAAGGCTTCAAAAACCCCCAGCTCGACACAGGCCAGCAGGATCTGGGATCTCCGGAAACCCTGACTGATCTCCCGCAGCTGCTGGCGCTGCTTCAGCAAAGCGTGGTCAGGAAAATCCGTCATGCTGCGCCTGCTTCACGGATTGTCCAGGTTCAGCAGCCCGAATCCGCCGAACGTCTCGGCCATCTGAGAATAGACAGAGCGGCCAAGCAGGGCCTGATAGATTTTGTCCGCTTTCTGTTCGGCGTTGATATCCGCAAAGGCATCCGGATACATCACCTTTCCCAGGAAATACGCATCGGCGATGGCGGTGTCGAGGTTGGTGTTGTAGTAATTGAATGGCAGTTGAGTATAGATCTGGCCTTCCTTCACCGCCGATAGGGATTCGTAAAAAACGGGGTTCTTCTGGTAATCCTCCAGCACGGCGGCAATACCGCCCAGATCGATGAAAATCATATCGGGATCCCAGGCCAGCATTTTTTCCTTATCGATCATGATCGAGCCGCTCTCCCCGGTTTCATCGACCACGTTTCGGGCATGGATCACGTCAAGCAGCGAGTATCGGCCCTGGGTGCTCTCGATGCCGTGCGTTCCCCTCGAACCCAACCCGCCCATATAAACCGTCGGCTTGCTGTCTTCGGGGATATCTGCTGTGCGGGATTCCAGATCCTGCCTGGCCTGTCGGAGGAAATCCACCGCAGCCCGGGCTTTTTCGTTTTGCCCGGAGATCTCCCCGATCAGGCGCAGCGAATTCTGCACCACGTCGTCGAAAATCGCCGTGGTGCCAAAGCCGCCGGGACCGTAACTGATCACGACCACCGGGATGCCGGTTTTGGCCTGCAACTCATCGGCAGCGGATGCATCTGTGGCATAGGTGCTGAATATCACATCCGGTGAGACCGTCAGGATTTTCTCGGGATCAGGAGCATTATTGGGACCTCCCTGCCCAATGATGGGGAGTGTCGCCAGAGCCGGATTGGCAAGCATATATGGTTTGCCACTCACATCGCCGGTCTCCATCTGTTCCACTCCGACCACGAAATCCAGGTTTCCTGCGTAGACATACAGGCGCAGCGCGCCAGGACCGATCGCAACCACGCGCTGAACGGCGGCGGGGATCGTGACTTCCCGTGCCAGCAGATCGGTCACCGTGACATGTTCACCTCCGCCCTGAGCCGGCGATTGGCACCCGCCGAGAAGGAACAAGGGCAGAACGAATAAAAAGAGAAGGGTACGTGTTTTCATGTGGTTTCTCCTGCGTGCTCAGCGCGGGATGACTACCCGGCTGCCGTTGTGGGCAGCAATCTCCACCGGGATAGCGTAGACGGTTTCGATGTTTTCCGGTGTGATCACTTCCTGCCCGCCGGCAGCATAGATGGTTTTGTCCTTGATCAAGATAAACCGATCCGCGAAACGCAGTGCCAGGTTGAGATCGTGCATCGCCACCACGGCGGCGATTCCCCGCTCTCGGCTGATCTGGCGTATCAGGGTCAGCACCTCCAGTTGGTTCCTCAAATCCAGGCTGTTGGTGGGCTCATCCATCAGCAGCACTTCCGGCTCCTGGGCCAGGGCGCGAGCAATGACGACCTTTTGCAGCTCCCCACCGCTCAGTTCGTCCAGGCAGCGCAGGGCGTATTCGGCCAGGCCCAGGGCTTCAATGGCCTGGCTGGCAACCTCCATATCGGCCTGGGTGATATCCCAACGAATGTAGGGTTTGCGCCCTAAGAGCACGGTGTTAAAGACCGTCGCCCGAGACCCGATGCGCTGCTGCTCGACGTACCCGAGCTTCTGGGCGAGGGCATTCCGGCTTAGGCTGGCAATTGAAACCTCTCCGATGAAAATACTGCCCGCTGAGGGGGCAAGGATGCGGTTGATGCACTTGAGCAATGTGGTTTTCCCGGCCCCGTTGGTGCCCAGAACGGCCACAAGCTGCCCCTTCTCGACCGCAAGGCTGACACCCTCCAGCACCGGGCGGCCAGGGTATTCGAAGCGAAGATCCTGGATCTCGAGAATCATCGCCGGGAATACCCTTTGGCCAAAATGAAGAGGAAAAGCGGCGCCCCGAAGAAGGATGTGATCGCGCCCACCGGGAGGACGACCGGCGAAATCAGCGTGCGCGCCAGGGTGTCGGCCAAAAGCAGCAGGCCTGCGCCCGTCACCGCCGAAGCCGAGATCAGAAAGCGGTGATCGATGCCCAGCACCCGCCGCATCATCTGGGGCACGATCAGCCCGACAAAGCCGATGATGCCCAGGAAGGCCACCGCCACGGCGGTAACCAGTGAGGCCGCCAGCATGCTGCGCAGGCGGGTCTGCTCGACATGAACGCCCAGGCTTTTTGCGGCATCCTCGCCGCTTTCAAGGGCATTGTAATTCCAGCGTTGCAGCAGGAAATAGACCAGGGCGGCCATGGTGAGGACGGAAAGGATCGCCACCTCCTGCCATGAGATGCGGCCCAAATCGCCGAACGTCCAAAAGACCATGGCGGCCACCTGCACATCCTCGGCGAAGTACTGCACCAGGGTGGAACCGGCTGCAAACAGCGAGCCGAAGGCTACACCCGCCAGCACCACCGATTCGGGTGAAAAGCCGCGCAGGCGAGCCAGGAACAAAATTAGGAACATGGCAACTATTGAAAAGAAGAAAGCGCTGAGGGTGACGGTATAGGGGTTGGCGATGAAAACCGCATCATGTGTGTTGCTGTGCAGGGTTCCGGCGCCCAGGAAGACGATCGCCAGATTGGCGCCGAAGGCGGCGGCACTGGAGATGCCCAGGGTGAACGGCGAGGCCAGCGGGTTGCGCAGGCACGTTTGCATCACGCAGCCAGCCACTGCCAATCCCACACCAGCCATCATCCCTCCGATGACGCGCGGCAGGCGGATGTTCCAGATCACCACGCTGGACGTGCCGCCTTCCAGGCCCAGCAGCGCCCGCAGCACCTGCACCGGATGGGTATCCGCTGCGCCGGCGTTGATGGCGACGGCGGCCAGCAGCATGGTCAGCACCGCCAGAGTCAAAATCCTGTTTTTCTTCCGGGACGACTCGCGCTGGAAGGCCACCACGGTCGGGTTCAGCGGATTGCTGCTGGAGGAAACTCGCTTACACATCCGGCTTCCTCCCGTTTTAGATCTCACGCAGGGTGCCGGGAATGTGCCCCGTGGTCTCCTGGGGGATGGAATCCAGAGCTGTGGCATAGGGTTTGATATCCAGCAGCGGGCTGTCATCCAGGGCATCGATGCCACGTACAACGAGGAAGTTACCCTTCCGGCGGATCAAATCAGCCACGCAGAATGCAATCGGGTTGGGGCGGTTTGGAGAGCGGCTGGAAAAAACCCCCACCGGCATCTCGCTGAAAGGCGTATGCGATTGCAGGATCTCCCGGTCGGCTCGGTCACCCCAGTACAGCACAATCAGGTGCGAGCAGCATTCGATGTCTTTGAGCACGGCGGTAAATGGGCGGAAAACCTCCAGGGTGATTTCGTTTTCCGACAACTTGCCCTGGCGGGGCGCCTCGCCGCGCTGCTTATAGGTGCTGTGGATCACGCCGATGGGCGTCAGTTGTATCAATGGGTCTCCTAGAAGAGCAATTTCACCAGCTTCAACGCCTGTTGCTTCCAGGGTAAGCGGTGGGTCACGCCAAGATCACTCGAGAGCTGTTCCTTGTTCTCCAAATACCAATTGAAATTGCGCAACAAAGCCTCCCGATTGGAATAGTGCGAGCGATACCCCAGGTTGTGCTGCGCTTTTTCGATCGAAACGAAAGAATCCGTCGAAGCGGTTTCATAAATCCAGGGGTATAGCGGCGATAGCTTCAGCGCCTCCAAGAACCGCAAGATCAGGACCACCGGTCCTGCCGGAAACGGAATGATGCGTTTCCCGAAGCCCGCTTCATCCATCACCGCCTGATAATCCTGCCGCATGGTGGCAAACTCCGCTGCGGCGATATTGAAGGTGTCGTTGACCAATGTCTCTTCCAGCGTCATGCAAGCCAGGATCGCCTGGCACAGGTCTTCCACATCCAGCAATTGGTAGCGGTTCTCGCCGGACCCAATCATCGGAAAATGATGTCCTTCGCTGGCCCATTCATAAAAAATCGCGAAAACGCCCAGGCGTTCCGGGCCGACGAAGGATTTGGGCCTCAGGATGGGAACGCACAAGCCATTCTGGCGAAATTCCTGACAGACCTCCTCCGCTTGGATTTTGGCTTTGCCGTAGGGTCCCACTCCGCTTAGCGCGTCGGACTCGATGATCGGATGATGGTCCGGCACGCCGTAGACTGCGGTAGTCGATATATGAATGACCAGCCGGATGCTGTACTCCAGCGCCTGCTGGAGTACGATCCGGGTGCCCTCCACTTCCGTTGAGTAGATATCTTCAGGCGGGTAAAGCGGCAGAGCGGCAGCGGTATGGATCACAACCTCGGCGCCGGCCATGCTCTTGCGAACATCGTCCGGATTGCGAATATCGCCTTGCAGGAACTCGATCTGGCCTCGCTCCGGATAGGAAAAATCCACCAGGTCGATGCCAGCCAGTTGATCATAGCCGTGTTTCAGCAGGTAGCGGACCAGGTTGATGCTTAAAAAGCCGCTGATTCCGGTGATGTAGATTTTCATTTGATTTCATTCTGCATGGTGATTCGACCCACCGAGTCGCGCATAACACGGCCTGCAGATTTTCCCGCCATCGATTTCAAAAAGGTACGTATATGAGGCCGTTTGTTGAATTATTGAAGGCATGGAGCACCTGACTATATTTACAATGCTGAAAATGACGTTCTTTCCCGGTATCAATTGATCATGATCACCCTCGGGCTATGCATCCAGGGTCGTCACTCCGTAGCTTTCCGAGCGTGTTTACGACAGTCCTCGCACACGCCGACCAGCGAGAGGTGGTCGAGATCGATCTCGAACGCGTACTGCTCTTGAATAAACGCGGCCAATGGTTCGACGGAAGCAACATCAACCCCGATGACCGAGCCGCATTGGCTGCATACCAGGTGGATATGCGGACCTTCGAGACCGACGAACTCGTAGACGCGAGTGGCATCACCAGGCTCGATGGTCATGACTATATCGAAATCTTTGAGCAGATCCAGTGTGCGGTATACGGTGGATTTATCGATCGCCTCGCTGATCCGCTGAACACGCTGGTACACATGGTCGGCGGATGCAGGTCCGTGCAGTTGATGCAGCACAGAAAGGACAATCTCGCGCTGCGGCGTAATTCTAAAACCCCGTTCTCGTAACCTCTTGAAGACGATTTCTTCGCAGGACATGGATCTCACTCCAGAATTAGCCGCATGCACATGTTCGAACGTCGGGCAAATTCGCTACCGAGCCATTTGCCGTTCATCCAGCGGATGCAGAATTGCGGCTGCCCACATGCAAACAGACGTAATCGATATTCTTTGTTGTTGCAATTGATTGCAGTAATAATATTCTTTTCTAAGATCGGATTCAATGGAGATTTATTACCTGTGGGGCGTTTGCAATGTCACATATCGAGAGCATATACGACTGTCGCTATTCGGCTCCTAGAACCACCTACCCGGTCTGTATTCTGGCTCAAGCCGGGCCAGGACTCAGTGGAACAGCTGGGGTGTGATCTTGCCGACGTCCACATCACCAGCTCGGTAGATCCACCTCATCGAACAGTGCTTGAAATGCTGCAACGGCCAGTGGCTAGGGCTTTCTGCAGCCTTGGAGCTGAGAATCTCGGCCGGGGCTATAAAAACAAGCCTGACGAACTGAGATCGTAACGGTTAGACGGAACTATTCGGTTCACAGGGTATAGGCTCATAACCTCGGGGATACAGGTTCGAATCCTGAATCAATTCCCTAAACGATAAAATCGCGCGTCAAACCCGCTATAAAACTGGGTTTCGCATCAAGAATGGAGCGATTCCACCTGGTTTTTCCGCATGAATCGGTCATTAAAACCTATCGATCATCAGGAGCTCGATAGGACTGGGATCCCCGGGTCGGCAGTTCGAATCCGAAAACAGGGGGCTGGAGGATAACGAAAAAGACACCCTCTTGGGTGCCTCTTCGTGAAAAAGGTAGCGGGGCCTGGATTCGAACCAGGGACCTTCAGGTTATGAGTTGGAACCCTGTAATTAGGGGACTTGGATAACTGAGCCGAACTGATTAGGTCCGCCAGTTATTGCAAATACGTCGTCCCAGATGTCAGGGTTCACCCTTTTCTTTTTAAGCAAGAAAACGAATTCAAAAATTTGGAAAAGCCTGACGGTCTACGTTTCGTGCGGGAGGCTCAATTTGACCGCCTCAGAAACAGGCTCATAACCGCCAGATCCTAGGTTCTAATCCTGTACAAGGGGGCTTACGAAGAAAAAGGCACCCTCGCGGGTGCCTCAAGGTAGCGGGGCTCAGATTCGAACTGAGGACCTTCAGGTTATGAGTTCTAGTCCGAAAACAGGGGGCTTGGACTGTCAGGCTTGTGTTCCAAGGGTGGTCTTCTGATTTGCGATCGCTTGGAACCCGGCGAGCAATAGTTTCAATGATCCTACACGCGGAGGGTCAATCTAGCAAGTGCAGTCTGGGTATAGGACAGGAACAGCAATCATGTCACTCCACACTTATTAACCGATACAAAGCTGAATGATTTCACTTGCAATGAATACTAATGTCCCATTGTTTTCATTGACAGTGAAATCTTTTTCGGTTAGAATTCAAGTATCATGAGCAATCGACCACCCCACAATCTCTCGGTAGAACGAATAAGTTCCGTACTCAAAGAACAACACGACACCTTTTCCAAATTTGATTTAGGAACTCCGCGGGAAATCCTCCCAGAGATTGCTGTGGGCTTGGCAACACCCAAAATAATAGTCATCACCGGTCTCCGGAGAGTCGGCAAATCTACCCTGCTAGCCCAAATCGCCCAAACCCAACTTTCTGAAAACTTCTTTTTCGTGAACTTTGAGGATGAGCGCCTCCTGAGTTTTACGGCCGATCAGTTTGACCATCTTCACGAGGCATTAATCGGCCTGTTTGGTCAAAGGAAGATATTTCTGTTTGATGAGATTCAAAATGTACCAGAATGGGAGCGGTTTATCCGCCGGCTACACGATCAGGGATACCAATTCATCATCACAGGTTCCAACTCATCTCTCTTAAGTCAGGAACTGGGTACAAGGTTAACCGGCAGATCTCTCCGCTATGAGCTTTTTCCCTTCTCATTTACAGAATATATCAGGTTTCATAGCGTTGAATTGCCAAAAACACCAACCCTAACCACAAGCGAAAGAGGGGCCTTACTGAAGCATTCCCGAGAGTATCTAGTTAAGGGGGGCATACCTGATGCATTAAAGTATCCTCAATTAGATATTCTCAAAACCCTATACGACGATGTACTCTACAGGGATATCGCTGCCCGTTATGGAATTGACAATGTAAGAAGCCTCCAGGAATTAGCATTCTATCTGATCAGCAACCCAGCTTCTGATATTTCATTTAACAAACTAAAGGCCAACCTTAAGCTGGGAAGTGTCAACACAGTAAAGAAATTTATCAATTACTTAGAAAATGCCTGGCTGTTCTTTACAATCAACAAGTATGCCTATTCGGTAAAAGAACAACAAATAGCAGCAAAGAAGATATTTAGCATTGATACAGGCATGCTGAACTCGGTTGGATTCTCGTTTTCAAAGAATATTGGGAAGTTAATGGAAAACCTTGTTTTCCTTCAGTTACGTAGACATCACCGGGATATCTACTATTACAAGACCCAGCAAAATCATGAGGTTGACTTTTACGTTCCATCGGAACAACTCGCAATCCAGGTCACGCAAGAGTTAAGCGATGAGGAAACCAGGCTGCGAGAGCTTCGCTCTTTAGTAGAATTCTCCGGAGAAAAAAAGGAACAAAACCGGCTTCAAATTGTCAGCCTGGTGGACAAAGAAACCATAACCACAGATGGCTCGACGGTAGAAGTTGTGCCACTATATGAATGGCTGTTGTCTGCTCAATAATCTTAGCATTTCGGATCACACCTCCAGAGTGAAGCAAGTGAAAGGAAGATCCATTCGAATTCTATAGGTAAAGGTTCAGATATCTATGTCGAACTGAATGGACCTCCAGATATTTCGAACACATCCACCCTGATGTCAGGGTTCACCTGATTTGTTTATAACCACGACAATGAAACAGATGGTTGGAAAAGCCTGACGATCTACGTTTCGTCCGGGGGGCCAAAATTCAGAGCGCAAGAGCTAGGCTCATATCCCCCAGGTTACGGGTTCTAATCCTAAACAAGGGGGCTTGGAAGGAAAAAGGCACCCGCGAGGGTGCCTTAAGGTAGCGGGGCTTGGATTCGAACCAAGGACCTTCAGGTTATGAGTTCGCTTCCCAAAATAGGGGCCTTGGACCTTCAGGCTGGTGTTCCAAGGGTGGCCTTGCGATTTTCGACTACTCGGAACCCAGCGAGCATTAGTTACAAGTATCCTACATCCAGAGTGTCAACCTAGCAAGTGCAGTCGGGGTATCGGACATGAACACCGCTAATCATACTTTCATGCTTCTGTGTCGCGCTTGCGAGTTGAATCTGCGAATGATTAATTCGAGATTTTTTGGAATAAGGTGAAATTACAGTCTGCCTATCCTGATAGGAATTCAAGACCGTGATTGTAGCGCTCATTGTGTATCCAAGCACATTTTCTAGAACGGATGTCCTTTTTCGGCCACTACAGGTAGTCGCCCTTGGGAAACGCGAACTCGTTCTGGTCGCCAGAGATAACCCGTTTGAGGATAATGCTATAGTCTTATGTATATCCTATCCGAAATCTTAATACTGAGAAGCTCTTTACAAACGAAATGCCCCGCAGCAATTTTCGGGGATTTCATTCTCTCAACCGAGGATACCAAGTCGATTATTCTGGCTACTCAGGAAACCTAGCAGGTAACATATCTGCGCGTCTTGAGGACCCGTTTTTAATAGAGGCTACTCTGGCCTTTATCAAGGCACAATTAACCGCCACGCAGGGCCCCCCTCCCAGACATCGGGGGTGTCTGTGACCTGGTATACATGACTTCCATCTTCTCGGACGATGAAGAGATCAGTCCCCCCCTCTTCTGTATGACGCTTGAAAACGATCCATCCGCCTATGGGCGACCATGCCGGTTCTGAGAGAGTTCCATCAGGGTTAGTAGCCAAGATACGGGTGTCTCCCTCAATCTCCGATATTAAGAGATCCTGTCCGGAATTCGTATGGAAAAAGCTCATATAGACGACTTCCTGTCCGTCAGGTGAAATCCAAGGTGCGTAACTGCTTTCTTCTCCGTTTGTAACCTGGATTAAGTCGCTTCCATCCAGGTTCGATACAAAGACCTGAAGTGCATCCAGTCTCTCGTCGGGATAGGCGTTGAACGTCAGCAGAGGACGATCAACCGCCCACACTGCTCCTGGCACACTGAGGACTGAGGCTTTATCTAGAAACGTTCTTAGCTGGCCATCTTCGAGAGAGATGCTGAAAATCCTGCATGGAAGATCCTGACAGCTTGTATACAAAATTTGGGAACCATCGGGTGACCATGCAGGGAATTCACCTTTGGGAAATGATTCTGTAAGATTCAGCATATCCGATCCATCTACAGACGCGATATAGAGATTCTGACCCGGATACCCCTCCGTAGACGAGAATACCACTCGGTCACCCTCTGGTGACCAACTCAGATAGCTTTGGGTGGTAATGAGACGGTCGGCGAAGAGAAGCTGCATCTCACCAATACAAGGTGGATTCTCGTCCGGACAACCGAGTCTGACCGCATATATCCCTGGCGGACCATCCTGCCGTGCGGCAACAAAGGTGACTTCCAACTCCATAATATATCCTGAAGCTGCTTTAGGTGTAGCTGTATCGAGGGGCGGACTATCAGAAGTGGTGGTTGATTGTTCCACTTTCTCCGTTACCGCGCTTTGCGTGACGGGAGGAATCTCGGCCGGATTATCTCCTATCGGATAGACCGGAGATCTCCCCGAGTTGCATGCAGACAATCCAATGAGCAGGGTACATAGAAGAATCGGTATATGAGCATTGGTACGCATATGCTGTATCTCCCAAACTATGATCACATATCTATGTATCTCTTATCGTACAAGCGTTCAAATCTTATCGAAACTCTTCATTAATTTCTTCAAATCTATTTACTCTATTCCAGCGATCCACTTGGTGAGGAATAGAAAAAGCCGTCACGAGAATTTATTCTTGATTCTCGATTACCATGATCGGCTCACTCTCGCAAAATAAAGGAGCACATCCTTATCGCTATTCAATTTGTAGGTTGTCCTGTGCTGGCCACTTAACTCATCCGTCCGATCTTTCGGTCCGTAAGCGAACCTGTTGATTTCATCCGAATGGGATACCATACTGCCTGATCTCCTACTTCCTCAACATTGGGCAGAATATGTTTATAGACATCCTTGTTTATTGGAAATCCTTTAACCGCATCGTTAGACAGACCCTAAAAATATGGACAAAGCCAGCTGCGACGCTGCTCGTTGCTAGTGCACTTTCAGATATCGACCGCAGCCGGACAGATTTGATTGTTGAAAATGCGATGCTCCGTCAGCAACTGGTTGTTCTCAACCGGTAGGTGAAACGACCGCAGCTCAATCAACATGACCGTATCCTCCTCGTTATTCTAGCTCGCTGCACAAGATTCTGGCAACAAACCCTTCACATCGTCCAACCCGACACATTATTACGCTGGCACCGCGAGCTGTTTCGCCTGTACTGGCGACGCAAGTCAAAGATGAGAAAGCCACGTATTCCACATGAAACCGTCGCCCTCATCAAGCAGATGGCGAAGGAAAATTGCTTATGGGGCGCAGAGAGGATCCGTAGCGAGCTGCTGAAGCTCGACATCCAAGTCAGCAAACGTACCATCCAACGGTATATGTCCAAGAGCCGACAAGCCTCCAATCAAACTTGGGCAACCTTCATCAAGAACCATGTTAGGGATATCTGGGCTTGCGACTTCACTGTGGTTCATGACCTGTTTTTCCGACCGATCTATATCTTCGTGATCCTGGAACTGAAAACAAGACGGGTTGTACACGCAGCGGTGACAGTCTTGCCAACCGATACATGGACAGCGCAGCAGTTGAGAGAAGCTACCCCATGGGATAGCGGTCCACGGTATCTGATTCGAGACCGCGATAGAAAGTACGGATCCCAGTTTTCATGTATTGCAACCAGCACAGGTATCAAAGAGTTGAAGACACCGTATCGGGCTCCGAAGGCAAATGCGTTTTGTGAACGGTTCATGGGGAGTCTGAAGCGAGATTGCCTGGATCCTATGCTTGTAATAAGCCAAAAACAAATTGAACGTTTACTGAGGGAATACGTAAGCTACTACAATGATGTTCGGCCGAACCAGGGAATCCATCAGCGTATTCCTGGGAGATACAATGAAAAAGGTTTCCCATCACAATCAGGCAAGATCATAAGCGAACCGATATTGGGCGGCCTTCATCATGATTACACTCGCATAGCTTATCTGAACTGACTCTCCCCCAATCGAACTCAATCACAACGAAGCCATCCTGAAAACAGTCGATGGTTTAGTTCAATTCGATTGATGAGCGAATAATGCCAATCGAGGATTGCTTGATATTCATTGAGTTCGATCAATACCAAGCAGGTTACTTGCTGAAAGAGGTCCTAACGCTAACGTCCTCGTTTCAACTCCCAGGACACCTGGCGGATTGGATAAGTAGCCAGCACAAGGTTACTCCAGCTCCCAAAGGATAGCACTGGGAGCGCACAATCACTCAGCAAACTCGCCGTTCGCCTTCTGTGTAGCTGTCTCAGACCCTCCCCCCTCCATTTATTGTGACTAATGGGCTTCAAACGGTGTCTAAGAGGTTATAGGACTAATAACAGTCCGAATACCTATATTGGAGGGAAAAATGAATGAGTTTATTCAACAATTCTGGCAGAATATCGTGAGCTACCTTCCCAGCGCTTTAGCAGCCATTGGCGTGCTGATTGGCGGCTGGCTGGTGGCACTCATCGTCGCGGCAATCGTACGCGGAGGGCTGCGCCGGACCCGGCTCGATGAGCGGATCGCCCGTCTGATTTCAGACGACGAAGATGCATCCGAAAAGCTGAACATCGCCCATTGGGCATCGCGCGTAGTGTACTACCTGATTATGCTCTTCGTGCTCGTCGGGTTTCTCCAGACGCTCAACCTCGCTGTAGTTGCTCAGCCCATTAATGAGCTGCTCAATCAGGTGCTTTCCTACATCCCCATCCTCCTCGGCGGAGCAGCATTGCTTTTTGTGGCCTGGCTCATTGCTAGCGCCCTCAAATTCGTCGTGCTGCGGGTACTGAACGCAATCAAGTTCGACGAGAGGGTCGCCAGCCAGGCGAAAATCGACATGCAGGAAACGAGCTTCAGCGCTGGCCTAGCCAGTGTTGTTTACTGGCTGGTCTTCCTGCTCTTCCTTCCTGCCGTACTTGGCGCCCTGGGATTGCAGGGACTCCTAGAACCCGTACAGGGGATCGTTGACGAAATCCTGGGCGTCCTTCCCAACATCCTGGGCGCAGGGCTCATCATCTTCGTCGGTTGGCTGGGGGCGCGCATTTTGCGTCAGGTTCTAACCAACGTGCTTGCTGAAGTCGGCACCGACCGGCTCGGGGATCGCACGGGTGTTTCGGCGGCACTTGGCGGACAGAAGCTTTCACACATCTTGGGGACAGTCGTTTACGTGCTTGTTCTCATCCCCATCCTGATTTCCGCGCTCAATACCCTGCAAATCGAAGCCGTTTCCCGTCCGGCTTCAGAGATGTTAACAATCTTGCTCACCGCCATTCCCGCGATCTTCGGGGTCATGCTGCTCATTGTGGTGGCGTACATGGTGGCTCGCTTTGTCTCGACCTTTGTGACCAACGTGCTCTCCGGGATCGGGTTTGACAAAGTGCTCACCTACATCGGCTTGGGAGACGTAGCCGGCGAGACGACGCCTTCTCAAATCATCGGTTATCTCACGACGGTTGCCATCATGCTTTTCGCAATCATCGAAGCCGCCAATCTGCTCGGATTCACCATCCTGGCAGTGCTGATTTCTGAGTTCATCGTGGCAGCAGGTGGCGTGCTCCTGGCCGTCGTAATTTTCGGCCTGGGTCTATACCTGGCAGGTCTGGCCGATCGAGTGATCCGCGACGCGGGGGTGAAGAATGCAACCCTGCTCGCTCCTGCCGCACGCATAGCGATCATCGTTTTCTCGGCTGCTCTGGCGCTGCGCGAGACGGGCATCGCTCAGGACATCGTGACCATGACCTTTACAATCGCTCTGGGCACCATCGCCGTCGCTGCAGCCCTGGCCTTTGGTTTGGGCAGCCGTGAGATCGCGGCGATGGAACTGGAGTCCTGGCTTAAGACATGGCGAGATCGCTAGGACAGATTTGCAGTCGCCGTTTAAAGGAAAAGTGAAGATCAGGGCCTGCTTCTTGCAGGTCCTGATCCCTTTCAAAAAGATTGCCGGTCAGAGTGCGACTTCCTTATGTTGACATTCTCAAATATCTCGGTAGTGTACATAAGGAAGGAGAGGCTTTGACGGGTGAGATGAAAGAGTATAAGCGCCGGTTTCAGGATCTTTCCGACGAAATCCTGGTCAAGCAAGCGAGGGCGCGCGGCGCTGTGGACGACCGGCCATTCACGGTCCTTTTCGAACGCCACAGGCACATGGTGTGGTCGGCCTGCTATCGCTTCATGGTGAACGGGGAAGATGCCGAGGATCTGCTTCAGGAAGTCTTCATCAAGGCTTACAAAGGACTGCCTTCTTTTGAAGGAAGATCCGCGTTCCGAACCTGGCTATACCAAATTGCGATCAATACCTGCCGGAATGAACTACGCCAACGGCGACGCAGACCGGATCTCATCACCACTCCAATGGATGATCTGAAGCTTGAAGATCCCGCTCCTTCACCAGGCAGCATTCAAGGAGAATGGCGAGAGGTTGTTGCCACAGCGATGATGAATCTCCACCCCGATGAAAGGGAGATTCTGATTCTGCGGGATTTTGAAGAGCGTCCGTATGATGAGATCGCCGAGTTGCAGGAGATCCAACTTAGCGCCGCTAAAATGCGTATCCAGCGAGCGCAAATAACTCTGTACAATGAACTACGGGGGTTCATCGATACCGAGGAAACAGGATGAACGACCACATCACCCGCGAGCAGGCGCTTCAATTCATATCTGGAAATCTCTCTATGAAAACAAGAGATGGGCTCCTTGCGCACATAGATACGTGCGATGCATGCCTCTCGCTCATAGATCAAATTTGGGCTGATACCCTGCATCAACTGCCCTATGCAGAAATCCCTGTTTTAGGACCTCATCGAGCTCAGGATGTGGAGCGCCAGATCTTTCGCCGCATCCATGCCATGGAGGTCGGGAAACAAGCGCTTCGTTTAGCATTCATGGGACCTTTAACTGTCTTAAAGGGTCTATTGGAACCACTTAGCCGCCAACGTAAAAATCCTAGATCGGAGTAGTCACATGACACCAATCGCTCTTGCTGAGATATGGAAAGCAATCCTCGCAGCCCTACCTGGTATGGGTTTAGCCCTGGCTCTCGTACTCATCGGGTGGCTCACAGGGCGGCTGCTATTCGCCATCACGTGGCGACTCCTTCAGCGGTTCAAGTTCGACGAAGCCGCTACCCGAGCCGGCATCGCCGCTGGGCTGGAAAAGGCAGGTTTTACTTTTCCTCCATCGAAGCTTATAGCCGCGTTGGTCCATTGGGCTACATTCCTAACCTTCGCGATGATGGCGCTCGATGCGCTAGGTTTTGACGCCATTCTGCAACCTTTGCAGTCGCTGCTTGGATACCTGCCTCACATTCTAGCGGCAGGCGTAGCGCTTGTTGTTGGTCTTTTCCTCGCCCAAATAATAGGGCGCGCTTCCCAGGCCGCACTTGCCAGCTTTGGCTTCGACTTTCACGAAGCCGGCGGGAGACTTGCGCGCGGCCTGATCATCATCGTCACCGCCCTGGTGGCACTCGAACAACTCGATCTCAATATCAGTATCTTGAGCGACGCTTTTGTTAATTTGCTAACCATCGCCGTTGGCGGTTTTGTCCTGGCATTCGCACTGGGCGCGCAGGGCATCGCCCAAAATATTCTGGCAGGCTTTTACGTGCGCGAGAATCTCACACCGGGTGACGTGCTCGTCGTCGATGAGATCGAAGGCACGCTTGAAGCCATAGGCGTTGTCAATAGTGAAATTTCCGTCCAGGGTGACCGGGTTTTTATGCCTAATCTGCACCTAGTAGAAGGTAGAGTGTACTTAAAGAACAGGCATATATCTTAAGTAATGCCCTGGAGGATAAGACGCTGCAGCTGGAGTTCGAAGGTTATTGAGCGTACATGGAAAAGGTATGCTATCGCTTGACCCCAGGGGAGTTGGCGAGCTCGGATTGAAGATGGGAAGTTCCGTTTTTCCTTGGTGAAATACCGTATATTCACCGACCTAAATACTGGAGACTTGACAAATTAATTATCATAGAAGATGGAATCCTGAAATAGGGGCCTTAGACCGTGTGCTGGCTACTTAACCCATCCGTCCAATATTTCGGTACGTCCGCGAACCTGTTGACTTAATTCGAATGGGATACCTTACTGCCCGATCAGCTAATTCCCCGACATTGAGTAGAATATCCTGGATTCAACTACAAAGCGCAACTCTGGATTCGAACTTACGACCTAGAGATCCTCGATCCGAATCCTGTGGGTGGGTTTCTGTAGAATCGTGACTAGCTAATCCGGTAATTTTCAAGGTAATGGTTCAGTATAAGTGTGTCGGCCACAACGTGATCCAAACATTATCCAGGACTATTGGCATCATGATCATCCCTCGTTTCTATTGATTCCCCCGCATTTCTTCTGCGACACGAAGCATGTTACAGAAAAGTGCTCCCTGTTCAATCGAATCATCGAGGGCGATATGCGTATGGGGAGAGGGATCAAACCACTCCTTGGGCATGTTGCGTTTTCCGATCTTCCGGTACTCCCTGCCAAGGATAACCATCGCCAGCGTCTTTATGTCCAACGCAGAAAATGAGAACGGGCTCTCTCCAGCGAATTTCATCAGATACCAGTAGATAAACATGAAGTCATAGGCTGCGGGGTATCCCACGAAAACAGGCTTGCCCGGAAGATCCTTGAGCCATGCAACATATTTGGGCATTACCGTCTCAGGTGGCTTGGTGTTCTCTCTGGTCGCCTCATACGCCTCGCGGTGTTCATTCCACCACTTCATGGTCTCGGGATGGCCGGCTGCGCCCGGAAGTGTCTTAAGATTGGCATGGAAGGTTCGTAGCAAGGTCTTGTCTGCCAGGTATGCTGCAGATCCAAAACTCAGCATCGAGTGAGGACCCGGGATCGGCCCATCGGCTTCCACGTCTGTGCTCACGTAGACTTCCATACTTCCCCCTGTCTCCTTCTCAATATCAATAGATGTACTCCATCCTATCCAATCCACTCGATATGTACGATGTCCTTCAACGATTCGAATTCGGGATCCCCCGTGATCAGCGTACCGTCGAGTTTCTCGGCAGCAACAATGGCGAACGCGTCTGCATAGGCAACGGGATACTGTGCCTTGATGTGCGCGGCTGCGAGAACGGTTTCATAACCCACCGGGAGGATCTCGATCGGCATCTGTTCGACTATCGCCAAGACCTCCTGGGCTTTCGCCAATCCACGCTCCCGTTCTGTGATGTAAACCACCTCTCCCAGGTTGATCAGTGACATTAAGGCACGTCTCTCCCCAAGGGAGGCATCGTGCAGGATCTCTCTGACGCGCGCCTCGCCGGCCTCACCTCCCAAATAAGCCAGCAAGGCATAGCTGTCGATGATAAAGACGGTCGGGCTATCGCTCACGAGCGCGTTCCTTCTTGCGTTCCTCAAGGAGAGCTTCCGTGAGGGAAGTCTCGCCCTGAAGCATTCCAGATGCAACTTCCAGGGGATCCTCAGAAGTGGGGATCAGGGAAAGCACACCACCGTAATCCACCACATGGACCTCGTCGCCTGGTTTGAGGTCATACTTCCTACGCAGGTCGGCTGGAATTACCACCCAGCCTTTTTGGGAGATCCTTAAAGTCATCGGAATTCCCTCCTTCTGACGTTATACTTCTTTACACTATAGTATAACATCATTCTTGCCGAATTTCATCTTCACGGATAGCAAAGCGGGCTGATCTTTTCTCATTGATTGAAAATAATCAGTGATGAAAAATCGACAAGCCTGACGGTCTACGTTTCATCCGGGGGGCTCAATTTGAGCGTTTCGGAAACGACCCTATAACCGCCAGATCCTAGGTTCTAATCCTAAACAAGGGGGCTTGGAAGGAAAAAGGCACCCTCGCGGGTGCCTCAAGGTAGCGGGGCTCAGATTCGAACTGAGGACCTTCAGGTTATGAGCCTGACGAGCTGCCACTGCTCCACCCCGCAACGTTAAACTGCTGTCTAACAGCGTCGAAGATTATATCACAGCGCCAGAATCAGCGTCAAGGTAACATCATTTAAGCAAGCCGCAAAGCTGAAGTAAATGTAACAATAACTGCTTCAAGTGACCAAACTCGATGCCCGCCCGGGCTTAATCCCCAAAGATCAAAGCCCACCAGACCTGCCAGTTGTTGGGCGTATCGAGGTTGTGCCCGGGAGCGGGGGTCGCAACAGATATTTGGCCCGGCGACGGAAGAGGAATGATGAGCGTCTCACCTTCGCGCACAAGCTTCGCGTCATCATGCGCCCACTCAGCGATGACGGACTCACTCGTTGCCTCGGCAACGCTCGTCATCAACTGCACACGATCCGTCGCCATCACCGCAACTTCCGTCTCCAGCTGCACAGCGTCTCGCTCGAGACGGCGCGCATTCGCCATGCGCCGATTCAGATCGCCTAGAATGAGAATCCCGACGATCACGCACGCAATTATCCAAATACTCGAAAGGCGATTACGCCCCTCTCCATTTTCGCTCATTGAGGTCATCTTACCCGAGGGGAAGCCGCTCCGCAAGATAGGTGAATTAAAAAGCCCCACATGGGGCTTTGAATGCCGAAGGCGGGAGTCGAACCCGCAAGAGCATAAAGCTCACTGCGCCCTGAACGCAGCGCGTCTGCCAATTCCGCCACTTCGGCTCGCTCTGCTATTCTACCTGATGTAGCCTCAGATATCAACGCGGGGCACCTAACCCTCGCTGAACTCCGATGTTTTTCCGTACAATCCTACACTCGCATCCTACCCGGTAAGCTCCTCTTCCAATTCATCGAGCTTGAGCCCAATGACCTTGCTGGTGGTGTCGGTGCCCATACTGACCCCATAGACAACCTCTGCCGCCTGAACCGTCAACCGGTTGTGAGTGATGAGAATGAATTGAGTATCCTGGCTCAGCTCAGCAAGCATGTCGGTGAAGCGCGTCACGTTCGCTTCATCAAGCATCGCGTCCACCTCATCCAAGACACAGAAAGGTGTCGGTGAGACTTTAAGCAGAGCGAAGATCAGCGCGCTTGCCGTCAGGCTCCTCTCACCCCCGGATAGCATCGCCAGACTCTGCGTTCTTCGACCTGGAAGCCGAGCATCGATATCGATTCCAGTCTGTGTAAGATTGTCTGGATCTGTTAGCGTTAAATGCGCCGACCCGCCGCCAAACAGCCGCGTGAAAGCCTCTCGAAACGCAATGGCGACAGCATCAAATGTCTTCCGAAATTCCCTCTCCATGAGCACATCGAGTTCGGCGATAACCTCATGGATCTGACTCTCGGCTTTGCGCAAATCGTCGACCTGTGACGTCAGGAATTCAACCCGCTCGTTAACCTCACGATATTCGCGCCGCGCCTCTGGGTTTACCGGTCCCATCCGCCTCAACTGCATGCGCAGGTTCCGGCTCTGTTTCTCGATCTCGGGCGGTAGCTCTTCGACGCGCGCTAAACGCTCAACGATACCCTCGAAGGGCAGTGGTTCCTGCCCCAGGACGTCCTCTTCGTACTCGAAAGCCACCAAGCCGAAATCATCCTCGATTCGCCGTTTCAAGCTGGCAAGCTCTTCCTGCCTGCGGGCCAATCCAATTTGCGCCCGGGAATGCTCCCGCTCAGCAGCCTGAAGCGCTAATCGCACTTCGCTCTCTTGGGCTTCGAGTTCCAGTCGGCTGCTTTCCGTAGCAGTAAGTGCTTCTTCCGCAGGTCTCATCTGCCCTTGCAGCTCTTCTAACTTCGCCCGAATATCATTGAGTGTTTCTTGGCTGACCCGGACCTGTACCTGCAAACGTTCCGATTCCAACCGATTGGCGTTTAATCGCTCCTGGCGCCCTGTGAGATCACCCTCGATAAGTGAACGCCTATCAAACAACGCCTGAACTCTGACCTGCGACTTGTCATGTGAAACCCTCGCCCGTTCCAGGCGTGATTCGATCTCCGCAACCTCTGATCCTTCACCGATACCATCCAATGCGAGGAGCGCTGTTTGATGCTTTGCCTCGATCTCTTTCTGCTCTTCACGGACTCGCACAGCCTGCTCAGCAATCCCAACAAGCTCTAGCCGAACGGATTCAAGTTCAGCTTCAACTGTGCCCAATTCATCTTCTAGTAACGAGATCCTATGCTCGATGGTTTTCAAGTCAAGAGAAGCCTGATCCAATTGATCCCTGAATTGCCGCCGTTTTGATTCAATCTCTTTGTGGTCCTCTACTGCTGTTTCGATATCCCTGCGGCTGGATGGAATCTGGGCTTGAATCTCCTCCAACTGTTCCAACATTGATTCCAGCACCTTGCGTCTCGAATCATATTTTTCCTGAAGCGGCTTTGTATCACGCTCGAGCCCACCGATCCCCTTTCCAAGACCGATTACCGCTTGGCCAGTTGGGTAAAAAATATCTCCTTGCAGCGTAACAAGTCGTCCGTCGGTTGGCAGGTTATGCATCAAGCGTTTCACCGCGCGCCTGTCGCGTACGACGAGCGTTCGCCCCAGAAGCATTTCAACGGCCGGACGATATTGATTGGCGATTGTCACCAAGTCAGCAGCATTACCGACGCAGTCCGCATCCTCAATGGGGTCTAAATGCGCGAGAGTTCGTCCCGACTTCAACGGCAGAAGTGAAAGGATCGTCTCAGTTGCATCCAATTCCGGACCTTCAAGTGCCAAGAGAATTTGATCCAGGTCGGTAAAGGCAAGGCTTTCGAAGAAATCCCCCAATGCAGCATGGATCGCTCGATCATACTCTCGGGGTATCTGGATCTGACGTGTGATGCGTCCAAGGTAGCCGGTGAGACGGCCTTCATCACGGGCAGAATGCAAGCGTGAGAGCTTCTCATCGTCCAGCTTATTGGACTGGCTGGCAGAGAGTTGTGCATTCAGCGTGCCCAGTTCCACCTTCTCCACGTTGATCTGCTGCGCGAGTTTTGCCTCTTCAAACTGCAAAGATTCCAGCCGGTCGCGCCCCGCAGTTTCGGCAGTTAGAGCTTCATTAACCCTCTCCTCCGCTTCCAAGACGGATCGCTTCGCATCAAGCAGTTTCCCCTCGGCTTCATCCTTCTCTTCCCGTGTAACCTGCAAGTCCTCCTTCAGGCGTTCCACTCGTCCAAGAAGGGCATCCTGCCTGTTCTGAAGCTGCTTCTCCTGCGCCTCTAACGTGATCCCGCGCGCGAGCAGTGCTTCTAATGCACCTTTCACATGCTGTGATTCCTCAAGCAACGCCGTCCGTTGCGCAGTATCAATCTCTCCGTCCTGAAGCAGCGCCCCGAGTCTCCGTTCGAACTCCACAACGATGGTTCTCTCCTCTGCGAGGTCTGTTTCGGCTTCGACGACCTGCTTACCTAGCAGTGTCAGCGACTCCTGAAGCGCTTGGATCTCAAGGCCAAGCAGGCCATCCTGTTCCGTCAGCCACCGCAGCCTCTCTTCTCCCACCGCCAATTCGCGCCCAGACCGTTCACGATCCTGATAATGGTCTGTAACCCGCTGCCGCCAATCCCGCAATTGAGATCGAAGGTCATTGCTCCGTATACGTACCGCCCGCATTTCAGATTCGATTTCGGCTTGCTTCACCCTCAGGTCATCCCGCAATCCAACCTGCTCGTCGGCGTCCGCAACTTGTGCAGATACGGTTTCCAACAGACGATACCAGTGATACCCGTACCATATTCGCAGCAGTTCCTGCAGATCCGTTCGAACCTGGTCATAATCTTTCGAGCGGTCCACCTGCCTTTTCAAGCTTCTCAAGCGCGGCTTTAGCTCAGTCAGAATATCCTGGACCCGTTCGAGGTTGCGTTTCGTCGTATCCAGCCGGCGTAAGGCTTCTTCTCTTCTGCTGCGGTATAGACCGATCCCCGCAGCTTCTTCAAACAGCTGGCGGCGCTCGTCGGCTCGCAGCGAAAGAGCCGCATCGACAAGCCCTTGCCCAATAATGGTGTAGGTACGCTGGGAGAGCCCGCATTTTGAGAGCAGATCATTGACGTCGCGCAAGCGGACGCGTTGACCGTTGAGCACGTACTCATTCTGCCCATCGCGATAGGCACGACGACCTATGGTCACCTCTGTAAAATCAATCGGAAGCCAACCATCGCTGTTATCGAAGGTGATTGTTGCCGCAGCCATCGAGGCGCGTGGTCGTGTTTCCGAACCGGAGAAGATCATGTCCTCCGTTCGTTTCCCGCGCAGCAGCGAGAAGGATTGCTCACCCAATACCCAGCGAACAGCGTCGGTGATGTTTGACTTCCCCGATCCGTTTGGACCAACAATCGCCGTAATGGTTGATGCGAAACCGAAGTTGATCTTCGTTGCGAAGGTTTTATAGCCCTGGATTTCGAGGGATTTCAGACGTGGAATTTTCTTTTCCAATTTATTTGCTCGATCGTTGTGAAATTGTTGAACCGTTTAGTCCTAATTTCTGAAGCGCATTTTCCGCTGCCGCTTGCGCGGCCTCCTGTTTGCTACGACCTCTTCCATCCGCTTTAACCCTCTCCCCGATCGAGACCTCGACAGCAAATTCTCGATCGTGATCAGGTCCAGATGTGCCAGTGGTCCGATAGTTCGGTATCTCCCCAAATTCAGACTGAGACCACATCTGCAAGATGCTGCGCGCATCGACCAATCGCTCGTCGTCAAGCACCGCCTTGGCCGCGCGCTCAAAGCGCGGCTCAATAAAACGGACGACGGCCTCGATGCCAGCATCGAGGTAGAGTGCGCCGATTAACGCTTCGAACGCTGCGCAGAGCAGCGCAGGTCGCTGGCGGCCACCGGTAGCGCTTTCTCCTTTCCCCAGAAAAATAACCTCACCCATTCCAAGCTCGCTGCCGAAAACTGCCAGCTGCTCCGTACGAACCAGCGCCGAGCGCAGCCGGGTGAGTGCACCCTCATCCATCTCCGGGAAACGGTTGTAAAGCCAGACCGCGGCGATGAAATCTAGAGCAGCGTCACCGAGGTATTCCAGACGCTCGTTATCCTCCAATGCCTCGGGGTGCTCGTTTAAGTATGAGCGATGCGTCAGGGCGCGGCGGAGCAAACTGGGATTTGAGAAAGACAATCCCGTTCTCCGGATAAACTCATCCGGTTTCACTATGTCACTCTCCATGAACTTGGGGGACGCCGAGAACTCAGCCGATCTGGGTACTCCGCGTTCCACCAGTTCCTTCGATACTGATTGATTGTTGCGATCTATTTTAACCCGTGAATCTCCGCAACGCCAGCACCGCATTGTGCCCACCGAAACCAAAAGCGTTGCTCAACGCGACTTCGACTTCAACCTCGCGCGCATGGTTAGGAACGTAATCCAGATCGCATTGAGGATCGGGATTATTGAGATGGGTCGTTGGCGGCAGAATCCCATCCCGTATCGCCATGACGCAGATAATCGCTTCCAGGGCGCCGGTCGCGCCCATCATATGTCCCGTCATAGATTTCGTGGACGAGATAGGCACTCTATAAGCAGCCTCACCCAGCGCTGCCTTGATCGCCTTCGTTTCTGAGATGTCATTCAACTTCGTGCCCGTCCCATGGGCGTTGATGTAATCGATCTCATCGGGGTTGACTGCAGCGGTAGTAAGCGCTTTCTCAATCGCTGAGGCGCCTCCCGCTCCCGTTTCAGAGGGCGCCGTGATATGAAATGCATCGGTGGTTGAACCGTAACCTACCAACTCAGCGAGAATTTCCACACCTCGATTGCGTGCGTGGTCCAGGTCCTCGAGGATGACCACCGCTGCTCCCTCACCGATCACCAAGCCATCGCGGTTCGTGTCGAACGGTGCTGGGGTTTGAGAAAAATCTTCGTTTTGTCTCGAAAGTGCTCCTAAACGATCGAATGAAGCAACGCCGAACCTAGTGATGCTCGCCTCCGCAGCGCCAGTCAGGCATACATCCATTACACCTGTGCGAATCAGCGTGGCAGCAATACCAATCGCATCGGCGCCAGAGGCGCAAGCTGATGCGACGGAAAAGGATGGTCCTTTGGCACCAATTTCGATAGCCACAACCCCCGAAGCACCATTGGCCATGAACATTGGGATCGTGAAAGGGCTAATCCGACGGGGGCTATCGTCGACCATCGCCTGCATGCCCGTCTGCAGCGTATTCAGGCCGCCTACTGCCGAGGAGATGATAACTCCGACTCGATCAGCACCCTCAGGTTGTATCTCCAACCCGGAATTCTGCATCGCCTGGGAGGCCGCAGCGCTTGCGAATTGCTCAAAACGATCACGACGCCGTGTCTTGCGGGGATCCATATACAGCGCAGGGTCGAATTCCTTGACCTCACAGGCAATGTTCACCAGGAGATCACTCGAGTCGAACAACGTGATTCGTCCAACGCCTGAGGTGCCAGACTTGAGTGCTTCCCAAGTCTCCATGACGTCGAACCCCAACGGGTTGATCGTGCCCATCCCTGTTATCACAACCCTGCGTTCCATGCTCGTATCCTTCACAATCTCTTTCTTACTTACCTTTCAATCAACCAGCTTTCAACCGCCGCTGATCCCATTTTCAGGTGTTTCACTCTTCCAGCACCTTAAACCCCGAACCCGTGAGGACCAGAACGATGGGGTCCGGGCATGTTTCCAGCACTTGTTCAAGGGCTGGTACAACGAGTGCCGACGTCGGTTCTACATACAACCCGATACGAGCCAGTACGTCGCGCCCTTTCAGGATTTTTTCTTCATCGACGGCGATCATCTCGCCCCCGCTCTCTCTGATGGCTTGCAGGATGGCGTCCCCGCGCAGTGGATGAATGATACGTACCCCCTCAGCGACTGTTGCCCCCTCAGAGGTCATAGATAGATCCGAAGTGCCGCCGGAAAAGACCGCCCATAGCGGCGCACACGCGCTCGCCTGAACACCAACCAGGGCAGGGGTCCGATCGATTACACCCGCTGATTGCAATGCCCGAAAACCCCGATGCAAACCCAAGAGCAGCGTCCCCTGGCCGACAGGTGTGATGACTGTTCCAGGAGATCCCTTCAATTGTTCCGCTATTTCAAAGGCGATGGTTACCATTCCTGCAATACCGTGCGGCAGATACGCATGGCTGGCATACACAATTCCTCGCTCTGCCTCACGCTGGACAGCCTGCGCGGTGGCTGAGCGCGGACCAGGGATCTGGACAACCTGCGCGCCATATGCGTCGATCTGCGACCGTTTTGGACCCGAGGCGTATTCAGGGACATAAATACATACCCGAATACCTGCCCGCGCGGCATAAGCAGACAGGGAGGCCCCTGCATTGCCGGAGGAATCCTCAACTGCATCTTCAATTCCCGCAGCGGCCAGCGCGCTGACCAGCACCGCACTACCGC
>Ga0315550_1000187_pt1 | contig 36905 bp, 50 predicted proteins | sample SalMarSW160190MG_2_FD_203100 | JGI IMG/M metagenome (GOLD analysis project Ga0315550, IMG submission 203100) | Salt marsh sediment microbial communities from the Plum Island Ecosystem LTER, Massachusetts, United States - Salt Marsh Sediment SW1601-90 ...
TATCCACTTTCCTTCATGCTTTGCATTCCGAGTGTCATTAGAATAATCCCTAATGCAAGAACCAAGGGGAAAGCGTGCACATGAAGTTAGTTTAATGGAAATTCCCATATCATTTTCGCACAAGCCGCATTAAAGACCAACATGATTTCGTGATTTCCCACTCAAGCGCCGGCATATGGTTTAGAATCAAGATCCATAATTGCTATGAGTACCCACGCGTGAGAATCGGATGAGCAAATACCAGGTGATTGTTATTGGAGGGGGTCCTGCCGGCTTGATGGCCGCTGGTCAGGCTGCGGCGACTGGGGCTGAAACGCTTCTTCTTGAGAAGATGAGCCACCCGGGGCGCAAGCTGCTCATTACCGGCAAAGGACGCTGCAACCTATCTAATGTGGCGCCGCTCGAAGAATTCCTTGAACACTTCAGTCCAGATGGCCGTTTTCTGCGCTCTGCCTTTACGCGTTTCTTCACCAACGAGTTGATCGAATTCTTCGATAATCTGGGGGTGGAAACGGTTTTAGAGCGCGGAGAACGTATTTATCCAGTGAGCAACGATGCGCAGGATGTGGTCGATGCATTGACGTATTGGGTTCAAAAGAATGGCGCAATTATGCAAACCCAAGCAAAAGTGGAAAGGCTATTGGTTGAGCAGGAACGGGTTGTGGGAGTACAAGTCTCCAAACCTCCTGAATCCGTCCTGGAGCAAAAATCCAAGGATCAGTCAGCATCGATCGAGTACCGTGCCAGAAACGTGATCATTGCCACAGGAGGCGCTTCCTATCCCGGCACCGGATCGACGGGAGATGGCTATCGGCTGGCTGAAGACTTTGGGCATACCATCGTCCCCATTCGACCCGCATTGGTGCCTCTAAAAACCTCGGGGAAGATTGCCCCCCGGCTGCAGGGACTCAGTTTGCGTAATGTTAATGCACGCCTGATCGTCGATGGAAAAAAACAAGCCGAAGCCTTCGGCGAGATGCTGTTCACCCACTTTGGACTCTCGGGACCGATTATCCTTTCCTTAAGCCGGAAAGTCGTTGACGCTTTACGTGCTAACCATGAAGTCGAAATTTCCATCGATCTCAAACCGGCGCTTGATGATGGAAAACTCGACGCCCGCTTGATGAGGGATTTTGATACACACGGCAAGCGGCATTACCGAACTCTGCTTCAAGAGCTGCTCCCCAGGAAGCTGATACCTGTCTGCATTGAGTTAACCGCCATCCCTGCAGATAAAAGAGCGCACCAGATTACGTCTGACGAGCGTAAACGATTGCGAACCTGGCTTAAGGATTTTCGTTTCCAGATCAGCGGACACCGGTCATTCGCCCAAGCAATAATCACCGCAGGAGGCGTGAGTACGCGCGAGGTCAACCCCCGATCAATGGCTTCACTCATCATCGATGGATTGTATTTCGCCGGGGAAGTACTGGACCTTGATGCCGATACCGGGGGTTACAACTTACAGGCAGCTTTTTCGACCGGATGGCTTGCCGGCCTCTCGGCAGCAAAAAAGTAATTGAGCGCCTTTACCAACGCTCACAAACTATGAGGGCGGGTATCCATCCCATGCCCATGATCATGATCTCTACGCATGATTATGAGGTCTTGGGTCGATATCCTCTGCGCCTCTCATCCGTCCTATCAGTTTTTCCGGCTCATGGATCAATACAGGTAGGCACTGCGAGCATATTGATATTTCCTCACCCTGAAATCTCAACTGTAGTAGAGGAATATCTGACTCACTTCGATCACAACTAAGACATGCCGCGGACACCATGGGTTCGTTCATATGTATTCTCTTTCTTTATGGTTGATGTTTATGGATTTTTGGATCAACTCACGCCTGAAAACATTATGTTCAGGGGGCTGGTCCCTTCACAATTCGAAGACATAAGGACGCAGTCGAATCAGGGTTTTAATACCCTGGATAAACCGTAATTTGTCTCCTCATTGTGAACAAATAACGTCGAATCCTCAATGGTTAAAGAACGCCGACTTCTTTTCCAACTTGCTCAAAAATATCCAGAGCTTTGGCGATCTCCTCTGGCTCATGGGCGGCAGTTACTGTCGTTCGCAAGCGTGCCAATCCTGCCGGTACCGCAGGCGAGATTACGGGAAGGACAAATAAATCTCGTTTATGACATCCACGCGTCATTTCAAATGCCTTCTCATCCGTTCCACATAACAACGGGACGATTGCAGTCTCTGTTCTCATCGTGTCAAAGCCCCGCTCCTTGAGACCCTCGATGAAGAGTTTTGTGTTTTCACGTAGTTTTTTCACCCGCCACGGTTCGTCAAGAATGACACGGAAAGATTCCATAGCCGCTGCAGTCTGCGCCGGCGGCAGCGCCGCGGAGAAGATATAGGCTCTTGACTGATGTCGCAGGTATTTGACCAGGTCAGCGCTTCCAGCGATGTACCCGCCGACACTGGGAATAGTTTTGCTTAACGTTCCCATCTTAATGTCTATGGCCCCCTTCAGATTGAAATACTCCTCAATACCCCTGCCGGTCTCACCCAATACACCAATTGAATGCGCTTCATCGATCATCAACCACGCATCGTATTTTTTGCAAAGCTCTACGATTCTCGGCAGATTGATGATATCTCCATCCATGCTGAATACCGCGTCGCAGATCACCAGCTTGGCAGCATGGGACGGCGCCTCTTTAAGCCGATCCTCCAAGTCATCCATGTCATTATGTCGAAAGCGAATAAATTTCGATCCCGACATCAAACATCCGTCGACGATACTGGCATGGTTCAATTTGTCGCTGAATACACAATCGTGCCTGCCCACTAACGATGATATTGCCGTTAGATTGGTGACATAGCCGGACGTGAAAGTGACCGCGTCGTCCGTACCCTTGAATGCCGCAATGGTTGCTTCCATCTCATTATGAAGGGTCAATGTGCCCGCCAGGGTCCTGACACCATGGGTTCCCGTACCAAAGTCATCAATCGCCTTTCGAGCGGCTGCATTGATCCTTGGATGCCCTATAAGTCCAAGATAACTATACGAAGCGAACATACTCATCTCACGCCCACCAACCAATGCCGTCGCCGTACCGTGCAGCTCCTGGATTGGTATGTTGTAGTAATAAAAATCCAACTGCTGAGCACCATTGACGCGCTCGCACATGGCTCGTATTCGCGCTTGTATTGGATCTATTTCATTATTTGGAGCCATTCTTTTTCGCCTTTCACCAAGAATATTACCCTCGCGTACCGCAGCACTTCAAGCTGGGTTCTACGGATGTCAATGACAAAGTTTACACCAAATCTTCATTTTCAATAAAGTTACCAAAAGCGAATAATGCGCTAATCAATGCCGCTTGTCAGGTGGCTTATTTCCCGTAGTCTGCCGTTGACCACTTCGCTGGTCTCATCCGAACCAAGATCTCTTTGTCTCCCGCTGTCTCGTCCACATATTCATCGCCTCGCTCTTTACCAAGATAGCGGCGGGCAATCGGTGTTAATTCTCTTTCGTGATCAGCATCCCCCATAGAGATTATTGGCCCTTCAACACTGACATACTTATAAGGGGGAGATTCGTCCTGCACACATAGTGTGAATCTCCCCTCTTGCCTTAAAAGGTTGACTTTCTTTGCGTCCTTGTTCGTGATGAATAAGATATCGCCCCCAGGTTCATATGAATACCATACAGGCACCAACACCGGGGCACGATTAGGGGCAGATATTCCCAGAATTCCTACATGAAGAGCTGCGAGGAAGGCTTCCCTTTCCGTATGCGTCATGGTGAATGTCATAATTTTCCTTCCGTTACTTCAGCCTGCCAAGTGTGACAATCAGCAACCAATGATTAAGGCCGTTTATCGTTGAGCTCACCTTCCCTAAGGTGTCTAATCCTTCAACTTCTAGGCATTAACAAATATACGGCTGCAGCCATCACAAATAAACCAACGACACGTTGGATCGTCAACGGAATAGGTTCAACGTTACCGATCCCGCGTGTATCGACAATAACAGAGACGATAAGTTGACCGAGGATGATCGTTGCAAGTCCAGCTGCAACGCCGGCTCGCTGGAGTGAGAATGAAAGCCCAGTGATGATCAATATCCCCAATGTGCCTGATATGGCAACCATTACTATCGTGGTGGTCGGGATCTTCCAGGCGCCTGAACCTTGTTGCCAGAAGAGAATGAGAACAACAACACCAGCGATTACGCCACCAAGAAAGTTGGTAAGCAATCCAGTTCGAATGTTACCGATTATGCCCCCTACTCGACTGGTTAATGTAGCCTGAACACCAATCGCCACACCTGTCGCCAAAGCACTAAAAGCCCCTACGATGATTGCAGTCCTCAATATAGCACCTCCTATATCTCGATGATTTGGATAATAGCTGAATTAAACCTCAAGGCATAACAACGGGGTGGTTGTGTGGCGCTGCTTATCGATCATGAGCATCCATGACTGGTCTGATCGCCTGTGGAGACATCCGGCATGCTTTAATCGAACGGTGTTATACCAAGATTTACCAACCACGTCGGCATAGGTCATAAAACACTGCGCTTGTTCCGTAAGACTCTGGAGCATCTCAACCGCAACCTTTGTCACAAAGCTTCCAGCTTATACTTAGACTTGCCCCTCCTCTTCAAAAATCAAACTGCAGCAAGTCAATGCGCCTTCGGCCTTCTGCAGCTCAGAGACGTCAACTACTCTTACCCCGATCCCCTTGTTCTCCAATCGAAGACGGGTCAGCGGATAATTCGTTGGATATACCAATTCCTCCCCAATGAGCAAAGCATTGGCAGCGTAGGGTTCACTGGGATCGATGTCAATGAAGTCCCTGGCGTCAAATGAGTTCGCGTCAACCCAAGATCTGTTGATAAGCAGAGTCTCATCACCCACCAGGGTAACCGCGGACTTTAAGTGCAGACAGCCATCCACTTTGACAACTTCAACCTTATATCCGTAAGGAGTAACGAACTCCAGCAATTGTTTAATTCCAGGGATATTTGAGCGAATTGAATTCCCTACGTACAAGGTCCTGCCGACATGCAAGACGTCTCCACCATCCAGAGTGCCCGGATCGACTATTTGATGTATCGTCCGATACTCCTTTAAAACTTCGGCAACACTTTGTGTTTCATTTCGACGCAGGATTGCACCAGGTCTGGTAATAACCGCCACATCGCCCAACACAATTGCCGTGTCTTCAACAAACACTGAATCTGGGAGATTGGATTCTTCTGATAACCTTCTGAGTTTGCATCCCAAATCTATCAACCTATGCTCATATTGCGCGTGTTGGGATCGTGCGAGGTCAACATCAATATCCTGCCGAGAAAGATGAGTCAGTTCACACTGCCCGATACTTGAGCTTACTTCCCGAGTAATTGCAATTCGCATAGTTCTACCTGCGTGATAACTGGATGTCTAAAACGACTTGAGACGTATAGCCCCCGATTGGAGAATCTCTCTTGGTCCATATATAGTTATAGTAGCCCTGCGGTGGACTGTTGCGCAAAGCGCAAGAGAAAAATGCCTCATGCAAATAAACGGATTGGGTATTGTTCATATCGTAGCGGCGACCGTTTAAAGCTTTACACAGAGCGGTCGAGGTATATCCCCTTCACACTGCACTCAAGGTTTCCTAGAATACACGAATTCCTAAATTTGCAGTATCCTCGGTCGCTTGAATACTTGGGCCTAATACTCTCTGAAATCCACTCGAAGCCTCTTGATAAATTGTAACCTTTAGGGTATATTATGAGTAATATACGTTACTTTATGGACATCTGGCGTTACTATAAAGGTATTCGTAATGTTACATAAGGAGGAGGCTTTCATGAAATCAAACATCGAAATGCTGGAAAGGAGGAGAATGCGATTTCTTGAGTTGTACTTGATCGGATTTGCAGCGTTCATCATCCTATCCGTTACCCGATTCTTCTTCCGCCTTGGTGGTCTTAACTCGCAACCTATTGGAACCGCAGTATTATTTGGCTTAATTATAAGCCTGATGTTCCTTGCCATCAGCGCTGTTGGATATCTGACACTTGGGAGAAAGATCAAGGATGATCCTGGCTTGAAGGAGGCTCTCAATGACGAGATGATCCAGTCACTAGAGTTGCGCTCCTGGAAAGCGGCATATTGTGGAGCAGTTGCCACAACAATCTTTTTTGCAGTGGCTTGGTTCTTCTATCCCGTGTGTGATCCGGTTATGATCGCTCTGACTTCAGTCATAAGCGGTGCCGGTGCATACCAAGCGACATTCTATTTCAAGTATAGATTCTTATGAGAAAGAAGGCTTTGAAAAACCAGATCAAGGTCTACCGCGCCAAGAATGATTGGACTCAGGAAGAGCTAGCTCATCGCGTCAGTGTAACCCGAAAAACAATCAACACGATAGAGAATGGGAAGTTCGTGCCATCGACATATCTGGCACTTAAGATAGCCAAAGTCTTCGGTGCATCTGTTGAAGATATATTCCAGATCGACGACGCGTAGGCAGGGACAATCTTTACCTCTATGAGAATATTACGCAACAGGCAGTTGATTTTGAACTTCGCTTAGCTAAGTAGACCGAAGCCAGATACTTCCCCAAGACTCCGGCTCGTATGGGAAAGATAACCGTTAAATCCTCCCGGTTTGTGGTTTCTTCCTTTTTTGCCACCCATAATAGATGAACAACAAACCTGGAGAGGCGAAGATCAGGAAGAAGGGACCTCGTGGAAGGGTGCCTGAAAATACATAATCAAGCAGGTAAAAGGCTGCCACTCCGCAGATCGTAGTCAATCCACCGAATAAATCCCACTTCCAGTCCAAGAGTAACCCCAACCACACAGCAAAGAACGCAATCATCATTGTGGTTTCACGAACCGTCAGATGGAGAATTGGTCCAAATCCATCTTCAAGAGCCTCACCGACGAAGATAAGCAGAATCAATGCGGCTGCCACCCCAGCAGAGATTCTCGCGATCCAGCGAACGACACGCACCGTTTTGCCACCGTTCGTGTTTGTTATATCGCCTCCTGAGAGCGGGTATTTCCCCACCACTTGTTCATCATCACTCATTGATCTCCACCTTCACTTGCAGATACCCCGAATTATCATATAAATCAACATCATTAATTCCGAGGTAGAGAATGCCGCTCTCGCCAATGGAATGATGGTATCTTTCACCGACCAGAAAGGGTTCATAATCACCGATACGACCAATTAATGCCGCATGGGAAACCCCCTCCATCACATTACACCTGCAGCGAGGATCTCCCCCTGACCCGATAGAATCGAATGCTTCACCTGGCCATGGTGACCATCTTCCGGACACGTATGTAATCGTTAGAAGATCTCCAGTCTCAACTTTGATATGGGTGTTATTCCATCCCTCCATCGCTTCGACTTGAATGATTTCAGCGTCCCTTGAGCCACCCAGGTCATATGAAATCGAACAAGCCAAAGTCATCAGAAAGAGCAATAATATTGGGGAAAGAAATGCGACGTGTCTTTTCATGGTTCCCTACTTTCTGCATGAATATTGGCTTCTCGCATTTAAGCTTCACAAAGTGCAGCGGATGAACCAGGCGGACAGCCACCCCGCACTCCACTTTGCTTGCTTTTCAAGATCCGCGTTCCTAAATAATTGCTACCAGATTCCACATCCCGTTGTCCCAAGACCACGGTCAGAACGGGGCAGTTATCCGTTATCGGTCGGCTTCGGTTGAATTTGGTGCTCCCGCACCGATTACCTTGCTCCGACGCTCCATCAGAATGGTATTTCGCCACTTACCACCAAGTTCACCAATCCTCTCCCGGAAACCAACATCTCGAAAACCGCAGGACTTATGCAGCCGAATGCTCAATTCATTCTCGGGAAACATGCTGCTTTCGAGTGTCCAAATACCTGCTGTTTCAGATGCCTCAATAAGTGCACCCAGCAATGCTTTGCCTATGCCTTCCCCACGGCAGGAAGCGGCAATATAGATACTCACCTCCGCCACACCCCTATAGACATGGCGGCTTGAGACAGGGCTCAGAGCCGCCCAGCCAACAATCTGACTTCCCCTCCGCGCAATAATCCGACAGCTAGAAAGATGCGACGAATCCCATTCTTCAAAGCTGGGGGGGGCCGTCTCGAGAGTGGCTTCTCCAGTTGCGATTCCTTCTAAGTAGATGGATCGCACATCATCCCAGTCATTTTTAGTCAGGGCTTCAATCTGAATATCCATATCCCATTATTCGTTTGTCCGCCAATGTATAAGGGATTTGACCTTAGCCAAGTGCAGCGCAACATTCCTGTGGTATGAGGCTGAAATTGGAAAGGCTGCTCTCAAATCCATCTTCTTACTTTCGACGTATATTGCCGCCACTCTTCTTGAAATGTCTCGTTAAGCATCTTTTCTTCTACCTTAATAAAAACAATCTCCATTAGGAAAGTAAACGCGATAACAACAATGTATGGCGAGATGGATCCAAGCAAGAACGTAATTCCCAAAAGGATCAGCACAAAGCCTAAATACATTGGGTGTCTACTATATTGATAAACTCCATCGGTTAATAATGTCCTTGATTCCTCATATGGTTTAACTGTTGTTTGATTTCGTTTGAAATCGCGATCAGCAATGAGGTTGAGCGCCACCCCAATCATAAGAGGTATTAATCCAATTAGATTCAAAGGAATCTGGACGATAGTGGCAACCGGAAAGGTGAAGTTAAGCGCTAGGATGAGAATAATTGCTACCAGCAAGTAAGTCGGTGGCAACACTTTCTTTAGCATGATCTATTCCCTTCTAACTATCAGATATTTGCACAAAGTCTGTGAATTGCGCAAACTGCAGCGGAGGTTCCCGACGGAAAGTGGCCAGGAGCAACTTTATTCAACATGATTTTCACCCGCTCCCTTTGGCCTCAACAACAATGCGGTTAGCCCTTATAAACCTTGATCTATGCATAGTATTCTTTCAAGAAATCGAAAATCTTTCGCCAACTGTCCTTATTCATGACGATCCCATTGTGCCCGCTATTGAATACAATGTGCTCGTAAGGATTGTCGAATCCCTTGGTTTTCAAACGATTCATAATTTGCTCGCCCATGCGAGTGGCTGGCCACAGACGATCTCGCTCGCCTGAAATCAGCATTATTGCTCCTTGAATATGCTCTACTTGGATCGTTGCTCCTTTTACCCCCACTTTATTCTGAAGTGCGTCTTCATGCATTTTCTTGAGTCGTAAAAATACTAATTCCCATTTCTTGATGGGAGATGGGTACGGGATAAATGGCAAACTTTCCCCTTGAAAAGACCAGGACGACTTAGGGTCTTTTCCAAGTTCAAATCGCTTTGCAGGGATACCTTGCCAGATGACGCTGCTCGGCGAAAAAGCAATCACAATCTTTACCTGCGGATATCTGCTGCCCAGTAAAAGCGCGGCTTCAGATCCTTTCGATCCCCCCAAGATCGCATACTCATCAGGTACAATCCCTGCCAGTGTTGACAACCAGTCAAATGCTTTTTCAAAATATTCAAGGGGGATATCTTCTAGTGAGTCTGGAAGGTTCAGTGACTTGAAATATGCAAGCGAGAGCACCGAATATCCTCGCTGAACAAGTAACTCAATGGGTCTCCTGATTCTGCTCCACGACTTTCCACCTTCTGATCCCCCCAATATGATTATTGCTTTCTTTGGTTGAATTGAATCGTCTGTGAAAAGATCTGCCACTAGTCCGTTCTCGGTCACTTCCTTTTTAATCACTCATTCCCTCCATTTAGAAAAATGCCATTGAGCCATAAATGCCGTGGGCTTGCGCCTCAAAAGTCATTGGCTCAACCTAATCTTCACCTAGCACGCCCCGCGGCTGGTGCAAATAACCTTGCACTTCTGCAAAGAACTTCCCTACATGCAGGGCATCCATCAATCCATGATGTCCTTGAACACTCAGCGGCATTTTCATGCCCTCGCCATCCTCAAAGAATTTTCCCCATGCAAACCGGGGCACAGAATCCACTGGGTGAAAATGAAGGGGGTGCATAAAGCTCGTGAAAGACACCCAAGGTATCGCGGTCATGAACAATAAATCGTCCTGTCCTGGTTCATCTGCAAGCTTCCGATGTTCTTGAACATACGCTATCCGCTCCGCCGCTCTCGTGGCAAACAACGAGAACTCCTCGTCATAGTCAATTGTACAGAAACTGAACAGATCTTCCTTCGTAAGAATCGTTGTGGATGGGTGTACGACCTCGTGCTCCACCACCTCTCCCGACCGTATGCGATACCGAAACTCCGGAATTGCATTCGCTGCTCGTGCAAGTGCATATACCACCGCTATGTTAAACGAAATGCCGCGCTCCTTTACAAAAGGATAGAAAACTGTCAGATCAACATTTGCACACAGATTGAAGTGTGGATAGTCAAAGGTTTTATAAACGTTGTAATGCTCACGCCTTGGCCATGTATTCATCTCAATTTGATGCATGCTTCGCCTCCAGCTCGTGATACATCTCTGAAAATGGATGTCGAGCATATCTAGTGCAACCTAATGGGCCTTGTGAAGGTGCATCCTGCGAGTTATGATCCAAAGAAATCAATCACTCCATCCAAGATCGGATGCTCTCGCACATCTCTTCAACTTCTTCTTGACCTCCAACAGGGCGATCAGGCCATTCAAATACCTTAAAACCCCAGAACTCCCTGGGCGTATTTGGGTACCGAGGAATAACCCAGATATGAAGATGAGGAACGTTGTGGCCTATAACGAATACATAAAGATGCTCGATTTTCAAGCTTTTCTTCAACGCTTTACTTACATCCCTGATTACTTTGCCTATCGTCTCCGCTTCTTTGTCATTAAGCTCCGCCCATGTAGGGAGATGTCTCTTGGGTTCGACAATAAAACCACCAAGATAAGGGGTTTCCAGATCTGAAACAGACCAAGAATGCCCAGAAAACACTAGATCATCCTCATATACAGGTCCGCCTGGAACAAAGTCTATGCCTTTGTGTTTCCGGCAAACAAAACAATCTTGGTCAGACATCATCATCCCTCATCAATTAACAAAGTCTAATGGCTTGCGGTTCACACGCCTGAGGGGTGCGAGTGACACTCGTGTTGTGTGCCGCACTCCAATTGCGCGGTCAGCTCCTGATATTTATATACGAGTGTCGTCACGTTGTCACCTGCACATAACGCGCTCGTCGTCCGATCCGTTCAAATCCAAGCCGCGCATACACCCGCGCCGCGCGAGGGTTGTTTACATTGACATCCAGCAGCACATGATCAACACCCCCTGCCCAGAAGCGATTTAACACCTCCTTCAAGAGTGCCGATCCGATACCTTGTCCTCGCCACTCTGGCCTGACTCCCATTTGCACAATCCACCTGTCGGCGCAGACGATGAATCCGACCGGGAAGTCATCATGGCAAGCCAGCAAAGACAAATCGGGACGAAATTCGTCATCATCCGTCGCCAGCCAGGTCAGCCATTCCTCCCGGCTCCAGTCCGGGCAGCCAGGTCGCTTACTGAAAGCTGCTTGGCAGACTGCGAAGAACCGGTCAGCCAGCACAGGGGTCCACATCATGAGTTCCATTCCGGAAGGGAGTTGAACATCTGGGAGAGGATCGGGGAGATCACACCGCATCACATCCTCTGCGAACTGCTGTTTAAATCCATGTTGCCCGAAAAGGCGATCAGCCGATTCGCTTAGAACCTCGGTGGAGAGTTGTAGAACATGGGGCCGATCTGGGGGACAGCTAGCGAGGAGCCTGTCAGCCTCGGCAATGCTCCACTCGAGCAAGTAAGTCCCGACCCCACGCTTGCGGTAGGCAGGGTGAACCTGCCCCACAATGTTAGTCCGGTACTCCTCAGATGTATGGTTCGGCTTTGCCGCCGCGCACGCGACCAATTCCCCACCCTTCCCGAAGGCGCCTATGGATACTCCCGGCCGCGTTGGCAAATAATCCTCCTGGATGTATGTGTCCGTGGCACCCAATGGGTTCCCCCCATCTGTCGCCATGCACAAGGTCGCAAGCGTTTTTATCGCCCCGACGTCGCCGGGCTGGAGTGAACGCCAGGTAAGCACGGGATCTGCCGGCGGTACCGGGTTCTCGTCTGGAGAATCCATGTTATTTCTCCTTAGAATCTAGGTTAATATCGTCACCCAACAGAAACGCCAGAGCCTGGGTGGCTATGGCAGATCCATAAGGTTTTCAAGCACCATTTTCGCGCGAGCCGTCAGCTTGCCGCCAGCGAATGGATAGCCCGTCTTTGGTTTTCCAATAGTTGTTCTCTTAATGCCACACCTATTTAAAGTTGTTTTTTAAGAAAGTAGCGCTGAAATCCAGGAGGAAAATCTTGTAGTTCACCAAAGACCTGATACCCATGCTGTATATAGAAGTCTGGCGACTGAAAACTGAATGTGTCCAAATATACGTTCTTTGCCCCACGTTGCCGCGCTTCATCTTCTGCAACCATCAATAGGCGATGCCCGTATCCGCGACCACGGAGTTCGTCTTTTACCCACAAAAGATCTAGGTAAAACCAGTCCCAATATGTCTCGCCTAGCAAGCCTCCTACAATTTCTTGGTCAGGTGCGTGAATGACGAAACATAGGCGTTGAAATTTGTTATCGCCTGCTTTTTGTCTGTTGTATTTACTAATGCCTTGTCCAATTATTCCCCATGCAGATTCTTCAGGTTTATCAACGTAGGCGATATGATATTCTTCATCCATATGCATTAATTCAGTCCCTTTCTTATAAATATCGATTCGTCGCTCCATGCTATTAATAGGTTCGACTGGTTTTTTTAAGAAATTTTCTTGTCTGAGACGTGCTAACATTTTTGAGTTCAGGCGCCAGGGTGTACCCCATTACCCACCCCCAGCACAAAAACCATCATACAACTTCGCTTCCAAGTGGCGCCGCATCCCTCACGAAGCACATTTTTAGTGGGGTTGCTTCCAACGAGTGGTTAGCCGGCGATCTTTTCAGCCATGTCCACGGGTTAGGGTTATTCCCCGACAAGATTGCCCCCTGGACTCATTATGAAGTCTGCAGAAAGCGGAATGAAGCAGAAAGGAAACCTACCATCATCTATGGAGGCAATTACTCGAATATCTCCGTTAGATTCACGAGGGTTATCCCAGAAAGCTTGTACCTCAATCTGATACGTTGCACCGCTCGTACCTTTTATCTCGTAGTTGAAAGGTACGCTAATTAAAACAGTAAGGTCCTCGTATTCCCTGGTACGAAAGGTCAATAGCTCGGAATTGAGAATCTCTTGAGCCTCTTGCTTATTCATGTCGCGCTTGTTACCCGCAATGTGCTATATCAGACTTTAAAAAGACGGGATGGTTGCGAACTCAACAATTGCCGCTTAACGGTTTTAAGTTCAGCGGTCCGGGAAGAGACTGCACGATATCAAATCACCTAACTTCTCGGGTCATCTAACGAAGATCCTGACGGTAATCTGGGACAGCAAAGGGTTAGGCCGCTGAACACATTATGGATTTGCTGATCTCAACTCCCACATATGTCGCGTGACTTCAATGTGCCCCAAATGTAACGCATTATGCTTTAAAACGTGGGATATTGACCACCCGATTGTGAATTCTTCACTATCCCTTGGCGAAATTCGAATTTTCGTCAGATCCTCAAGACTCAAGGTATCAAGTGAGTTCTGTATGTATGCAAGCGCATCATCAAGCCTGCGAGTAAGCTCAAAAGAATCCAACCCATGGGATTTAAATTCTTGATCTCGATTACGACCAGATGGTTCTTGCATTACAACATCACCAATCCAATATCGTTCTGCCCCAATCAGGTGGATTATTAGGACGCCGATAGAATTCATACCAGGACCTGGCGTCCAATCCAATGCATCTTGAGATAGCCCATCAATTGCTAATTTGCAATCATTGTGCGTATCACCCAATCGATCTAAGAAGTCTTCGAAGAACTTATTCATCTTACAAGCCCTTAATCAAGCATTGTGAGTTCAGCGGCCTAACGCTTACCATCAGCTGCCGAGCGGCAGTGAGGTAGACTCCACGGTGATGTTCGCGATAATCATTTCTCCTTTTGTCCGAAGTGCTTCAGAAATAATTGTTCCGATTTCTTGAACCCGTCTTCTGTTACATAAAAGGACATTGCCTTGATCTTTGGAGCGTCGATCCAGCCCTTCTCGTGGAGCCGATTCATCGTGTCCCAATCGAATCCCTTCCATGCCCTGGCGCCGAGTCCTTCCTGTCGTTCCGTTGTGACGAGATAGAGTAAGGCCAGAGTCATTTCATCAACTTTCTCCTGATCGTATTCCATTCGATCATCTCCTTGGCAAACGGTCTTGAGCTTTCGCAGATCCCCTGCTTTTTGGGGGAAGCTGCCCAGCTCGTACGCTGGCCTGCTTTCCAAGATACATCTTCCGGTGCCTGCTCATCCAAATTTCACCGTCCGCGGTATCGGCTGACGAAGATCCCAGCGATTATCTGGGGCCGCGAATTGGTTAGGCTGCCCCTAATCGTGTTAGAGCTGCGAACAACTGGTATATACCTAGAATTGCTAGGATAACAGCCGAAATAAGGATAAGTCCGCGTCTACCACTCTCGCTCAGAAAGCGAGTTGTGCCAAATACGATAATGGTGCCTGCCAGAGCTAACACCATTACCCCATAGAATGACGAAAGAAGTGCTACTGCGTTAATTGGATCTACTCTCCATGCATTTACTGCTGCTGGTCCTAACACCAAGCTCCAACCGAGATACGGATTAGGATTAAGTAGATTGACCAGGGATGCTTGGAGAAGCGATTGAGGTATAGAATCCTCCTTATCGTTACTTGTTACAAGTGGACGCTTCCAATTCCGGAAACTTGACCATGCCAGGTAAAGGAGAAGAATACCTCCCCCCGCCTGTAGAAATATCCTCGTTAGAGTCGGCACCTGGTTAAGGAAGAGTAAGACTAGAAGAGCTATTGGACCATCACTTATAAGAGGGGCGAATGATGCTGGCAGTGTGCGCTTCCACCCTCTTTGTGCAACACTGGATAGCAGAAACGCCTGAAGTGGACCAGGTTGTATTGCAGAAGCTATCGCAAAACCACCTCCGAGGACAATATACTCCATTAAGCTCATTTAGCTTTCCTAATTAACTCTGGTGGCAGCCTAACGATTTTTAGCTTTCGCAGATCCCCTGCTCTTTAGGGGAAGCCGCCCTGCTCGGACCAACCCTTGCTATTCCCAATTCTGCATCATGAACCTTTAAAAGCAAATCGCCAAGCGCGTGGGGTAGACTGACGAAGGTCCCAGCGCTTTTCTGGGGCAGCGACTGGTTAGGCAGCATTATTTATAAGATGGTGCAGGCGATTAACGAATGATATGGCTATTATGATTTTGAGATCTTATGCGCATACGAAAGAACTAATATCCCTAGTGTAAAGAGTAAGAACGCGCCTGCCATTACTAAGACACTTAATACATTTTCCATAGCTGGAATCTCCTTGATGGTGATAGCGCTGCCGTTGAGTTAGTGTTGTTCTTCTTCCATTCCCTCCACTGGTTGAAGATGTTCGAACCTAAAAAGGTAATACCGCATGACGGTTGCGTGAGTGGTGTGGGACGATTGCAAACAGCGTAACTTTGGAAACCCACTCATCTGCCCACAAGCCTGAAAATCACCCCGTTCCCCCCTCGCCTGCTCGACGCGTGGTTAACTGGCTTGATGTCCTTTAGCATACTTCCTTTTGTTCAGAAAATTCTGATTAGGCAAACGTTTCATTAATCAGGCGCACCGCGTTTTCAATACCATTTTCGGAACGAATCTTCTCACCAAGGATGGACGCTGTAGCGTGCTGTTTTTCGTTCCGCACCAAGTCATCAAGGGAAGCGACCAATTCATTTGTATCCAGTTTCGCTCGCCGAATTGGTTGCGGGCCTACTCCTAACTCGTGAATATGCTGCCCCCAATAGAACTGGTCGGCGATATGCGGGATAAACAAGGCTGGTTTCCCTGCCCGAAGGCCAGCTGCAGTTGTTACAAATCCACCGTGGTGTACCACGCCAGCGCAATGCGGCAATAGCCAGCTATGTGGCAGGGAACCGGCAGCGTATATGTTTGGTGGCAGAGTCAATAGTTAGATCCCCGCTTCCCAACCCTGAATGATCGCTCGTACATCAGCTTGCTGAACAGCATTCACAAATAAGCTGGCAGATTCTAACCCATTACCATCACTCAGGCTCATAGCTCCCAAGCTTATCAATACCGGCGGGTCGCCATTATCAAGAAATGAAAGCAAACCTGCTGGTGGTCTCCATTCGCCCGGCGGTTCAGCAAACCAATACCCCACTACTCGATGACGGAATTCCCAGAGCGGATTAGGTGCGTAGACCGCTGGACTGATGGGTATAAGATTTAGAAGGGTTGAAGAAAAACTTTCTTCCCTAATGGAGGAAGTCCGTGCTTTTTGCGGATCCGGTTAAGCGGTCCTGTAGTAATCAAGTGGACCAGTCTATCTATCACGCCATAAACAAACCGGGTTGTTAATGGTCGATCAGGATTATCCCAAGGGATTGCCCAGGGCATTAGTGTTACGCTCAGGTAGGGCAGTTTCAATAGTTCTGCTTCGTTCTTGCCTGCCGCAACTGCTGTAGGGACAACTACCATATCTGCTTTCTGACACTGCGTCAGAATATCATCATGGGAACGTTTTAACATATCGAAGCCGAAGAGCGCATCCCTTGTATCAATCCAATGGCGGTGTTGCGAGCCTGATGGCGTATGGCGGCCACTTCCTGAACGAGGTCAATATCCGGACCGATTGGGGCAAATGTCACTCCATGGGACTCAACCAGTGGTTTCATCACAGGATGAGATGCCAATGTGACGCCATGCCCGGCTTGAATAAGACCTTGTGCAAGTGCGATAAAAGGCTGTACGTCCCCTCGGGAGCCAATGGCAGGGATCACGATTTTCATTTTTCAACTTCGATAGAACATAAAGTCTTGCACAAACTCGGCAGAATCTCGCGTCCGCTCCATTGAGCTGTTGGCCAGCGTCAATAATCTAATTCGTAGCCGACGATTTGAGAAAAGACTTCAGCTTGTTGCTGAGATGCTCGTCCTTTTCATGAAGGACGATCAAACCATTCCCAATGACATGGGCATCACCCTCATCACTCGGATCAGAACCCCACTCAAGATTGGTTAATCCATACTCAACTTCTTTTCCGTCAGTATAGAGGACACGAAGTGACGTGACCTTCCCCCAATCCTCCTGGACTATGGGACCAGGCTCTCCGAACTCAGAAATCCAGTCACGATCATTGAGATATCCCTCAGGATTTCTAAACAAGAGGATGAGATCCACATCTGATTCAGGGCTTGCCTCCCCACGTGCATGCGATCCAACAAGAGCTAGTGCCATAAGATCAGGCTCATTCTTCGCCCATTCAACAATGTTCTTTAGGAAAGTCTTGACATTCAAATCAATTACGGTATTCAAGTCAGCCGCCATAAAATAAATTAGCAATGAAGAAAAGGACACTGGCTAACGGTCTTGAACTCACCCATCTGAGACATGATTGCTCGAGATCAAATCGGCACCCATCCCTGGTTAGATGCAGTGGCTTGTTAAGCGGTCTCGCCTCAACGCTTGAAATGAGAAAACAGCACTTCATCAATTTCACTCCAAAACTCTTCAATCCTCTTCCCATAGGCTGTAGCTATTTTGCTCTCCAATTCATCGTGAGGGTACCGCCTTGACAGCAAACTCTTCAATAATCCCGGTTGGGTCTCCTCAATGTACCGTGTTAGCCAGTAACCGCGTGCATACAGATCCACCAAGGCATCCTCGTCTCCAATTCTCAGCTTCTGCTGCCCTCCAGGGCTGTGTTTGTCTGACGAACGCTCAAACACCTCGAGGGTTTCATACCGCACCGTCGGTTCTTCAAAGAACTTATCCACCATCACCATGGCCAAACCTTCCTTCAGCCAAGTTGGCAACTCGAGATGTGAGGTGAAAGCGTGGGTCAACTCGTGGCAAGTGATGCTTTGAACCTTCTCATCGACATTCTCCCTGCTGACAAAAAATCGGTCTCCGATCCTTTTGTCTGCAAGTCGCAAAATGCGGGGCGGTTTCACGCCAACTGCCCGCCTCTGACCGAATCTCTGCTCCCACCCACCAGCAAGCAACCAAACCCTCTTGGCGCGAATAGCCCATAGTGGCAAGGTCACTGCTAACAATATCTTCCAAGGCCAGGGCGCTGAGTGGAACATAAAGCCAAGCCAGGAGGTCATGATGTAGACGCGACAATCTTTTGGAGTGTCAAGCCCATAATGCTCTTGTATAAGAAGAATACTCTTCTCACAGGCTTGCCGAATCTGTGCAACAGTATCTTGGTCTTCCACCCCGAAATATAGGGTGAGACCATTAATTGACATCCTTTGCATCAATGAACTTCCTTTTTTAACAAGACGACGGACAAGGGCACACAACAGTCTTGAGTTGAGGCGCCAGGGTATTCACCCTGACCAGCAATTCGATCCGCCCTGCTCGTACCCCGGCTTGCTCTTCAAGATCCCCTTACCAGATCCTTCGTTCCCAAATCTCGCCGCCCACGAGGTCGGCTGACAAAGACCCCATGAAATTTGCAGGGCAGCGAATGTAAAAGAGTGGCAACTGTTACTTTATCGCTTCTAAAACAGCCTCTTCAGCGTGAATAGAAGTCGTATCAAAGAGTGGGACGTCTGTATGTTGTTGTTGCACGAGCATCACAATTTCTGTACACCCCTCGATAATGCCTTCGGCCCCCCGGTCTCGCAATTCCTCAATGATCCTCAGAAACTCATCACGAGATTCATTTTTTACTTGCCCCACACAAAGTTCGTCATAGATAACACGATGGACGATTTCGCGGTCGGATTTCGAAGGTACAAGAACATCCAATTCATGCTTTTCGACCAAACGACCTTTATAAAAATCTTCTTCCATCGTAAAGCGTGTACCTAACAAGCCGATGGTTTTCATCCCTGCCGCTTTAATTCGTTCAGCCGTCGTATCGGCAAGATGTAGGATTGGAATACTAATCGCCTCCTGGACTTGAGGCGCAGCCTTATGCATTGTATTCGTACAAATGAGTAAAAAATCTGCCCCGGCAGCCTCTACTTGTTTGGCAGCCTGAGCTAGAACCTGACCAGCACTAGCCCACTCGCCGACATGCTGCATTTCTTCAATTTCCTGAAAATCAACGCTGACCATCGCAATACGGGCTGAATGCAACCCTCCTAGATGGGCATTTATTCCCTCATTGATGAGACGGTAGTAAAGCTCTGTTGATTCCCAACTCATTCCACCCAACAAGCCGATAGTCTTCATTTTGAACAAATCCTCAACTGAATTTTCCGAATTCCCCTAATTCTTGCTTCTCTTCGTACCAATCGTAGCCGCATAACGGCTTTAAGCTGAGTGGCGCGAGTTTGCGAGTGGAGCGTCCGACTTAAAGTGCCTTGTTATGTGTGGCGCTAATCAACAATAAAGAGCTTGGCCCCTACTGCTGTTGAGGAGCGATGAGGCTCTGCATTATCAGCAACTTGATAGCTCGTACCAGGCTTGAGAATAAACTTGCGACCATCTTCAAGCTCTGTGTGCAATTCTCCCTCAAGGCATAATAAGATATGTCCTTTACTGCACCAATGATCTGCAAGATAGCCTGGAGAATACTCAACCATCCGGACTCGAATATCTCCAAATTTCTGCGTTCTCCAATAAGCAATGCCGGTATCACCTTTGTGTTCAGTTCGTTCGATTTCTGGCCAATTCGTAATACCGAAAGGCGTATCAGTTATTTGCATGAATTCTTCTCCTTAGACACATAACGGTTTCGAGCTGAGGCGTCGGGGATCTCCCGACTGCTAGTTTTTTCCTAACGCCTATTATTCAACCCTGCTTCCAAATCCGCGCGTATCCCCGGTATCCTCCAGCCAATGGCTGTAACGCCACATATCACGCCAAATCAATTTCATCAGCCGAGATTAATTCCACATGCCCCTTACTTAATTCCAGATTCCATTTTTCGATAGTTTTTCGAGCATCCTTCCTGTAACTACTATGACCGTCTTCAACAAGTATTACCCGGTAACCCAATATATTTCCTCCAATACATGTAGCTCTTACGCATCCCTCGGTAACCAATCCTGTAATGACAATACTATCGATTCCTCTGGAGTCGAGAATCTCTTTAAGATTGGTTTCTTCGAATGCATTGCCGTGCACTTTATGAATCACAATATCAGAATCCTTCATCCTGAGATCTGGATGAAATTTCCAGTCAGTTGAATTCTTGATGAGCATCTTGTTGTTCGAATGTTGGATATAAACCGCTAATCCACCAGATTGTTGCCACAGTTCAATAAGTGAGTTTATGTTTTGAAGTAGATTAACAGCTTTATATATTGGTGTGGGTCTAGAAAAGAGCGCCCTCTGAACATCAATGACGAGAAGAGACGAATGCTCTGGATTTAACACTAGTCTATCTGTATTACCTAGCATTGTTTGCAGTCCTGGTAAGGGAAGATCCCCTAATTATTATGGTGGTATAACGATAAGCGCGTCAACCGCAACCGGGTGAAACAACATGCCCGACTTGACCCAAGGCACTTGAAAAACGAATAATGGCAGAAAAAAAGCTCTCGATCAAGCGCTCCTCTGCAGTGGATTGGTAGGGAACTTATAATCTCTTACTACATACCCTTTGTTTTCACCCACTTTATCACCCCGACAGTCACACCTATTAGCAAAAGTGCAAAACCACCAACTACTAAGATCCACTTCAACATCGTGAAAATCGATGCCAATATATCCAAGACCGCCGTTGAGCTCGGGTACCGCACCATCACCAAAGAAGTTGATATGTTCTCGAGGTAATCAAGAAGCGCCCCCAAGACCGGTACAAGATTCGCTCGCTGCCACGCACTGTTTGGAGCAAAGGCTTTTTGGTTTAGCCAACTTATCGCGGTGCTAAGGAATAGTGCATATACTAACGGCCAAATTAGGTCAAATGAAAAACGTGCCCTAATGTATGCCTCTCGCCCCTCCTCTCCATACGTATCTGCCATTTGATAGAGATCATCAGGCGTGTAATAGAACGACATATCAGGCGAACCAGCATCTCGATAATCCGCCTCCGAGGTTGAAGTTTGACCTGGCAGCACAAACGCAGTGAAAAGCAAAAAGATGACCAAGGCGGAAAATGTTACCCAGCCCTTGGAAGCCCTGTGTATCCAATCAGAGAGCCGTTGCCACATCAAAGATCCTCCGTTGTTTTTAGTAAGCGCTGCCCCATGGTATTGAACTCATCCGCTCCGCTTGTATCATCTCTTGTCAAGAAAATCCTTGACGGTTGCTGCATACTTCACTGGTTCTGAAATGGCCACAGTATGTCCCCCTCCTCCAATAACGTGGATCTGAGCCTGGGGATAGATGTCCAGCATTCCCCTTCGACCTCTCTCGGTTCTGAGATGATCGTTCTCTCCCCAAATGACGAGTACGTCTCCACGCCAACTGCTCTTCTCGCCACCTGTGTACACATATTTAGCCTGTGCATCTCTAGTCGTCTGAAAGTGGCTCAAGATATCCGCCTTGGTCAGATGTCGCCTAAACAACTCATTGAGGTAAGCCTCCCAGAATGCGCGCTCTGACTCCTGAGCGCTTACCACCGAAGATATTCCTCTCCTGTAAATACTCATCACTACCCGTTCAGGAAGCAGTGTTGCTATTGCCAAGAGTAGCTCGTTGAGGTTTTTTTTCCACCTCAGCGCTATCAATGGTGCTGTTCCACTCAAAATGACCTTCTTCACTCGCGACGGATAGCGTTGTACCAACACTTGAGCCACTGCTCCACCATATGACTGGCCCAGCACAAAAGCCTCTGACACCGCTTCCGCTTCTAAAACCGCCGCGATGCCATCAACTAATTGCCCCATCGTGTTCAGCGGCGGATAGGTTGGCGCAATCACACGGTAAGTATCCTCAAACATCTGGATGAAGCCAAATGTTGCCTCGGCAACCCGCATCCCACCAGGCAGCAGCAGCAATACCTCCGTGCCATTGCCGCACGAGATATATTCCCACGCTACACCAGCGACATCGATGCGTTTATAGGGATGCTGAGACCTAAACTTTAGTAAGCGTTCCATCTGTTCTTGAGGAACACCCTCATAGCCTCTATTGAAAGTGGTAGTCATATCTTTTCTCCTTAACAAGACCTGCTCACCACAGACAGCCCGTCTAATTGGCGCATCAGCTGCTAAAGGCGGAGGCTGAAGACTGTAGTTGAAGGGTTAGCTGTATGCGCGGGTTAGGCAAAGCAAGTATCACACTCGAAAGCTCTTCGGCAAGAACATCCCTGTCTTGCGTTGATAACTCAAATACACCTCTCCAAACTCCTTTATTAGAATCGCTTCCTCCCGGTGTGCTTCTCCCACCAGGATGATTGTTTCCACGATTAACCCTGCCAAGAGGACATAGGAATCCAAAAGTAAGACTAATGAGAGGACTATGAGAATTAGCGATAGATAGAATGGGTGTCTCACCCACCTGAAAGAGCCTTCTCTGATGATGTGCGTAACCCTTCCACCTTCTTCAACTGCTTGATTGAACGCCGCATGAGAGATGTACCCTAAGATACCTCCCAACACAAATAGAACTGCTCCAATACACACTGATACCCCTTGAACAACCCCATTGGCGCGAAGAAAAGCAATTTTGAAGATGTCGGATTTGACCCACACACCAAAAACAAGATCAATGGTGATACTCACCAGCAGAATCACACCGAAGACACCTCCTGCGTGTATCTTGGGCTTGTCCATTCTCCATCCAATTCTGCTGTGCCTAACAGCCTCAAGCTTCGCGAAGCATCGTTCGTCCCGATATTCTTACGGGACCCCGTAGCATAGCGGAGCGGGGAGCGGCTCTATAAAAACTACATTCCCGTATTATCGCGCCTAGCGCGGGGACCGCTCTAGCGAGACGCTAGGTGGCACTCCATGTGGATGTCGCAGCTCTTATAAGCCGGATTACTTCATCTGGATGGCTTGTTGAGAATGAAATATCTCGCACAGGCCCTGCCCTTTTCTTAAGAGATATCACGACTCTGGGATGCTCAAGGAAATTGAAAGAAGCACGATATCTCCCTTGAATTAGCATAAAGTGTATCCCTGCACCACCATACTTCATCAGTATAGGTAGATCATCCTGGCGACATTCGTCAATATTGTCTAGTTCTATCATCCATGTGAAGATGCCGAACTTGAGCTTCAGTGATTCCGAGTCTAGATGGATAATAAGTATTCTGTAATTTACCGAGTAGAAAAAGAAAAAGAATATGAGAAAGAGGAAAATTGTACTTAGAAAACCAGGGCGATCAGTACCTAACCGCCAAATAGATAGGATTAAGAAGAGAAGTGTCAAACCAATAAAAAGCACTTCTGTCTTATTGGAAAATAATCTCTCCTCGTAAATATTGTTGTCTGACATGAGCGCCTCTTCATCTACCGATCGCCCTGACTAGACTCAAGAGAATCGTCTTATCAATTTGAGAGTGCCACCTAACGGTTTCGAGCTTAGCAACAAGGGACCGAAGCGCCATTCTCCAAATCGACGCGCATCTCCGGTCCGTTTAAGCGATTGGTTAGGCGCCGTTCTAATAAGTTGGCAGCCTTCTCGATCGCCACCAACATACCAAGAACAGTATTCCAGGAATGGCTATCACCAACAACATAAGATATGGAATCGCTGAGCGAGAGAAATCTTGAGTGATCGGTCTTTGAATTAGAAGCAGCAAAAGCGTCGCCAACAGGAAAATAAGGGAAATCGCTCCCCCCAATCTCTCCCAACGCCAGGCGATGCCTAATCCCAGGACACTCAGAAACATCAAAATTGGGGGCAATGCTTCTACGAGAGGATAGCCCTCCACTGCATGCGGGTCTGCTGTTCCGGTTGTCACCCAGTTCCATGCATAGCCGATAAACATCATCAGGGAGTAAACAATGATCGGAGAGGACCAAATACGTGCAATCCAGCGAATCCATTTCGTGACACGATCACCGGTGTCAATAACGTTTGTCATTGTTTATCCTCCTTGTTTGATACGGTGCCTATCGGTCTTGAGCTGAGCGGCCCCGCAATTCTATATCAATCCAATTTCGCGCCTCGCGCGGGGTCCGCTCTCCCTAGAACCCCGGTCAAGAGATGGGGACAGCAAGACGTTAGGCGCACATCTACCAATCTTAGAGTTTCTCATTTTCTGCCATGCGAGCCAGGATTGCTTCCCATTCCGCAGTACCTCGGATGATTGAGAATTCTTCCTGCTCTTGTGTGTATGCGGTATTTGACCATCCTTGCTTAGCAGCAGCGCTTAGGTGAGCAAGCGCTTTCTCACCTTTTCCAATGAGAGCCCAGGCTGATCCCACAAGATGGTGGTAGTAGTCAGGGTTCTCTTGTCGAAGAGTGAATACTTGCTCGTAATATTGCACGCACTTTACGTAGTCGCCAAGCCTGTAGTAATACCACCCGAGTTCAGCCAAATGATCAACAATGTCATACATGTAGTAGTAGTATGCGTATTCGAGATTACGCTTGAAGCCCACTTTCTCCGCAGTCTTCCAAGAGCCCACATTCCCCGCATTGCAGTGCCATCCAACAATTGTGAAACCGTTGCGTAGGCAATCCTCCACCGTGGCGGCCACAACTGCGGAAGCCAAGCCTCTTCGCCGGTGGGCAGGATGAGTAAATACACCCACATCTATTCGACTCCCAGCTATGCAATCGGGATTGCACCAGGCCACTACTTCTCGGTCAAAGATAACTACATAGCTAATCGCATTAGTTAGGAAGTTCTCCTCAGTCCACCACATCTCCTCGATATCCATCCATCCACGAACTTGGCCAGCAAAGGAGACTTCGCCTTCTTGCAATAAGGCTTGATTGATCCGCTGGACCGAGTAACCCTCTGGGATACTCTTGCGCCAATCGATCATAAGGGCATTACACTGGTAGTGATAGCGTTCAAGCTTCTCTACTTCATGAGCTGGGATCAACTCCGGTAGTTTAGCCTCCCACGCCTCAGGGTGAACTGCCAGAGACATCGAGGTATTCCCATTGACGAAGACCTCGCCAGTAAAGATCCTATTCTCAAGCAGTTGTCGCAAGGATGCGTTTTTTCTAGGATCTTCATATTCCCCGGTCAGTAGATACCCCTCAACGGTAAGTGCGATTCCGAGCTTAGGATTATGGGCATCATCTACGAAAATGCGGCCCGGATTGTTTCCTAATATGGCTGCCTCTATCGATAGACTGTAGTCAAATCCCGCGAAGAGGGGACGGACTCCTTCAAATTCAGTAGCCTTTAACTCAACAAGCATTGCTCCTCCGGAATATGGTTAGTGTGCCTAACAGCATCGAGCTGACGAAGATCCCCGTTCTTTGGGGGAAGGCACCGGGGGACGCTTATTAACCTGGAATTCCCGACCTGCACACACGCTTCGTCGATTGCCAATCGCGCCGCATCCCTCGCGAAGCACACAGTAGGTGCGGCCGCCTCCCGCGAGACATTAGGCCGCTTCATTTTGGGAGCAACTTACCTGTGCGTTGCATATATATCTCATATTCACCGCCGAATTCCTCGATCATCATCTGCTCTTCCTTCGTGATTCGAAGGACTAGATCTGTGGTTGAGATAATCAGAAAGACAATCAACAACCAGTTGGCGGCAACAAGGGTGATACTGGTCATGAAAAGTATTAAAGCTAGATAGATTGGGTGGCGTACCCGGGAATAGGGTCCAGCGGTTACCAACAGATGTCTTTCGCGCAGTCGAAGATCAGATGACCATTCCTTTCCAATTGTCAATCGCGACCAAACATATATCACAAGACTAGACAAACCAATTATTATCCCGACCCAACGTAGCCAAGCAGGAAATGGCACTGAGAGCAGACCAAGCCACGGCGCATTTATTGCAGAAAGCAAAAGAAAGACCACCAGTACGATCGAGCGAATTGTGCGGACAAGTACTGCCCAACTACCCTCACGCTCAACCAACCTGCAATCCGCTGATGCGTGCTCCTGAGTCCGACGTGACGATAGGGAAAAACAGACCTGTATGACGATCATCACACCGAAAATCAGCCATAAGGCAATGCGAAAGAATGACTCCTTGAACATGGAAGAGATTCTCCTTTTTACCGGAAGCGGTCTAACAGCCTGCGATTCAGCCGCCGCCGACTCTGGCTAGACTTCTTCCAAGAACCAGAGCGCGGGCTGCCTCATGGCGCACACATACCCGCGCCGAAGGCGGTCGGCTGCAACCGCTTGTTGGGCAGCTTCGTACTTTGCACAGTCATCATTTCAACTTGCCCGCTTGTTCTAGGGCCTGCAAAATTCTAGGATCAGACCTGGGATCCTCCTCATGAAAAAAGGTTGGTCCTGGATAACCTAATTGGATTTGAAGTACAGGATGCTCCTTTGAAGCACGGATGGTATCGATGACAATCCCATCAAAACTCAAAGAGGAGTATCCGACCCAAAAAGCGCCAGCATAGATTGGCTGATCATCAACACAGACAGCGAATGCCTTTCCATTTAATGGGACAGATAAACTAGCAATCCTGTTATAACTGGTTGTGGTCAGTTCAATTTCATGCGTCGCCTTCCTGTAGGAAACAATGTTATTGATTGACAATAAGGGATTCTCTTCGAGTTCGAGATGGCTTAGAATGGCGAGCTCTTGAGGAGTTGTATCCTGAGCAAGTAGATAGATTGAAAACCCATTTTCGATAGTTGGCGTTATGGTAGCTGGTGAAAATAGAGTAGGCTCGACTACCACCGACGATGGAGGAGGCCGTGTAGAAGTTGGCGGGGCAACTGGAGATGCAGGCGCTCTGGCGCTACAGTCGACCAAGGTTACGAGAACCAAGGCACAGATTGCAAAAACTGAAGTTCTCATTCTATGCCACAATCTTCTATGGAATAACCAATCATTGGTAAATGACACAGGAAAACCCTCTAACAATCATATTGTCATCTCCGGCAAACGCTCAGTTGGTTTACGATGACAGGAATATAACGCAAGAGCGTGGCAAATCAGTGATATGACTTTGGTAACTCAGTTACAAAAGATTTGAATCCCAAAGACAAACTGAGCATAGCTGACTAACGACGACCCGCCAATAAGCAGCGCCAAAGCGCCTTCAGGATAAGCCTTCCCTCGCGCCGGAAAAGCCGGATTTAGGCGTCAGCTTCATTGGTTCGATAAGCCACTATCTTGGGGAAATGCATCTCTCTATCATAAATCCCTATCACAAATTTTCCGGGCGAAATCAGGTCCGAATTTTTTCGCTCAAATCGTAATCCCAGGCACAAAACTTATCCCCTTTTAGAATCGACTGTGTGATTGTACATTTTTTGAATTCAACACAAAGAATGGGTTCCCAAAATTGCCGTGCCCATCCGGCTGCTCGATAACAAAAGATCGGATCCACTTTTGGCGCTTTCGCCTCTCTAATTAACGTACAAAAGCAATACGCCTTCCGAATTTCTTCAGGTGTCTTTGCTGCGTCATAGGCTTTTCGGTTGTAAGCTACTTTGCTTAAATGTAATTTATCTTTTTCAAACCACGGCGGATCAATAAATCTTCCGGTAGGTGATTTCCCTAACTGTTCGTTCTGTGCCTCTAATACCGTGTCTACATCCCCTGTCTCATCATATATCTTTTTGTACTTCATCACATCTTCAATCGGTCGGACTAAAGCCACACGCGATAGAATATCGAACTGTTGATCCTGATTTGTGTGTCGTTTCAAACGCTCAAGCGATTGAGCCACCCATTCCGCCCTGTCATCCACGAACGTAAATGGGGTGATAGTCTCCCCCCCCATCCAGATTTCATCCGTCAATTCAGGCTCTAAAACCCGAAGAAGTTGCTCCTTGTACACTTCTGGCCATGCCAAAAAAGAAACCTGCGCCTCAATAATATTTTCATCCTGGTTATCCGGATCGAAATTATGGTAAATCTCCATAAGTTCCAGTTCTGAAGATAATCCAGTTTTTCTCATGTGCTCAAGGATTTTCAAAGTCGAATTTCTAATCGTTTCTACCGGACCCTTATGCAACAAAGAAAAAAAGTGCAATTTCCGCAGTGTGTGTGTGCAAACCTCACCCGTGTTCACTTCTGATGTAACCGGAAAACCAATCTCGGAATCAAAACCTTTTACGGGTGTATCAAACCGAAAAATGTGTGTCAGTGGCCCGGAAATCCTGTTTCCACAAATCTCAGTAACCTTCTTAATTCTAGGGATGAGTTCTTCCCGACTTTCGATGGGTTTTCTGATGCCTGCAAATAAGGTTTCTTTACGAATAACGTGTTTCACATGATTTTCTCGTTCCATGGCCCGCCTCAATTTCTGTTTTCGGAGACAACCAACCGTGAAACCAAAACAAACACATTGTAAAACTTCCTTTTTTACGGCCTAACGGTTTTGAGATTAGCGACCCGCCCTCAACTTCGATGATACATCAAGACTTGCACAAACTCGGCAGAATCTCGGGTCCGCTCCATTGAGTGGTTAGGTGCATTAAAGTAACCTCAGCGTTTATACCTTTAAATTAATTGTAACGATTCGCCATTCTCGTGCATATAGTATATAGAGATGTCAACATGCTCAAATTCAAAGACCTTTACTCCATGTATGCCCAAGACGTTTATCGCTTTGCCTTCTGGCTCTCGGGCAGTAGCGAGGAGGCGAAAGATATCACCTCAGAAACATTTGTTCGCGCGTGGATGAAGCTTAGTTCGATACGAATGGAAACACTTAAGGGATACCTTCTGAAAATTGCACGTAATGTGTACCTGGTTCATTTAAGAAAACAAAGGAAGCTTACCGAATTGGAGGATACGCACCCTGATCCGTCACCTGGACCAGAAAAATCCGCTGAAGTCCGCAGTGAACTAGCCCGCATCCAAGCCTTTCTAAAAACATTGCCTGAAGTAGAACGTTCCGCGTTTGTCATCCGCATAAAATACGAATTGCCTTACGCCGAGATCGCACGGATTTTGCAGATCTCCGAAGCCGCTGCAAGAGTGAAAGTTCATCGTGTGCGGAAGAAACTGATCTCCAACCGAATGAATGAGGAGGCGACCTAACGATGGATCCAATCGAAAACGGGATAATTTCCCCAAGGGATGAGCGGCAAACAGGAGGAAAAATGGAGATAACGAGGGATGTTGTCGTAGATTTGCTGCCTCTGTATATCGCTGGTGAAGGGAGCGATGAAACGAAGATTATCGTCGAAAGGTTCTTGGAAACGGACCCCTCCCTGGCGAGTATGGTCGAGCATGCCACTAGCATCGGGTTCAATGAAGTACCAATTCCACTTTCACAGGAGGAAATAATGGAAGCTTATAAGAAAGCAAATAAGATGATGGTAATTCGAACACTAGGATTGGCAGTTGTAATTGCCGGCACTTTACTCGCCGTATTGTTGATCGTGCCCCTCATCTATCTCTTTATCTTCTAAGAAGAAGATATTGGCCAAGAAGAGTGGCTTGCCTTATGGTTCTTCCCAAAGAGTCCATATCTTGTGAGGAGAACATCAGTAGTGCAGCCACTCTCTCTTTCAATGTTTTCGAGCACCTAACAGTATCAAGCTGATCGGCCCAGCAACTCTACCTCTATCGATTTTCACGCCTCGCGCGGAGTCCGCTCTCGTTCATCCCAATGCATTTATGGGACAGCGAGACGTTAGGTGGCAAGTACCAACATACTCAATGTGAAGTGATATTTAAAATCGTTGCAACGATAAAAAGAACCGTATAAGCAATCCATAAGGGTCGACTAAGTCTTGCTAGCGGCCACCAATAAAACATAACTGTCGCTAGGTATAAAAACACATAGGGAAACACAATCGACAAACGCAATGGATTCCGCCATTGAATCTGCTTTATATAATCTATCCAATAGCCATAAGCTGCATAGACAAGGAAAAGGAAACCAGCTAACCAGAAGTACCAGCTTTTTCCACCGAGTAGTAACACAATGCTAATCACTGTAGCCGGAATACAAAGCGCGTAGACAAGCCATCCATACTTCAGTGTATAGCTCTCGAATAGGCGTTTTCGCAATGCAAAATGAACGATAAGGACAATTTGGAAAAAGAAAGACCAATAAACGAACAATTTGTCTAGATTATCCAAGTTCGACATAGTCTGCCTCCCCACCTGGAAGTGAGCAATCTATATAGGCATTACTTGCCATCTAACAGCCTCGAGCTGAGCGGCTCTGAGCGAAGTCGAAGAGTCTGGCTGGAGCGGGGGTAAGGCGCTTTCTTCTTCTACACCATTGATATCAATGCACTAATAGCATTTGAGAGACTGTGCGCTAACCATCCAGGCAATATGCTGTCTGAATGATTACGTAACCAACCGAGTAACCATCCAGCCAGAAATTGCACTAATATTATTGGCCAGAAACTCATACTGACCAATAGTAAAAGTAGGTGTGGCAACAAAAATATCAAGGATTGCGCCACATTACCAATGGCAAAACCATATCGCCTTGTAAGCCAACCACCAAGAAAGCCACGGAAAAAGATCTCTTCTCCCAGAGCAACATAGATAGCTTCTCTCAACCATACAAGAAGAAAAGTGGCAACACTTGGGATCATGTCAGCATACTTTGAAATACTAACATTGGGATGTTGTAAGACATCTTGAGGAACCAACTGGAGAGCTAACCAACCTAGCCCTGCTACTAAAATTATTATTCCTATGCTCCACAGATAATATTTTAACTTACTGCTTTTCCAACCAATTTGCCCCAATACTTCTCCCCACTTTTTTTCTTGTCGTTTTTGGACAGCAATATAGATTACAGATGGAATACTCAAAAGAATGAGTTGCAAAGGGATATTCATTTCCTACTCCATGGCAATCTTTATATAGTCTGAAATTATTATTATTTCCGGTCATGATGTAGCGGCCTAACGGCCTCGAGCTGAGGTGCCGGGGGATACCCAGCAGCCAATAATTCCCAGCCCGCACTCCCACTCCACCGCCTGCAAATCGCACCGCGTCCCTGGTCGCCTCCAGCGAGACGTTAGCTGGCGTCCAAACTGCCAATTTTCACAAATAGAAATTTAGGCAAATTCTTCTTTGTTAAGGTGAACGATAACATTGCTGACCATTACACTATTCGGAATTACGATCTTCTGAGAATTCGAGCCAATGAGGGTAGTATAGCCAAGGGAGATAGCTTCAACCAATCCACTCTCTTGCCCTGTCGGCGCATCAACTCTCACAATATCACCAATCCGTATAGGACGGTAAAGAAGCAAGGATACTCCTGATATGAGATTTCCCAGTGTGTTCTGAGCTGCCAAACCAAGCACAATTGAGGCAACACTTGCAGTCGTGAGAATTGCTGTACCCAGAGATCTAAGACTCGGAACGAGGTGGAAATAGAGGATTGCAGCGACAAGGAAGGATGCAACCTGTACCAACTGAGAGAGGAATACGACTGCAGTTCGATCAGCAGATGGCCTATGATCTTGCTCGAGAAACCGATGAACAATCCTTCGTACGATAGTCGATGTGATTGTCGCCAGAATTAAAAATAGTCCTGCATAGAAGATAGCACCAGGCAAAGTGGCAGGATTGAGAACGTCTTGTATGAGAATGGTCTCGATATCAATCATTGATTTCTCCGTATGAGGGATTTTTGGGGACTAAGAAAATAGCTCGCTTAAAAAGATTATCAACTAAATTGGGTAAAGTGCATGAGAACTTTACGCCAACTAACAGCCTCGAGCTGCGAAGTCCTGTGCGTTCTTTGCAGGGAGCGGCCCCGCAACGCTACCCCAACTGATTTTCGCGCTTCGCGCGGGGTCCGCTCTCGTTCATCCCAATGCATTTATTGGACAGCGAGACGTTAGGCAGCATTAGGGGCTACCATAGTGATTGCGCGCAGCACCTGATTCACCCCGCTTGGGCTCCCGTGCCAGCGGTCTTATTGACCAGCACGATCCGGTAGCGTACTCGGTTCTCCTTCATCTTCTGGATAGCCTCGTTGACATGTGACATGGGCATTAGCTCCACCATCGGCGTGATACGATGCTCCTGCGCGAACGAGAGCATCGCCCGCATCATGGTGGGATTACCGATGAGAGAACCAACCATGGTAAGCTCATGGGCCACGAGGTCTGTTGAATTGAATGCCACATCTGGGAAGCCGAGCAGGATTAGTTTTCCCCTCTTCTTCAAGGTACTGAGAAGCGCTTCCCAATGGACATCGGCATTTGTTGTACAGATCAGCAGGTCGTAACCAAAGTTGACCTTCCGCATGTTGGCACTGTCATTCACATTGAGGAAATGCTTCGCGCCAAAGCCAAGGGCTTGATCCTTCTTCGCTGGCGAGGATGAGACTGCCGTGACTTCGCAGCCAAAGGCGTACACGAATTGAATGGCCAGGTGACCCAGCCCCCCTACACCGACGATGGCAACCTTCAGTCCAGGACTCGTCACGTGCGTGCGGAGTGCCGAATAGACCGTAAGTCCGGCACACATGAGTACCGCAGCAAACTCGGAGGGCATAGCTGGAGGCACCGGATACACGAATCGGTAGTCAGCGACAACAGAAGACGAGAATCCCCCATACGGGACCATCACTGTCGTGTCTTCGATCTCCATGCATAGTTGGGTCTCCCCCTTCAGACACCACTCACATTTCCCACAGGACCGCCCCTGCCATCCGATCCCGACCCGGTCACCTTTCTTTAACCCGGCAACCCCAGGCCCTATAGCGGACACATGCCCTACGATCTCGTGACCAGGAACGAAGGGGAAGGTGGTGATCCCGTAGTAATTGTCGATGGCTTGGATGTCAGTATGGCACAAGCCACAGTGCGTTACCGAAACCCGGACATCATGCTCCCCTAGTTCAGGCAGCTCGTAAGTAAATGGCTCAAGTTGTTGCCCCACTTCCATTGCTGCATAGCCCTGAATATGTGAAGGAGTCATTAACCTAACCTTCCTTTCTGAATTGATCCGGTTCACACCCATAGAGGTGATTGCTGCCTAATAGTATCGAGCTGAGCGACCGGGGCATTCCCGACCGCTATCCTTTCACCTTACACCCATCATACAACATTGCTATCAAAAACCCGCTCATCCCCGGTCCGTTCCAGCAAATGGTTAGACGCACGAGAATGACAGGGAGCGCTGTAAGAAGGCGGCCGACTCACGGAGCGGGCGCGCAATCAACATGCCGAGTTGACGCGCCTGATTTCCGCCAAGCTAGGAAAACGACCGCGACCTCGATGAACGGCAAGGCCGGAGCTCCTCCCCGCCAAATCCCGTCCGCGAGAGCGTCAAGAAGGTCGATGGTAATTGCACCTATGACGGCGATAGGCCTGAACCCAAGACAAATAAGCTCGATGGCGGCGGTACTGCTAATTTGCAGATCGCTAATCCCTACGATATGAATGATGCGACCATCGATTGGCACAACTAGTGCTAGGTATAGTCCTCTAGGGAAATGCGCCCTCGTAGAGAATTATTCGCTCAACCTTGATGGGTGGAGAGCATTGTTCGTTCCTAATTACGCTACTGAGTCACATGCCATATGTACGGTAGGACCAGTCTTAGGCTCAATCCAACCTCTGGTAAACAATGAATCCACTGTTCTCATAGATCGGAAACAAATCGGTGTTGTCTACTAAATCATCCCTCAACTGGGTGCTATCGATTGGAACGATTAGCATCGCTATATCCTCTCCGAGTGATTCGATAAACTGATTCACACACGAAACATCCTGAGCACTTATGCAAGTCCTCAGCTCCTCCATCCGCGCCAGTTGCTCATCGTAATAGCCGGTCCATTCCGCCCCCCACGGCGAAATCCCCGGGGTTCGGTGAGTCAAAAAAGGCAACCATTCTTCCGCGTCGTGTGTCCTTCCCAGGTAAAGATACTGGGATTCTGCTTGTGTGTGCTTATCGATCCAATATCCAACCTCAACCAGATCGTTGTTAAGCTCCACTTCTGTCCACTGGATGCCACGGAAACCTAGCATTCCAATTGGGCCAACAGCCAAAGCCAAGAAAACCAAGCCGCCGACGGTCTCCCGACCCAAGAGCTTGGGCCATCGTGTGATCTTCGATGCGAAGCGTGAAAGGTCAACCAGTAATTCGCCAGCCAATAGCCCACACAACAAGATCTCGAAACGGTCGGTCTGGCCCAGACTCGCCACGGTCACCATGATCCAGGCTGGAAGGAGCCAGCGTCCTCGCATAAGTCCATAGGCGACGCTCACGATGGATACACCTGAAAGGATGGGTGGCCACCACATCCGGCCCAGGTTTACATACCAACGCAGCATAGTCCGCACAAGCCCAAGCGGATTTGCGCCTACGGCTGCGACCAGTCCCCCCGTACCGTGGGTCGAACCGGCATTGAGAAAGACCACTAGACCATAGCGAGCGATCACTGTCCCCCACCATGGGGCTGCCAGGACCAACCCCACGACTCCGATCACCGCCATCGTCCTCAATCGCAGCAAGAGAGGTCGGCGCGTGGGCAACAGGAAGGCTATTAGAACGATGCCAGGTACAAGAAACACGGCGTAAGACAAGTGCGTCATGGCAGTCAGGGCGAGGAATGTCCCGGCGATGGAAGCATGCATAAGTTCTCGCCGGTCAACGTCATATGCCCGAAGGGTAAAATAAGCACTCAATACGGTCCATAAGAGCGCAACGCTGCGGACCGAGCCTGAGGCGGTGGCGTGGAAGGCGTAAATAGGTTCAGCCGAGAAAACAATGACCACGGCCACAAGCGCCTTCAAACGGTCTCTAGTGAGTTGATAGCCGATCAAATAGACGGTAACCATGACCAGGATGCAGAAAAATGCAGGTGCCCACTTCATGTAGGTAAGCATCGGTATGTAAAACGATCTCACAAAAAACGCGGCGATGTAGAGAGCGACGGGGGGATAGGCAAAGGGAATTCCTCCCGGTCCGTAGAAGGGGATCTCATTCGGTAGTGGGAATGGGGTCCTAACAAGCATCTCCGCCATGAGCGAATAAAGTCCGGCGTATCCTGCGGGGTATGTGAATCGCCACGAGTTGTAGAGATACATACCTGCCATCGACAGGAGTGTGGCGATCTCGAGGAGAGGCGAAGGAAGAAGGCTCCGGCGGCGGTGGTTAGAGCTCGCGGTTTGCAGATGGGATTCTAGCACTATGGCTTTCCTCATTGGCGTGTAGTTTGTGGATGGATCTCTAGCACAGTCTTTCGCATTGCTACTCCGGATGGGAGGAGTTTTCAACGTCAAGAAATTTTATTGTCTCGGAGGTATGAAATTCCCCTGAGATTACAGGAATTCCCGCCCCGCACTCCCGCTCCATCGGAGGCAAACCGCGCTGCATCCCCGGTCGCCTCCAGCGAAAGTCTGTGTGAAAAGTCCGATTTTTTCGGCTTCAACGGGCCAGGGCCCCACTAGTTTGTAAGAATTTAGCGAATTTACGGGTTTAGGCCCGCTAATTAGCTTGATATTTGCTTTTTCCTCCCCTCACTAATATGTTATTCGAGTTTTTACACAGTCTGGCGAGACGTTAGGCTGCTGCACTAATTTATTTGCGTTCAATGTATAGCTGTTTCATCAGCGTTCGAATTGCATGAGTTCGATCGGCGCGCCATCGTGAACAATCATGGCAACTGCTATCCCATTTGAAGGAGAGTAAGGTAATGTAAGAACATCTTTACCAACCAAGACATTTTCAAGATCATCAACCACAAATGCAAGATGTGGAACTCTCTGTATTAGCTCGGGAACTAGGCTTTCGGGTTCAAACCTCATCCATTCCACCCCATATGGGCTGGCGCGAAATCCCGACACATACATCTTGAATTCTTCAAGATATACCTCGCCAGGTCGAGGGATGTCGGTAGGAATACCAAGATGATGATAATGCCATCCCCAATCAGAAAGAGCCAGCGGTAATTCATTATCTTCTCGTTGGGCTGCCTGCATATTCATAGACATATTCTAAACTCCATCAGAACAAAGCAAAAATTTCAAGAAAGAATCACCCCGGTTTCTAAATCGATCCAGCAGCCTAACAGCCTCGAACTGAGGCGCTGGGGTTTGCCCCATTGCCAACTTTTCCCGCATCCCCATAATACAACTTCGATAGCAATTCACGCCGCATCCCCGGTCGCCTCCAGCGAGAGATTGTGTGAAAAGTCCTCCCTAATGCGATAATACATCCATCTTTAGGTTCCGTCTAATCTGAGGTATCTATGCACCACATTGATGGCATTGATCGAGACCAAATAACCATGTTTCCCGAAGCTCTGGATGAATATATCAGCGAAGATAATCCGGTGCGCTTTATCGACGCTTTTGTCAGAAGCCTGGATCTCTCTTCACAAGGCTTTCAGCGCGTCATTCATGCAGGCACCGGACGTCCTCCGTACCATCCCGGAGACCTTCTTCGTCTCTACATCTACGGTTATCTCAACCGGGTCCGCTCAAGCCGCAGGCTGGAGAAGGAGACTAACCGCAATGTTGAACTTATGTGGCTTCTGCGCCGCCTCACTCCTGACTTTAAGACCATCGCCGACTTTCGCCGGGATAACCACAAAGCAATCCAAAAGGTCTGCCGATCTTTCACCCTTTTCTGTCGGGAATGCGATCTTTTCGGCGGAGAACTCATTGCCACACCTGCACTTGCAGCGCAGGTGCAAGTGTCGACGGCAGCAAGTTCAAAGCCGTAAATAGTCGGCGCAAGAACTTCACCAAGCGCAAACTCAACTCCTTCATTATGAAGACCGACCAGCAGATTGAAGACTACCTCAATGACCTGGACGAGAACGATGAGCTTGAAGCACAAGTCCACA
>Ga0315550_1000190_pt1 | contig 36782 bp, 41 predicted proteins | sample SalMarSW160190MG_2_FD_203100 | JGI IMG/M metagenome (GOLD analysis project Ga0315550, IMG submission 203100) | Salt marsh sediment microbial communities from the Plum Island Ecosystem LTER, Massachusetts, United States - Salt Marsh Sediment SW1601-90 ...
CGGCGGCAAACAGGATGAACATACCTCCAATATCTGGATATTCCACATATACCGGAAAGACGGCTCGACTCGCTTGATTATAAGGTGGTCTTTCCGGTATAAATCCAATCCTATCAATAAAATAGCTTACGACTGGCTTATCGAACCCATTGCTGCGGTCATGCAGCGCAAGATGCTCCTCACCATCAAGCAGCTCGCCGAGTCAAACCCGGCCACTTAGCCCTTAGTCTTTCCCCCACCCCCCCAAAAAGGGGGAGTGCGCCGCGAGAGGGGGCGCCAGCCCCCTCTCAAATAATATTCCCCCTCTCCTTCATCCTGCCTCGTAAGGAGAGGGGGACTAAGGGGGTGAGGTTAAAAATATTCCAAAGAGGGACAGGTTCATCATAAAATAGGAGGTAAGGCAAAAAATCTACCCTCACGCTCAACCCCGCGACAAAACCCCCTGCTTTACAATAATAAACCCCCAAAAACAAATCGCACCATAAAAAATCAACCCTCCCATGTCGCAATTTCACGCACGGCTCTATCCCCCAAAAGCCCCCGCGACAACCCGCTTAACATAACTAGAAAAACAAATCAAACCTGTTTCTCCACAATCCCCCCTCGAATTGTTTCCACTAAAAAATGTTTTGGTGTCCTGTTACGTTTTCTATATGATTCTGTCGCCCTCTGGGGATGAGGCGGACGGTCAACTATGCTAAAATGATGTCGAGATGATTCCCGTCAAACTAAAAATGCGCAACTTCATGTGCTACCGGGATAACGTTCCGACCCTGGACTTTACCGGTATACACCTCGCCTGCCTCTCCGGCGACAACGGCAACGGCAAATCCGCCGTCATCGATGCCATTACCTGGGCGCTGTGGGGCAAAGCACGCGCCACCAGCGACGACGACCTTATCCACGCCGCCCAGACGGAAATGGAAGTAGAGTTCGATTTCTCCGTCGGGGGGCAGCTCTACAGAATCGTGCGCAAGCGCACTCGCCCCAGGAAAAAGACCAGGGCCGGACAGCCTTCCCTGGAGTTCCAGGTAAGCAGCGGCAACAACGGCTTTCACCCCATCACCGGCAATACCATCGCGCAGACGCAGCAAAAGATAATAGAAGTCCTGCACATGGACTACGATACCTTTATCAACAGTGCCTACCTGCGTCAGGGGCACGCCGACGAGTTCACCCGGCAGGCGTCCTCCAAACGCAAGGAAGTGCTGGGAAATATCCTCGGGCTCTCCGATTACGACGAGCTTGAAGACAAAGCCAGAACGCTCGCCCGGCAACATGAATCGGACAGCGCCCAGCTGGAAAACGCCATAAATGAAATCAATAACGAACTGGCCAGGAAACCGGACTACGAGGCGGAACTGGAGCAGGCGCAGGGCAACCTCTCCCGTATCGATGCCGTGGTCAGGGAAAAAGAGGCTGGACTGAATGAGTTGCGACAGAAAAAAGAGGCCATGGAGAGCAAGAAAGCGCAACTCGATGAAGTATCAACGCGCCTGGAAACCAGTGCCCGTGACCTGCAGCGCTGGGAAGAGCAAGCCGCGCAGCATGCCTCCCGCATAAAGGCCTACGAAGAGGTAATAAGCCGGCGTGAAACCATAGAAACGGGCTATGCCGAGTTCACCCGGGTAAAAACAATCAACGATGACCTTGAACAGAAATTCCGGCAGTCGGTAAACCTGGAGAAGCAAAAAGGCCAGCTTGAGCGTAAAATAGACGCAGCCAGGAATGAACTCTTGAGCAGGCACGCTCTGGAGCAGCAGGAAATCAACCGACTGGAGGAAAAAGCGAAGCAGCTGCCCGGGTTAAGAGAGCAGCTCAACCGGACGCAGGTACAGTTGCGCCGGCTGGCGGAATCGGAAACGGAGCTGCGCCGGAAAGAGCAAACGGCTCAAGATGCGCAGAAGCAAATCAGCTATCTGGAAGCCGAGAAGGCACGACTTGAACGGGAAATCAGTGAAGTGAAGGAAAAGCTCGATCTCATAGCATCGCATACGGAGTCGCATCAGGAAGCTAAATGCCCGCTCTGTGAGACCGAGTTAACGCGCGAAGGCCTGTCCCTAATCGAGTCCAAGTACAATAAAGAAAAAAAGGATAAATCGGCTCAATTATCAGCAAACCAGGATACCCTGGCTCAAAAACTCTCCGAATACGAGGCGCTTCAGAAAGAGAAGGCGCAGATAGAATCGGAGTTGAACCGGGAGAAATCCGGGGTTCAGGGCAGGATAAGTGTAATTACCAGGGACATCGGTGATATAGAGGACGAAGGAAGAAAGCTGGTGGAGCTGCGCATGAACCTGAATGACATAGAACAAAATCTTGCGAAAGGTAACTTTGCCGTTAACGAACAGCAGGCCCTGGCGGCCATTGAGGCAGACCTTACTAAAATTGATTACGATGCGGCCCGACACGAACAGGCGCGGCAGCAGTTAAAACAGCTTGAATTTCACGAACGTGATAAGAATACCCTGGATGAAGCGGGAAGGCTTATCGATCAGGAAAAAGAGGCAGCCGCGCGCGCCGGGGAAGCCACACAAGGACTCCGCGGCAATCTGAAGCTTGATAACGAGAAAAAAGAAGCCCTGGCGGCGGAACTTACCCAACTCTCTGCCCTGACTGACGAGCTGGCTGCCGCCGGGAACGAGTACCGAGAGCTTGCCGGCCAGCGCAGTCGGGCCCAGGAGGCGGTGGGCAGTGTTAAGGCTAGGCTCCAGCACTGTGCCGACCTTGAGCTTAAGAAGAAGGAGAAGGAAGGCCAGCTAACGCGCGTATCTAAAGAAGAGACCATTTACCGCGAACTGGCCAGGGCCTTCGGCAAGGGGGGCGTACAGGCTTTACTCATCGATGCGGCGCTTCCCGAAATTGAAATAGAGGCCAACCGCCTGCTTACGCGCATGACGGATAACCGGATGCACGTGAAATTCGAGACGCAGCGGGAGACCAAGAAGGGCACCGTGCAGGAAACGCTGGATATCACCATATCCGACGAACTGGGTATCAGGAACTACGAAATGTTCAGCGGCGGCGAGGCCTTCCGTATCAACTTTGCCATCCGCATCGGCCTATCGCGACTGCTCGCCAAGCGGGCCGGGGCGCCGCTGCCTACCCTGATTATCGACGAGGGTTTCGGCACGCAGGACAATACCGGCATGGAAAAGCTGCAGGAAGCAATCAAGTCCATACAGGACGATTTCGAGAAAATACTGGTCATCACCCACATGGACGAGCTGAAAGACGCCTTCCCGACGCGCATCGATGTTACCAAGACGGCGGAAGGCTCCATGATTTCTGTCAATTAGCCATTTAGAGTCCCAGCTGCGGGGCAATTCCCTTCATGGCTTCCAGGCCGATGGAGATGAACTCGTCGAGTTCAAGGTCGATATCGGCGCACCGGGCAATTTGCTCACGTTTGGCGCCGGCGGCGAAACTTTTTTCTTTAAATCTCTTTCGCACCGATTTTGCTTCGAGGCTATCTATCTTCTTGTCGGGTCGCACCAGCACCGCGGCTGTAATCAGGCCGGTGAGGGGGTCGGAGCAGAAAAGCGCCTTCTCCATGGGGGTTTCCGGAAGGACTCCGTGGGTCTCGTTGTGGCAGAGGATAGCGTTGGCAATCGCTTCGCTGGCTCCCATGTCCCGGGCAAGGTCGGCCCCCAGCTTGCTGTGACTGCCCATGTCGCCTTCGGTAAGCTCGACGTCGATATCGTGGAGCAGCCCGGCCAGTCCCCACTCCTCTTCATCCTCGCTCATACGCCTGGCCAGGGAGCGCATGATGGCTTCTGTGGCCAGCATATGTTTTATCAGGTTTTCGCTCTCCACGCTGGCCCGAATGGACTCTATAGCTTCCTGCCGATTCATCTACCTCTCCTATTTCGTAATATACAACAGGGGGGCGCAACAATCAACCGCTGACAGGACACCGGCCTTTTTTAAAGGGAAACAATTCAGTGTGGATGGTGGAGGAGCAGGATTGAATTGTTTTTAGAGTTATGTTGTTTGCAATTGCGGCAATTGCAAACGGGGGGATATTCGGGCGCGAAAACAGCGACACGGGAGGGTTGACTTTTAACTGGGTGAATTGTTTTGGGTACTTTATTACTTTTTCTCGTCCTTGATATACTGGCCGCCGGGGACAGTGGTGAAGTGGAAGATAGGGCGGTCCACTCTCTTTAATATCAGGGGGCAGTGCTTCATGCCAGCGGGGACGAAAAGCATGGCAGACCGGGTGATGATGTGCTTCTCATCTTCCAGCCAGATTTCTATTTCCCCGCCGAGGTCGTAGGGATTCCGGGGGTCGCTGCCGAAGAAGCCGATAATCTCATCGGTGTCATGTTCGTGTGGAACCTCTTCCAGCGTGGCGGCGGACTTGAGGTACCAGGCGGTGTTCATATGGAAGGCGCCCGGCACTACGTTTTCGTCCATCCAGAGGATACGTGTGGCGTATTTAGAATACTCGGCGGCTATTTTCTGTTTTTCTTCCGGGATTTTGAGTTCCGTAACGATGTATTTGCCGTATTTAGATTCGGTCATTTTACATAATCTCCCTATTTAAACATTCCCATGATATTCCGGGGGAGCTTGCCTTTTGCCCCCATCTTCATGAGCTTCTGCATCTGGGCGAACTGATTGAGGAGCTGATTGACATCGTGGGTGCGGGTGCCGCTGCCGTTGGCGATGCGGCGTCGGCGGCTGCCCCCGATGATAGAAGGGTTCTGCCTCTCCCGAGGGGTCATCGAAAGCACGATTGCCTCCACTTTTTTAAGCTGCGCTTCCTGGGCGCCGTCGGGAAGCTGATTCGCTATTTTGGACATGCCGGGAAGCATATCGGCAAGCTGGGCTATCGGCCCCATTTTCTTGATGGCTTTAAGCTGTTCCAGAAAGTCCTCCAGGTTGAAACTGGCTGTCTTGACTTTCTTCTGAAGCTCCAGCGCCTTCTTCTCGTCGAGGGTCTTTTCCGCCTTCTCGATGAACGTGAGGACATCCCCCATTCCCAGGATACGGGAGGCCAGCCTGTCGGGATAATAGGGCTCGAAGGCGTCCGCCTTTTCCCCGATGCCGATGAACTTTATGGGCACGCCGCTTACCCAGCGGATGGAAAGCGCCGCCCCGCCCCGGGCGTCCCCGTCCATCTTGGTCAGCACCAGCCCCGTTACATCTACCCTCTTATGAAACTCCTCCGCCACGCGTACGGCGTCCTGCCCGGTCATGGCATCCACGACGAGCAGGACTTCATCGGGTTTCAGTGCCTTTTTAACCTGCTCCAGCTCCGCCATCATCTCGTCGTCGATGTGAAGTCGACCTGCCGTATCGACGATTACACAAGTGGCCGCCAGCTTTTTCGCTTCGGACATGGCGCGAGTGCAGATATCCTTGCTGGACATTTTAGGGTCTTCAGCGTGCACCGGCACATCGAGCTGTTTGCCCAGGGTTGCGAGCTGCTCGATGGCGGCGGGTCGCCGGTTATCCGCGGCCACCAGCAGAGGTTTTTGGCCGTTATGCTTCAGGTGGAGCGCCAGCTTGGCGGCGGTGGTGGTCTTGCCGCTCCCCTGAAGTCCCACCATCATAATTACGGAGGGGGGTTGGGGGGAGTGCTTTAAAAGGCTCCCCTCACCGTCGCCGAGGGTGGCGATAATTTCTTCGTTGACGATTTTGATAATCTGCTGGGCGGGGGTAAGGCTTTCCATGACCTCTTTGCCGATGGAGCGCTCTTTGACGCGTGTAGTGAAATCCTTGACCACCTTGAAGTTGACGTCCGCCTCCAGCAGGGCCAGCCGGACCTGCCGCAGGGCCTCGTCGATATCCTTCTCCGTGAGCTTGCCGCGGTTGCCCAGCAGGCGAAAGACGTTGCCGAGCTTTTCACTAAGGACTTCAAACATGACAGTTATATTTTAGGTGGAGAATAAGGGGGGCGTCAAGGAGGAGTACTTCTCACTCACCCGTAAAAGTACTGATGGACAGAACTAGGTGAAAACCACCAGCCGATTTGATGGTGGATATTTCCAGAATAAGGGTTGGCAGTATTCAAAAAAGAGCAGCCAACGAATATCATCAGAAGTAGGTTAAAGGGGATGGACTAATGCCCCATTATATGAATGAAAAAAGGAGAAATATGCTCTGTGTCGTCCGGCCTAAAGCGTGTAAAAGATGCGGTGGGGACCTTTCACTGGAATGTGATATATACGGCGTCTACATAGAATGTATCCAGTGCGGCGCCACCTGGAATCGTAAAGACGTAACGCTACCGCAGATTCAGAACGCGGTGAGAGTGATTAAAGCCAGGCCGGTTACGACTACCGGGCGCTAGAGCCGGCCCCCGCGGCCGCGGCGGTCTCCAGGGAGGCCCTCCATATTTCGTTCAGTCCGTCCATGTCGAATCCGTATACCTTGTCCAGAGCCCCGTCATATCCGCTGCCGTTTCTAAAGGTATTGAGCAGTTCGAACATCTTTTCCCGTCCGTAATTATCGATGAGATATTCCACCAGCTTGTAGCTCTCGGCGTAAGCCAGCAGGGACTCATCGGTATAAGCGGAAAACGGACTGGCCAGGCTGCGCACCGAGATAAGCGAATTATCGTTCCGGGCTATTGTTAAAGCATTGACGAAGACCGGCTGCAGGTCGCCTTCGGACGTCATGGCCAGTCCTTCATCGAGCCAGGTGGGCAAATCGCTGTATGGATTAAAGGTTACCTGGTGTACTACCAGATGGGTGAGTTCGTGGGCAATCACCCGCTTGCCCCATTCGATATCGAACAGATTAGGCTCGATGCCGATGGCTATAATTCCATAGCGGGTAAAAGCGACGCCGCCCGTCCATTCCTGGGGATAAATCATGGACCCCTGTAAGTCCGCCGAGTTGGCGTAGATATAAAATTTTGCCGGCTTTTCAAGTACAGCGCCGGTATTTTCCGCCAGACGCGATAGAGCTACCTGCGCCGCATCAACCAGCTCTTGCGCAAAAACGTTATCGCCTTTATACCAGTAAAGCGTGACGTCGCCGTCGGTGATGTGCTGCCAGTCGTAGCGGTTGTCGTTTATTTCAATCCTGGAGGTTGCCGTTTTAAATTCTTTCCCGGAGGAATCGGTCACCTGCCACCAGTAGTCCACGCTCGACCCCGGCGGCAGACCGCCGGTCTTTCTCATGTCCCAGACCCACCGGGCCGTAACGGTGGGCGAGGGGGTAAACCAGATATACGCCTCGCTGTAGATGCGGGCATGTTCCAGGCGGGGAACCGTGTAGCATAGCCGGATGTCCGTGACGGGGACATCGCTTTCGGCGGATATGTTAAAGACAATGCTCATGGGGAAATCCACGTCCGCCGAGCTATGCGTCACGGTCGGACCGTCGCCGGCCCGCACCGCGCCGGGAGCGAACAGTCCCGCCAGCAGCAGGACGAGTATAAGTGTTAGAGCGGTCTTCTTAATCATTCTTCCTTGCCCATAGAGTCGCGCAGGTAGGCGTTGATAAAATCGTCAAGGTCGCCGTCCAGCACGGACTCGGTGTTGCCCGTCTCGTATTCGGTGCGGTGGTCCTTCACCATGCGGTAGGGGTGGAGGACGTAACTCCTTATCTGGTTGCCCCAGCCCGCGTCTATTCTCTTCCCCTTGAGCCTGGCCTTTTCCGCTTCTCGTTTTTCCAGTTCCTGCTCCAGGAGCCGCGCCCGGAGAATCTTGAGGGCGAAGTCCTTGTTCATATGCTGGGAACGCTCGCTCTGGCAGGTCACCACGAGACCAGACGGCAGGTGGGTAACCCGCACGGCGCTGCTCGTTTTCTGCATGTGCTGTCCGCCGGGGCCGCTGGAGCGGAAAGTGTCTATTTTAATATCATCGGGGGCGATGTGAAGGTCGATATCTTCCTCGGCCTCGGGCATGACCTCGACGAGGGCGAACGAGGTATGGCGGGCGTGGTCGGCATCGAACGGCGAGAGGCGCACCAAGCGGTGGACGCCGTGTTCCGACTTTAAATAGCCGAAGGCGTATTCGCCGTTTACCGAGATAATCGTGCTTTTGACCCCCGCCTCGTCCCCCGGCGAGGTGTCCAGTATCTCCGTCTGAAAGTTACGTCGCTCGGCCCAGCGCAGGTACATGCGCATCAGCATTTCCGCCCAGTCCTGCGATTCGGTGCCGCCGGCACCGGCATGAATGGCCAGAATGGCGTTCCGGGCATCGTACTCGCCGCCGAGAGCCAGCTTGAACTCCAGCTCGTCCAGTTGAGAGCCGACTTCATCCAGCTCTTTCTCGATTTCCGCCTGTAGAGATTCGTCTTCCCCCGATATCGCCATCAGCTCGGCGATATCGGCCAGCTTTTTCTCCGGCCCCCGCCACTCCTGCACCACCCGGCTCTTTTCCGACAGGAGGCGCATAATGCCCTGGGCGCGCGCCTGGTCGAGCCAGAAATCGGATTTAGCGGACTGCTTTTCAAGGTCGGCAACTTCTTTTTCTTTGCCGGCTATGTCAAAGATGCTCCAGGGCCAGGGAAACTCTGGCCTGTAAATCTTTAAGCTTGTTCTCCAGTTCCTGCATTTTACCTCGCTCTATTATATCAGGTTTTTCACTTTCAAATTCCCGCCGGCGGCCTGGTGGGCCAGCCGCGTCGGCTCCGGCAGGCGGTAGCCCCGGCAGCATTCTAACATAAAGTTAACCGCCGTTGGTAAATCAATCTTATGCCCGATAGATACGTATACGGGCTTCACGCCGGTGCGGGTGCGCACCACCGCTCCGATTAACTCGCCGTTATCTAGGAGTTCGGCATAGCTGCCGCGTTCAATGTCCGGCTCATCGTGGCGGCCGCATAGCCTCGACTTGGCGCAACCGATGGTCGGTATATCCAGGAAAAGCCCCAGGTGGGAGGCGAGGCCGAGTCGACGCGGGTGGGCGATGCCCTGTCCGTCCACCATGAGAAGGTCGGGCGTTGCCGCAAGCTCTTCACAGGCCGCCAGTATCAGCGGCGCCTCCCGGAAGGACAGCAGTCCCGGAATATAGGGCAAATTCAGGCGGTCGGTTATTACCTTTATTTCAACCGGCTCAAGTTCCGGATAGCTTAAAACGACCACCGCCGCCGTGCCGGTCTTCGCCCAGCGGTTGACGGAGATATCCGCGCCCGCTACCATACGCGGGTTGGGAATATCACCGATGCGGGAGACCTCCCCCGCCAGCTCCTTCTGGAGTTTTATGGCTTCCGCCGCGGGCATTTGCCAGTCGTGCCGCCGGAATATTTGCATACTTGATTATAGACGCAGAAGCAGACATGAGGCAACCCGGTTTATCGGATTTTTAGCGCCTGCCATTGACAGCCATATTGTTATAGTGCATAATATTTGACGTATAAGATATTATGAAAAGAAGGCAGGTATAAATTGCTTAGAATCAGACTAAGGCGCGTTGGAGCCAAGAAAAAGCCCAGTTACCGGCTGGTAGTTGCCGATGTACGGGCACCCCGGGACGGGGCATTCGTTGATATTATCGGTCACTACGACCCCATGACCGACCCGGAAACGATAGTAATCCAGGAGGATAAAGCACTGCACTGGCTAAGCCAGGGCGCAAAACCGTCAGATACCACTGCCAGACTACTGGGTAAGGCAGGTATTCTGGAAAAGTTCAAACCAGTCAAGGAGAAATCATGAAAGACCTAGTGGAGTACATCGCCAAGTCCATCGTCAATGAACCCGATGCCGTGAAAGTGGATGAGGAAACTAACGAGGAGGGCATAACGCTGAAATTAAGCGTGGCCGATGATGACAAAGGCAGAATCATCGGCAAGCAGGGCCAGATTGCCCAGGCAATGCGCACCCTGCTCCGGGTAAAAGCAGCGAAAGCCGCTACTAGAGTCAGACTCGAAATCATGTAATATTATCCCCGACCACTCTTGCTTTATGTCGGAGACGGAGAGCCAGGGCTCTCCCCCCTTTAACTTGTGCCTCTCAATCACGAGATGCTCATAAGTTCAATAGTATTCTGCGGAAAATGAAGCACAACCAGGATAACCCTCTGCCCGAAGGACAGTTCTATCACGACCAGATTATCGGGCTACAGGTCAGGACCACCCGTGACGAACACATCGGCGAAATTACAGATATTCTCACCGGTAAAAGCAACGATAACTATATCGTCAAAGGCGCCACGGGCGAAATCCTGATACCCGCCATCGAAGATGTCGTGCAATCAATCGACCTTGAACAGGGAATAGTAATCATAGAACCCATGGAGGGACTCCTGGAACTCAATAAAAAGAAACCGCCGAAATTATCCGGCGGCACAGGATAGACCTCACCCTTGAAATTAGTCCGCTCATCCTGAGCTTGTCGAAGGGTGATGCCTTTTCCCTCTAGAATATTCAACAAGTTTGTTCCAATCCCCATTAATTAGAGCTTTTTTCTTTCGGCGTGACCAGCCCTTAATTTGCCTTTCCCTAGTGAAAGCGTCATCTCGTGTTGGAAATTCACTTGAAAATACTAGTGTCACGGGGAGCCGTCTGCATGTATAACTATCGTACGTGCCTTCTTGATGTGTTGCCACCCGTGTTTCTAAATCATCCGTATGGCCGGTATAATAGCTTCCGTCTGAACACTGGAGGATATAGACCCAGAAACTCATTTTACAATACCGCCGCTATGGTTCGACAGGCTCACCATGAGCGGATTTTTAATGTAACTTGAGACTGTGAGTAAAAACTGGTGGTCTGAAGAAGTCACATGATGAATTGATTAACACTCCTTTTTCTGCCCGATTGGTTACAGTTTCCGCCGCCTCTTTATCTTCTCCGCCACTGTTAGCCTGGCTATAGCGCGCCGCAGGGATGCCTCGACCCTGGCCGTATCTATCTCGACCTTTTTCGAAAGTCTCTCCTCCGCCCTCTTCTTGGCCGCCTCGGCGCGGTCAATGTCGATTTCCTCCGCCCTTTCGGCCTGGTCGGCGAGGATAATTACCCGGTCCGGGCGCACCTCCAGAAAGCCGCCGGAGATAGCCAGCGTGTCTTCCTCCCCACCCCTCCTCACTATCAGCTCGCCGGCCTGTAAAATAGTCATCAGGGGGGCGTGGTGGGGCAGTATGCCCAGCTGTCCTTCCATGCCGGGGGCGATGATGGTATCCACGTCCTCGGAATAGACGATACGCTCGGCGGTAACAACATCGAGTTTCAAACTAGACATTTGTCTCGGCTCCCATACTCCTGGCGGCTTCAACAACCTCTTCTATGCCGCCCACCATGTAGAATGCCTGCTCCGGCAGGTCGTCGTATTTACCTTCGAGGATTTCAGCGAAGCCGCGCACGGTATCCTCGACTTTTACATACTTGCCGGGTCGCCCGGTAAAGACTTCCGTGACGAACATGGGCTGCGAGAGGAACCTCTGGATACGCCGCGCCCTGGCCACGGAAAGCTTGTCTTCCTCGCTTAATTCTTCAATACCCAGGATGGCGATGATATCCTGGAGGTCCTGGTAGCGCTGCAATACCCGCTGCACCTCGCGGGCAACTCTGTAATGCTCTTCGCCGACGACAACGGGGTCCAGAATACGAGAGGTGGAGGTCAGCGGGTTGACGGCCGGGTACAGGCCCTGCTCGGCGATTGACCTCTCCAGGGCCACCACGGCGTCGAGGTGCCCGAAAGTCGTCACCACGCCGGGATCGGTATAGTCGTCGGCGGGGACGTAAATGGCCTGGAAGGAGGTAATGGAGCCTTTCTTGGTGGAGGCAATCCTCTCCTGAAGCTCGCCCATCTCCGTGGCCAGCGTGGGCTGGTAGCCCACCGCCGAAGGCATCCTGCCCAGCAGGGCCGATACCTCCATACCGGCTAGGGTATAGCGGTAAATGTTATCAATGAACAGCAGTACGTCCTGCCCCTCTTTATCACGGAAGAACTCCGCCATAGTCAATCCGGTCAGGCCTACCCGCAGTCGCACGCCGGGAGGTTCGTTCATCTGTCCGAAGACCATGACCGTTTTATCCAGGACGCCCGATTCTTTCATTTCATTCCACATGTCGTTGCCCTCGCGGGAGCGCTCGCCGATGCCGGTAAATACGGAAAAACCGCTATGAACCGCAGCGATATTGCGAATAAGCTCCTGGACGATGACTGTTTTACCCACGCCGGCGCCGCCGTAGGCGCCGATTTTACCGCCCTTGGTAAACGGCACAATCAGGTCGATAACCTTGAGGCCCGTCTCCAGCACCTGGGTGCTGGTCTCCTGTTCTTCGAACGTGGGCGCCAGGCGGTGTATCGGCCAGTAATCATCAGCCTTCACCTCGCCGAGGTTATCCAGGGGGGTCCCCATCACGTCGAAGAGCCTGCCCAGGGTAGCCCTGCCCACCGGCACTTTAAGGGCCGCGCCGGTATCCACGACCTCGACGCCGCGCGCCAGGCCGTCGGTCGGTGAAAGAGCCAGGCAGCGCACCCAGTTGTTCCCCAGGTGGTCCTGCACCTCCAGTACGATTTTTTCACCGCCGGTATCAATCTCGATAGCGTTAAAAAGCGCGGGCAGCTCATCGGGCGGAAATTCTACATCCACCACCGTTCCTATCACTTGAGCTACTTTTCCCTTAGCCATAATAACCTCACAAATTATCAGTTTTTATATCTTATTCCAGGGCCACCACTCCTCCGGTAATATCCAGAAGCTCCGTGGTAATGGCCTCCTGGCGTGCTTTATTGTACAGCAGAGTAAGGTCGCCGATAAGTTCGTTGGCGCTATCCGTGGCGCTTCTCATAGCCACCATCCTGGCCGACTGCTCGCTGGCAATCGACTCTAAAATGGCGTGGTAAATCTCCATCTCCACGAAGCGGGGCAGAAGCCCGCCCAGCACCGCCGTGGCGCCGGGTTCATAGATGTAGTCGACGTTCTCCCCCCGGGGAATCACCGCCGGCTCCACGGGGAGCAGTTGCTTCATAACCGGCTTCTGCACCATGGTTGAAATAAAATGGGCATAGGATATGTATACCATATCCACCGCGCCGCTGGAGTAATCATCGATGACGATGTGGGATATCGGCAGCGTGTCCAGGAAAGCGGGCTGGTCGCCTAACTGGATAAATTCGGCGGTCATATCGATGCCGGAACGCGCCGTAAAGTCGCGCCCCTTGCGTCCCACGGCGACAACGCCGGCCGTTTTTTCCTGCTCCAGGATAAACCGGCCCAGCCCGCGGTTCAGGTTGGCGTTGAGACCTCCGCAAAGGCCGCGGTCCGGGGTGATATGCACGATGGCAATCTTCTCTACGGGCCGCCGCTGCAACAGCGGGTGCTGCAAGCCAATATCCGGCAGGGCCGCCAGGTCGGCGATGACCTGCTCTATCTTCTCGGAGTAGGGACGTCCCGCCAGGCCGCGCTCCTGCGCCTTGCGCATCTTGGAGGCGGCAATCATCTCCATCGCCCGGGTAATCTTGGCGATGTTCTGGACACCCCTGATGCGGCGTTTTACTTTACGAATATCAGGCATATATTATTCTACCTTACCCCCTGTATCTCCCTCTCCTATCAAGGAGAGGGAGAGGTTTGGGAAAGAGGGGTTGCGCCCCTCTTAAACTCCCCACTACTTATTGAGTCCTTTTCTTATTTCTTCAAGTGTCTTTTTACATGCCGGCACCATCTGGAAAAATACATCCAGTTTTTCGCAGATGTATTCTTCGCAATAAGCGCAGTTTGTAACGCCTTTTTCCCGCCCGCATTTTCTTATTTCGCAGATGGTGCAATATTCAAATACTCTTCCATTCTCGGAGAAACAACCGTCGCAGTTGATGTCCTCGATTTTAAAGTCATGTTTGTATTCGTTGGCCCATTTTTCGGCGGTATCTTTTCTCATATTATCGTCGTCGTTCTGCGTAGCAATATTTGCCCCGCACTCGTCGCATCTTAATCCGCAGTAAGCAATTATCTTATTCATATCTTCCCCACCTCCTGACTAACTTTGTTAGTCTTTCGCGAACCCCTGTTTGAATTCATCGATGGCTTTTTTAAGAGCCGCTTCGTTCTTCTCATCGAGTTCTTTGGTTGCCGCGACGGTCTTGCCGAAATCGGCATAATTGGTTTCCATGAAGCGGCGGAAGTCCGTTTCGAAGGCGGCTGCCTTATCCAGCGGAATATCATCCATGTAGCCGTTAATCACGGCGTAGAGAATCATGACCTGGTCTTCCAGAGGCACCGGCACGAACTGGGCCTGCTTGAGGACTTCCTGGATACGCTCGCCGCGTTCCAGCTGCGACCGGGTGGCCTTATCAAGCTCGGCGGTGCCGAACTGGGCGAAAGCCGCCACCTCACGGTACTGGCCCATGTCCAGCTTGAGCCGGCCGGCCACCTGTTTCATGGCCGGGGTCTGCGCTTTACTGCCGACGCGGGATACCGAGATGCCCACGTTCAGGGCGGGCTTGATGCCGGCGTTAAACAGGTCCGACTCCAGGTAGAGCTGGCCATCGGTGATGGAAATAACGTTGGTGGGGATATAGGCGGACACGTCGCCGGCCAGTGTTTCGATGATGGGCAGGGCCGTCAGCGAACCGCCGCCGTGTTCTTTATCGTATTTAGCCGCCCGTTCCAGGAGTCGACTATGCAGGTAAAAGACATCGCCCGGGTACGCTTCCCGGCCGGGAGGCCGGCGCAGCAGCAGCGAAAGCTGCCGGTAAGCCCAGGCATGCTTGGAGAGGTCATCGTAAATTATCAGCACGTCCTTACCCTGCTCCATGAACTCCTCGCCCATGGCGCAGCCGGAATAGGGGGCCAGGTACTGCAAAGCGACGGAGTCGGAGGCGCTGGCCGTAACGACGATGGTGTGGTCCATGGCGCCGTACTGGGTGAGTGTCGCCACCACCCGCGCCACCTGGGACACCTTCTGGCCGATAGCCACGTAGATACAAATTAAGTCGCCGCTCTTCTGGTTGACGATGGCATCGAGGGCGATAGCCGTCTTGCCGGTGGAGCGGTCGCCGATGATAAGCTCGCGCTGGCCGCGGCCGATGGGGAACATGCTGTCCACGGACTTGATGCCGGTCTGCACCGGCGTGTCCACCGAGGCGCGCAGCACCACGTTGGGGGCAACCCGCTCGATGGGTCTCATCTTATCCGTCTTGACAGCGCCCTTGCCGTCCACGGGCCTTCCCAGCGGGTCGACGACGCGTCCAATCATGGCGTCGCCTACGGGGACTTCAGCGATGCGCCCGGTGCACTTTACCTCGTCGCCTTCTTTGAGCCCGGTATAATCCCCCAGGACGACCGAAGATACGCTGTCCTCCTCAAGGTTCAGGGCGATGCCGATGATATCGTTGGGAAATTGAAGCAGCTCGTTGTACTTGGCCGAGGCCAGTCCGTGAATCCTGGCGATGCCGTCGCCGACCTCTATCACCGTGCCGACATCCACCATGGTCACGGCCGTGCCGAACTGCTCGATTTGCTGTTTTAATATGGATACTATATCTTCGCCTCTCGTTGTCATGCGAGCTACCTCCTTTGCCGGGCCGCTGTGACGGCCATCCTGATTACCGCTTCCTTTCCATGCCGACGAGCTCTCTCTTTAGAGCCGCCAGCTTACTGCGGGTGCTGCCGTCCAGCAGCTTACCGCCGACCCTGGCGATTATTCCGCCGAGAATTTCCGGGTCGACTTCAGATTTGAGCACGACCTTCGTGCCCAGTAGATTTCCCAGATTCTCTGCCAGCTTATCTTTGTCCTTTTCATCGAGGGGAACGGCGGTGATTACGTCCGCCGACTGTATCCCGCGATACGCGTCCAGCAGACTCCGGTACTCATCTGCAATTTTCCCTATAATGCCGGCGCCGCCCCTGTTTATCAGCATCAGCACCAGGTTCAACGCCAGCGGATTTATGTCCCCGAGGCGTTTTTTCAGCAACTCCGTCTTCTTGTCAATCTTAATTTTGGGGCTGTCCATTGCCGCCAGGAACGTATCATCGCTAATGACGCCGACTATTTTTTGCAGGTCGGTCTGCCACCGTTCCAGTTCATTATTCTCCAGCGCTATTTCGAATACCGCCCGAGCGTAGCGCCGGCCATAAGCTTTTCTGGCCATATTACATTCCTGATTTCCCGACTATTCTTTCTTCTGTGTCGAGCTTTCCTCAAGCACCTTGTCGATAAGCTCTCGGTGCTCATCCTTATCCAGCGATTTTTCAATAACCTTGCCCGCCGCCAGCACCGTTAAATCGGCAAACTCGCGGCGTACCTCGCCGACGGCGTCGTCGCGTTCCCTCTGTATCTCGGCGCGCGCCCGGGTGAGGAGGGTTTCGGCTTCCTTCTTCGCTTCTTCCTGCGCCTTAAGCTTTACATCTTCACCGGCCTTGACCGCCCGGGCTATTCTTTCCTGCCCTTCGCGGCTGGCCTCTTCGAGCTGCTTCTTCAGCTCATCCTCGGCGCGGGCCGATTGTTCCTTGACGGACTCGGCCTGCTCCATGCTTTCTTTGACGCGTTTAGAGCGCTCGTCGAGCATCCGCATAATCGGCTTATAGGCGACAAAGCGCAGGATGACCAGCAGGATAATGAAAGTCACCACCTGCGTCAGCAATGTCGGCAAATTTATTCCTAGCTCGGAAATACCGCCCATTTTTACCCCCTAGACTACTTAAAAACAAACATACGTTAACAGTGTACTAATAGCCGTATTCTCCGCACTTCCAGGGCATTTACTACATAGTTAATACCGCGTGTATCAATACACCGGCTATAACCATCACCCCCAGAATCAAAGCGGAAATAATAGCCGCTATAAAAGTGGGTATTCCTTCGTTTTCCATAATTACCCCCTTACAAACACTACTTACGCTATCATGGCAAGTATGATAGCCACAATCAGGGCGTAGATGCCGATGGCTTCGGCCATGGCGATAGCCAGAATCATGTTAGTCATGATTGGCCCCCTCGCCTCCGGGTTACGCGCCAGGCCCTGCATGGCTCCGTAGCCGAGAATACCGATGCCGATTCCCGGACCCAGGGCGCCCAGACCTATAGCCAGTCCCGCCGCTAACATCTTGATTGCTTCTGCGTCCATTATTCTTCCTCCTTAAATAATTCACGCCTTGGTATATTTTTAATGCGCCTCGCCCTCGTGGGGAGACACAGCCATAGTCACGAATACCAGGGTCAGCCCGGCGAAGATGAGGGCCTGAACGAAACCCACCAGCAGTTCCAGGCCGTAAAACGGCAGGGCCAGCACCCATGGCACCAGGAAGGCGGCAATGAGCAGCAGTATCTCTCCTGCCGTCATATTGCCGAACAACCTGAAAGTAAAACTGACGTTCCGGATAAGTAAGCTAAGTACCTCCAGCCCGCCGACAAATATATCGATAGCCCCGGAGAATATTTCTATGGGCTCGAACTTGCCTTTGAATATCCTGCCGGTGCTCCGGAAGAACCGGCCGAAGTTAAGATACTGCTTTACGAAGCCCATGCGGGCGTCCTTAAGCCCGAAGAATATAACGAATATAAAGGACACCAGGGCGATGGCCAGGGGAGTATTTACGTCCGTGTTCGAGCCGCGGAGCAGTTCGTAGTGGTGCCCGTGAACGGCAATTTCTATCGAGCCGAATCCCGGAATCAGGCTAAGCCAGGCATTAAACAGGACGAACAGGAAGATGGTACAGACGACCGGGAAAAACCTCCGCCCGTTTTCCTCCCCGGCGATGCTCTTGCAGAGGTCGAACATCCACCCCAGCAGGAACTCGAAAGCCGTCTGGAGCCGGCCGGGCACGAGCTTCATCCGGCGGGTAATAACCCAGCTGAAAATTACCAGGAAAATAACGGTAATCCAGCCGGCAAGAACCGTGTTTGTAATAGGCAGGCCCAGGATATGAAAAAGCACCGGCGCCGGCAGATGTGGCTCTGGCGATTGGACGGTCATCCAGCTAAGCCACTCCATTTCCCCGACAAGTTTGCTGCCGATGGGCCCGGCCAGAAAACCAAGGATAACAATGGCTAATGCAATAATGACTATAATGATTAATACAGGAAAAGAACAGCCGAGGCAGCCGCGCCGCTTGGGTTCGGCCACTAGCCGTTCTCCTTGTCTTGATTGTTGTTCATGAGGGGTCGAATCATCCGATAAACACCGAAAACAGCAATCACCAACCCCACCACTAAACCGATTATCATAAAAAGCGGTTTCTCCCCCCCGAACCACCAGCCGGCAAACGTTCCCCCTACAATACAGGTAGCTATATAGAACCCAATACCGGTTAGCCTTAGTGCCGGTATCCACCTGTTCATGCCGACCTCAACACATCTGACCCTGAAAATGATACCAGAAACCGGTACCCCGGGTCAAGCCAAAATAGGTCTTATGATATAGTACCCCGGATGTACTTAATAAACGGGTAAAAGCGCGTATGTCGCTTTTCAGGCCCGCTTGCCCTTGAGCGGAGACGTCCCGAAATTACCCGCTTTAACTTCGCCGGCGACATCATCGCCGGATATCTTGAGTTTATATTCGAGAGTCATTTTGCCCATCGGGCTGTTTATTTCCATCTCCCAGGAAACATCGTCCCCGCTTACCTTGCCGCCGCTGAATTCCTGGGTGCCCATGGGGCTTCCCATGCTGCCGCTCAAGGAGTCGCCGTCGGTCTTCAGGGTCAATTGTGCTTCCTGCTTGCCCATCGGTGTTTCAATTTCAATGTTATAAGTCCCGTCAATAGCCATTATTGTTCTCCTTTCAAGGCGCGGATTTACACTGTTTCTCAAGGCTGGTAAAGCTGAAAGCATATTAACAATACGGCTATCAATTGTCAAATAAAAAAGCCCTGATTATTCAGGGCTTACCGGTAATTACCTGTATATCTATTTCTGGCGGAAAAGGTGGGGGAAATCTCCATCAAAGTCCTTAAGGAAGCCGTGCATTTCCAGCAGGTCTTCATCCCTGATACTATCAAGGTTCTTGAACTTTTCTGCTTCTTCCTCGGTAAGGTCGGTGATTACCTCCGGCCGGGCATTTTCCCGGATGATAGCCGCTACCAGACATCCGACATGGCAGGAGGAACAGGAAACCTTCAGGAACCACAGCTCGTCATTGTGTTCAACGACCTCGATTCTGTCTTCTTGGTAGTTCTGCCCGCAGGAACCACACTTAATCGAGGCTATCAATCTCTTAATCAGGCTTTCATCCATTAATCCGGTCCCCGAAGTCGATACGGATAAAATTGACTAAGACTTGCGCTTATCGAAATCGTCAAGGTCGAGAGTATTAATGAAATCATAAAACGCAGACATCTTTTTCTTCATGTCCTCGTCACTGACCCTCTTGCTTTCCTTGCCGCCGGTTGCATCCGGTTCTTCGAAGATGGGTTTGCCCGTTTCGCCATCCAGCAGTATGCCCGCTTTATCCAGGACCGATTCGTCAGCGAAGATGTTTACTCCCGTTCTCACCGCCAGGGCCAGCGCATCGCTGGGGCGCGAATCCACCTCCACCTGTTTCCCTTCCGCTTCGAGGATTACCTTGGCAAAGAAGGTATCATTCTTGAGGTCGTTAACGATGATAGAATTAACTGTGGCTCCCAGAGTGTCGATAACCGAACTCAACAGGTCGTGCGTCAGCGGGCGAGGAACGGCCACACCCTGCAACTTAACCGCAATAGCATCGGCTTCAGCCGGGCCGATCCAGATAGGCAGGTACCGGTCCGACATTTTTTCTTTAAGAATTACTACACGCTGGTAGTTCATCAGGCTAACCCGAATGCTGTCAATCGTCATCTCAATCATGGCCAGTCCTCCATCCCCTTTTCTCAACGTGTGTAATTAATTCTAACCCTACATTCATAATCCTGTCAAATGATATGAATGTACCGTTATATGCGGTTTATCCCTTGTTAATGGGTGTTTTATACTGGACTTTCAGGGGATTCCTATATTGAATGCGTTCAGCCGCACTCTCTATAATTTAAAGGTTGACAGGTCTATAAATTAGATATGTTATAATAATTAGCATCGTACCTGTACGAAAACCAAAAAACGGAGGCATGATAATGAAACAAGGCCAAAAAGCCGTAGTCTGGTTCAATGAAGTCACCAAAAAGGACATACCTCTGGTAGGTGGTAAGGGAGCCAACCTGGGGGAGATGACCAATGCGGGAATCCCCGTGCCCCAGGGATTCATCGTTACCGCCGCCGCCTACTTCGACTTTATAGAAAAAGCGGGTCTTGGCGGGAAGATAAGGGAACTCCTTAAAACCATTGACGTTCATGACAGCAAACAGCTTCAGGAAGTTGCCGCCGAAGTACAGGAAGTTGTACAAAAAGCCGCCATGCCTCCGGAAACGGCCAAAGCGATTGAAGAAGCCTATGTCAAGATGGGCAAGGGCCTTGTTGCCGTGCGTTCTTCGGGCACGGCGGAAGACCTGCCGGAGGCTTCGTTCGCGGGCCAGCAGGCTACCTTTCTCAACGTGCAGGGCGAAAAAGACGTGGTAAGGGCGGTCCAGGACTGCTGGGCGTCCCTCTTCGGCGCGCGCGCCATCTTCTACCGGCAGGAGCAGGGCTTCGAGCACTTCAAGGTAGGCATCGCCGTGCCGGTACAGCGCATGGTGCAGTCGGAAGCCGCGGGCGTCATGTTCACCGTTGAGCCGAACACGAGCGACCGGTCGACAATTACTATCGAGTCCGTCCTCGGTCTCGGTGAGATGATTGTCTCCGGAGATGTCACCCCCGACCATTATCTCGTTAACAAAGCCGATATGAAAATCACGGCGAAGGAAATTAAAAAGCAGGAATGGAAACTGGTTAAAAAGGCCGGCGCTCACGGCAAGCTGGACAATGTAAAGGTTGACCTGACCCCCGAGGAGCAGGCCCGCCAGAAGATAACCGACACTGAAATAATCAAGCTCGCTAAAATTGGTAAACAGCTTGAATCCCATTATGATTTCCCCCAGGATATTGAATGGGCTACCGAAAAGGGTGAAATTTATATCGTACAGACCCGCCCCATCACCACCACCGAGAAAGTCAGATTCACCACTCATGATATCGATGCGCCGGTGCTGGTATCCGGCGCTCCCGCCAGCCCCGGCGTGGCCTCCGGGCCGGTGAAAATCGTGTCCGACCCCTCCCAGATAGACAAGGTGCTGGAAGGCGATGTCCTGGTGGCGGAAATGACCACGCCGGACTTCGTCCCCGCCATGAAGCGGGCGGCGGGCATCGTTACCGACCGCGGCGGCCGGACCGCCCACGCCGCTATTGTCAGCCGCGAGCTTGGCATACCATGCATCGTCGGCAGTGAAAACGCCACGACGGTTCTCAAAGACGGCCAGATTATCACCGTTGACGGCTCCAATGGCAAGGTCTATCCGGGCAAGATAGAAATCAAGACCGATGTCAAGATACGCGCCCGGGGAGAGCTTAAGACCAGGACCAAACTCCTCGCCAACCTGGCCCAGCCGGACATCGTCGACCGCGTGGCCAAACGGGATGTCGACGGCATCGGCCTGCTGCGCGCCGAATTCATGGTCGCCGAAATCGGCGAACACCCCAGCGCCATGATTGAAGACGGTCGCGGCAACGAGTTCACCGATAAGCTGGCCAAAGAACTGTCCAAATTTGCTGCAGCCTTCCACCCGCGCCAGGTGGTCTACCGCACCAACGATTTTAAGTCCAACGAATATAAGGCCCTCAAGGGCGGCGAGAAGTACGAAGAAGATGAAGAGAACCCCATGATAGGCTATCGCGGCGCCTCGCGTTACATCACCGATATCGAGACTTTCAAGCTGGAGCTGGCCGCTATCAAGAAGGTCAGGGAGAAATATGATAACCTGTGGGTCATGATTCCCTTCGTCCGCACGGTATCGGAGCTGGCCGGCACCGTTAAAATTATGGAAGGCGAGGGACTGAAACGCTCCGATACGTTCAAGCTCTGGATGATGTGCGAGGTGCCCTCCAACGTCATCCTGCTGGAGAAATTCCTGGCCGTCGGTATCGACGGGGTTTCCATCGGCTCCAACGACCTTACCCAGCTGACCCTGGGAATCGACCGCGACAGCTCCAAGCTGGCCGCAACCTTCGACGAGCGCAACGAGGCTGTTATGCTGTCCATCGAGAAAGTGGTCAGGACCTGCAAGTCGCTGGGCGTCACCTGCTCTATCTGCGGACAGGCCCCCTCCGTATATCCCGAGATTACCGAGAAACTGGTGGAGTGGGGCGTTACCTCGGTATCCGTCAGCCCGGACATGATTGACATCACCCGTGATATCATCGCCGCGGCGGAAGCCAAGCTGGGCGTCAAGTAAATCGGCGGATAGAGAAGCAAACAGGAGTACCGGAGGGACTTGTAAAAACCGCCCGGCAGGTACTAAACTGGGCATGAGGTGATTGATAAATTCAATATACGCCGGATGAGCGAGGAGAGGGAAGAAAGCCTCTCGCCTCATGCCGTAAAAAGCAGTCTGTCGCGCGGGCGTGAGCGACCCGAAGAGCAGTGCCCGGTACGCACCGTTTTTCAGCGCGACCGCGACCGCATTATCCACAGCAAGTCGTTCCGCCGCCTCAAGCACAAGACGCAGGTATTCATCGCGCCCCTCGGCGACCACTACGTCACCCGGCTGACCCACACGCTGGAAGTCTCCCAGATAGCCCGCACCATATCCCGCGCCCTGAACCTCAACGAAGACCTCACCGAGGCGATAGCGCTGGGGCACGACCTGGGGCATACGCCCTTCGGGCACGTGGGCGAGGACGTACTCGACGAGCTTTTTCACGGCGGGTTCCGCCACAACGAGCAGAGCCTGCGAGTCGTCGACCTGCTGGAGAAAGACGGCCACGGACTGAACCTCACCTGGGAGGTCAGGGACGGTATCGTCAATCATTCAAAATCGGGCGTGTCTGTCTTGGGCGAGGACTGGGGCGAAGTGAATACGCTGGAGGGGGAGGTAGTTAAAATCTCGGACATGGTCGCCTACATCAACCACGATATCGGCGACGCCATCCGGGCGGGAATCCTCACCGAGCGCGACCTGCCCCTGGAAGCCGTCCGGGTGCTGGGGCTTTCCCACTCGCAGCGCATCAACACGCTGGTCTCCGATATTATCCAGAGTTCGTGGGACGTGCGCATTTGTGATATAATCAAGGAGAGACCCGCCATTAAGATGAGCCCCCCGGTGCTGGCGGCCGCCGATGTTTTACGTGATTTTCTCTTTAAGAAGGTGTATAATCCGCGTTCCGCCGGGGAGGAAAACCGTAAAGCAGAGGAAGCGGTGCGGTTACTGTACCGCTATTTTAACGAGCACGCCGATAAGATGCCGGCGGAATACCGCCTCTACAGCGACGCCACCGACCGGCGGGTCGTGGACTATATCGCCGGGATGACCGACCAGTACGCGTTAAGGATGGCGGAAGAGCTTACATAAGAGACTTAACAGGGGTGTCTAAGAGGGGCGAAGCCCCTCTTCCATATCCTCCCCCTCTCCTGTGACACCTCGTCAGGAGAGGGGGACACAGGGGGTGAGGTAGATAATATTCTCTCGATTAAACCTGGAATTACAAATATGATAACAATAATTGATTATAACGCCGGAAATATTAAAAGCGTCCAGCGCGCCTGCGCAGAGGTCGGCGTGGAGGCCGTCGTCACCAGCGACCCCGCCGCCGTGGCGAAGGCGGAAAAAATAATATTTCCGGGGGTCGGCGCGGCCCCCAGCGCCATGGCGTACCTGGAAAAAATCGGACTGGACGGCGCTTTAAAAAACGCCTTCAAGTCGGGCGTTCCCATACTCGGGATATGCCTGGGGGCGCAGATTGTGCTGGAAAGCTCCGAGGAAGGCAACCGAAAGTGCCTCGGACTGGTGGCGGGCAAGACCGTCCGCTTTAGGGTCGAGGACAGGCTGCTCAAGATACCGCACATGGGCTGGAACGAGGTTGACGTGGTTAAGTCCCACCCGCTGCTGGACGGCATCAAGCCGGGGGACGAGTTCTACTTCGTCCACTCGTTTTACCCGCAGCCCGCCAGCGAGAAAGACATCTATGCGGTCGCCAGTCACGGCGGGGATTTCTGCTGCGCGCTGGGCAGCCGCAACCTTTTCGCCACGCAGTTCCACCCGGAAAAGAGCGGCCGGCTGGGACTGCACGTACTGGAGCGGTTCGCCCGGTGGAACGGCGCCTTGACAGCTTAAACGGGAAAGGGTGTAAAATATCAGCCATGCTTAGTAAAAGACTCGTCGTGTGCCTGGACGTGCGCGGCGGCAAACTAGCCAAGAGCATCAAGTTCGTCGATACGAAGGATATCGGCGACCCCATCGCCAAGGCCCGCGAGTACTACGAGGGTGGGGTCGACGAGCTTGTCTTCTACGATATTACCGCCTCGCGGGAGAACCGTGATATCATGATTAATTTCGTGGAGGAGGTCGCCCGGCAGATATTCATTCCCTTCTCGGTGGGCGGGGGCATACGCTCCGTGGAAGACGCCACGCGACTGCGCAACGCCGGCGCCGAGAAGGTAAACGTCAACACGGCCGCGGTCAAGCGTAAGGAGCTTATCACGGAAATAGCCGATGCTATAGGGTCGCAGAGCGCCATCCTCTCGATGGATATCAGGAAGGTAGAGAAAACGAAAGAGATGCCCTCGGGATATGAAATCGTCGTTAACGGCGGCGTCACGCCCACGGGTATCGATGCGCTGTGGTGGGCGAAAACCGGCGAGGAACTGGGCGCCGGCGAGCTGGTTATCAACTCTATCGACGCCGACGGCACCAGGGACGGCTACGAAATAAATCTGACGCGGATGATTGCGGACTCTGTGAGCATCCCGGTAATCGCCTCGGGTGGGGCGGGCAAGCCGGAGCACCTTTATGACGTGCTCACCGAAGGCCACGCCGATGCCGCGCTGGTGGCATCGGTCGTCCACTACGGGGAATACACCTGCCGCGACCTTAAAGAATACCTGCACGGTCGCGGCATCAAGATACGCATGAATTATTAGCGTATGACCCTCATTTCTGTCCTGAAAGGGCGGAGTTATCATTGAAAAAGTAGTATAATAGGTAATTGTCCCTGGATTAACTATGAGTGCAATCGACGAAGTAAAACAGAAGACGGATATTGTCGAGGTTATCAGTCAGTACGCCACTTTAAAGAAGTCCGGGCGCAACCTCACAGCTTTATGCCCGTTCCACAGCGAGAAAAACCCGTCCTTCTACGTCTACCCGGAACAGCAGAGCTGGCACTGCTTCGGCGCGTGCAGCACCGGCGGGGATGTCTTCGCCTTTATCATGAAAAAGGAAGGGCTGGACTTCGGGGAGGCGCTGCGCCTGCTCGCCGATAGGGCCGGGGTCACCCTGCCTTCGCGGGTGGAGCCGGGTGTCCGCAAGGAAGAAAAGGAAGGGTTCTACCAGGTCAACGAGGCCGCCGCCCTGTACTACAACAACCTGCTGCTTAACTCACCGGCGGCGGAGAAGGCCAGAAATTATCTGGAAAAGCGGGGATTTTTAACAAAAACCATCGCCGATTTTCAACTCGGCTTCAGCTTGGACAGCTGGGAAGCGTTGAAGGAATATCTCAAGGAGAAAGGCCACAGCGAGGAGACTATGCTGACCTCCGGTCTGCTATCGAAGTCGGAGGAAGGCCGCACCTACGACCGCTTTCGCGGCAAGCTGATGTTCCCCATCCGCGATATCCGCGGGCACGTCACCGGGTTTGGGGCCAGGGTGCTGGACGACTCCCTGCCCAAGTACATAAACTCGCCCCAGACCCCCACGTTCGATAAGAGCGGCACCCTGTACGCCATCGACCGGGCCGCCCCGGAAATAAGGAAGCAGGACGCGGCCATCGTCATGGAAGGCTACATGGACGTTATCACCGCCCACCAGAACGGCGTCAATAACGCAGTCGCCTCCATGGGGACGGCGATTACGGAAACGCAGGTGAATACCCTGAAGAAGCTTAGTAAAAATATTATACTCGCCCTGGATGCCGATGCCGCCGGCGAAGAAGCCATGCTGCGCACCGTCGGCTACGAGAATATCCTGAATGCGGAAATGCGGGTTATCGTGATGCCGGAAGGCAAAGACCCGGACGATATTATCAGGGAAGGCATTAAAGCATGGCAGGGACTGGTTGCCGATAAGACACCTATCGTCGATTATACCTTCGACAAGGCAGTCTTGCCGCTGGACCTGACCACCGCCCGTGATAAGTCACTCGTTGTGGACAGGCTTCTGCCCATCGTGGCCGCCATTAACAACCCCATCCGCCAGGCGCATTATTTACAAAAGCTGGCGGGACTGGTGAAAGTGGATTTAAATACCATCAAGGCATCGTTGAGCCGTATCAAGCGGCCCACGGTCAGACGCCGGGCGCCGGCGGTGAAACCGGCAGCAATAACACAAGCCGCCCGCCCGCTGATAGCCACCCCGCGCGAGGAATACCTGCTGGCAATACTCCTGCAGCACCCCGAGCTCAAGAACGGGATAGAAGACCTGGCTCCCGAACACTTCGTAAGCAGTGAAAACCGGGAGATTTTCAACACCTGGCGGGAGACTGCCGATTTATCCGCGTTAAAAGAGAAGCTTGACCCCACCATTCATGAGCATCTCGACGTTATATTAAACAGGAAACTGCTGGAGACCAGGAACAACATTGAGCAGAAATTAATCGATAGTATCATTCGCCTCAAGGAAAGATACCTGAAAAATATGGCCGCGCGGAAAGCGGAATCGGGCGAAGCCGACGCAGACCCCGCCCGACTCGAAGAAGATATAAAAATCAGCGCACAATTAAAAGAGCTGGACGCTCGCAGGGGTAATAAACGAAATCCTTCCTACTCGGGGAGGACAAGGAGATAGTCATGGATAAGGACAAGAACGACCTGGATGCGTTGCATAACCGGGAAAACTTTGAAGACATGCCTCCTCATGAGATTCTAAATACCGGTTCGAAATCGGATTCGCTGTACAACAAAGCCGCCGAAACCGATGACAACGCGGAAGACGAAAACGGTTCCAATGCCAACCAAATGTGGTCAAAGACCAAGGGCATTATCAGCGACGACAGTAATGAGAAAGGCAACACGGCGGTAGAGCTGGACACGGAAATCGCCGCGGAAGAAACCACCGAACAGGATATCACCGATGACCCCGTACGCATCTACCTCCACGAAATAGGGCGGGTGCACCTCCTTACCGCCGACGACGAAAAGACGCTGGCCAAGCAGATGGAAGAGGGCAAACTCATTAATGAAATTAGACAGGAGTACTCCCAGAAACACGGTCGGCAGCCCTCCACCACCGATATAATACTGATTATGATTCAGAACCTGGGACAGTCTGCCCGGCTCGTTCACCTCCTTCAGGAACAGATCGGTCTGCCGCAGACCGACCGATTAGTCAAAGGCGTTTTTAATGAAACATTACAGGAGACCATCGATAACGCCATAGACCCGCAGATTATTCACGATGTTTCCGCCAAGCTCGGGATAACCGTAACCGAAACGGAAGAAATGCTGATCAAACTGTCGCTGGGCAGTCGGCTGGTCCCCGAGGCTGTCCGTGGAGCTATCGGCGATGATATCACGTTTGCCGGTGTGGATAGACTGGCCGCCGACCCGTCTTTTATATCCAGTGTTCAGGCCACGGAAAGGCAGTTTACCATTCATTTCACCAATATCATCCGGGAGGGGAAGAAGGCGGAGAGGCATCTCATCGAGGCTAACCTGCGCCTGGTAGTCAGCGTCGCCAAGAAGCACATCGGCCGGGGCATGTCCCTGCTCGACCTTATCCAGGAAGGGAATATAGGGCTGATGAGGGCGGTGGAGAAGTTCGACTACCGCAAGGGTTATAAATTCAGCACCTATGCCACGTGGTGGATTCGCCAGGCGCTGACCCGCGCCATCGCCGACCAGGCCCGTACTATCCGCATACCGGTGCACATGGTGGAGACGATCAACCGGCTTCTCCGCATCAGCCGCCGCCTCGCCCAGGAGTACGGCCGGGAACCCACCTCGCGGGAGATTGCTAAAGAGATGGAAGTGTCCTCGGAGAAGGTCAGGGAAATCGTCAAGGTATCCCAGCTGCCCATATCCCTGGAATCGCCTATCGGCGAAGAGGAAGATAGCCCGCTGGGCAACTCCATCGAGGACAGGAATGCCCTGCCGCCGGTGGATATCGCCTCCAAGCAATTGCTGAAGGAGCAAATCGAAGATGTCCTGGGTACGCTGACCGACCGCGAGAAACGCGTTCTTACGCTCCGGTTCGGCCTGGAAGACGGACGCAGCCGCACCCTTGAGGAGGTGGGCGTGGAGTTCAACGTGACACGGGAGAGAATCCGCCAGATTGAGGCCAAGGCGCTGCGTAAACTGCGCCATCCGAGTCGAAGTCGCAAGCTCAAGGACTACCTGGAGTAGGCCTATTTTTAACAGTATTCTAACTGCATCCCGGTGCGCAAAGGTGAAAACCGCTCACCGAAGACACGATAAAATGCGGCCTGTGCTTTGAATCCCGTACAGTGGCCGGCGCTTATCCGGGCCACATTCAAATTAAACAGGTCATCGACCGTCCTGTTTATCACGGCATCCGGCGATTCTATGAGATGCAGGCCGCCGATAATACCCTCCAGCCGGTCGCGGCCGGTTATCTGCATTGCCTGATTGGTAATATTAACGATGCCGGCATGACTGCAGCCGGTGACGATTACGAGTTCTTTTCCTTTTATATTGGCCACCACGGAAATATCATCAAGCATTAAATCATCTACGACCTTTCCGTTCTCCATGGTCTTCACCGCCGCCGTGACTTTCTCAAATTCGGTCCGTCTTTTCACCTCCCCGGTGGTCATAATGCCGGGCATGATTACGACGGGGTCTCTGGAGAGGGACAATTTAACGCCGATATTTTCTATCTCCACCTTCGAGTCGCCGGGCTGGATACCCACGTCTCTGCGATGCGGCTCGGTGACGAAGTGAGGTCTGAAGATATCTGGGTGGACAATTAACTGTGTGTCTTTCCTGCCGATTTCCTTCAGCAGACGCGCTACCCCTTGAGTATGGTCGTAATGGCAATGCGTCAACACGATGGCATCGATGACCGACGGGGAGATATCCATTGCCCGCATATTATAGAGGAGGGCTTCAAAATTTTGACCGACATCGACGAGGATTCTCTTCGTATTACGCCCGCTCACGCCTTCGAGGAGGAAAGAAGAGCCGTGCTGTCCCAGATACGGGCTTTCGTAAAGAACGCAGTCATCCGCCAGAACCGTGATTTTCAGGCTATCCAATGCACCCGGTCTTTCCATAGCTGCCCCCTTTTAGAGTTCCCCGGATAATTAGCAGAATGCTACCATAGCATAATTATGGTAGCATTCCACTTTTAAGTTAACAACCAAGACACAATTGTTACTGCTAGTCTAAAGTAACCAGTTTAATCTGTACGTTCTTATAGCCGGTTTCGGTTGACGGGTCTTTCACGACCTTCCACAGTTCAAAAGCACCGGATGAGCGATCGCCTATAGCGTTAAAGCTGATAGGACCGCTGGCGCCCTCGAACGATAGCTTTGTCAGGGCATCCTGAATGGCCGCGCCGTTATAGTCGTCAGCCGCTTTTATTGCCCGGGCCGCCGACCATACTGCATCATAAGTGGTATCGCAGTAGATTTCGGGGGCCTCACCGAATTTTTCGGTATATTTAGCGACAAACTGCTCGTAGGTCGACCCGAAACCAACCGTCCTGGTCCCGGCGACGATGGCTTTCTCCATGAACTCGGCGCTTCTGGGTTCTTTGAACAGGCCGGAGCCGTAATTGCCGTCACAGCCCATCCAGGCTATATTATCCAGTCCCATCTCCAGGGCCTGCTTGAAGATTATGATGCCGTCATCGGCGTAGCTGACGAGAAGGACGATGTCCGGGCCGCTATCCTTGACTTGCCCCAGCTCGGTGCGGTAATCCTTTTTAGCCTCGTCGTACTCCACTTCGGCAACGACTTTGCCCGTCCAGCCTTTTTCCTTTAGTCCTGCAACGAGCGCAGCCTGAACGCCCTTGCCGTAGAGGTTATTCAGTACTACGGTGGCCAGTTTGGTGTAGCCCCCGTCCATCACTACATCGGATAACACCCTACCCTGGGCATCATCCAGGAGACAGGCACGGAAGAACCACTCCGTCCCATCCATTTCAGATAGTTCAAACGCGGTGGCGGACATTGTTATGCAGGGGACCTGGTGTTCCTTGGCCAGGGGAATGGCAAGCTTGGAACTGCCGGAAATCATCGGGCCGACAATTACCTGCACGCCGTCTATTTCAATCAATTTTTTAACCCTGTCAAGTCCCGCGGCCGGGTCTGTCTTGCCATCCTCCTCCACCAGTTCTACGTCCTTCCCCAGCAGCCCGCCGGCGGCATTGATTTCCTCGGTGGCCAGCCTGGCGCCATTGAGCATCCTGGCCCCCATGGGACCCAGGTCGCCGCTCAAATCGAGTACCACGCCAATCTTGATTGTCTTGGCTTCACCTTCGCCACAGGCCGCTGCGCCCACCATAAGGGACACGATAAACAATACTAATAACAGTCTTTTAATCATATGACCTCCCTATTTTTCAAGACTTTTGTATTTCCGGTAACACGTGTCTTGGAATAATATATACGTTACATCAACCCTGTAACCCGGGCACCACCTCCTTTCTCATAACTCCCAGGACCATTAATTATAATAAAGCTTATTTATTGTTGATGCTTTGACCATCCAGACCCATGAAGCGCTGCTCGGAGTAATCCTCGTCAAAGAGCGAGTCTGCGTCTCCTTCCATGACGCAGGTGCCGTTAACCAGGACATAGGCCCGATTCGAGACGCTCAAGACCTTTTTCACATTTTGCTCTACGATGGCTATGGCGATGCCGTTTTCCCGGATGTTTTCCATCTTGGAGAGAATAACTGCAGCCGGCTTGGGAGACAGGGAAGCCAGCGGCTCGTCAAGGAACAGAAGTTTGGGCTGTGCCATCATAGCCCTGGCTATAGCCAGCATCTGCCTTTCACCGCCGCTTAAATTTCCCGCCGGACTGCTCTTCCTGGCTTCCAGTTCGGGGAACATCCCGTACATTTCGTTTATTGCCGCTTTGATAGAAGTCCTGCTCTTCAGGTGATAGGCTCCCATATCCAGATTTTCAGCGATGGTGAGATTGGGAAAAACATTGTCTATTTGAGGGACATAACCTATCCCCAGGCCTACGGCCCGGTTGGGGGCAATGCCGCTGATATCCTCGCCCTGATAAATAACTCTGCCTTTGAACAATTTGGCAAAGCCGAGGAAACTCTTAATCAAGGTGGACTTGCCGCTGCCGTTAGGCCCCACGATACCCACTATCTCGCCCTCGGCTACGCGTATAGAGACGCTCTGGACAATAGTGGCGTCGCCATAGCCGGCATCAATATTTTCAGCCACAAGAATATTATCCGTCATTCTTCCCCCAAATATATTGCATAGAAATTCGGATTGTCAATAATGTCCTGCGGTTTTCCGGCAAGGGCGATTCTGCCTTTATCCATGACATAGACCCAGGAGGCAAATTCAAACAGAATTTCCAGTCGATGCTCCACAACGAAAATGGCCATACCGTCAGCGGACAGGGCCTTTAATTTCTGGAATAATTTCTTTCCTAGCACAGGATTGATGCCTGCCGCCGGTTCATCCAGGAGTAAAAGTGTGGGTCTGGCCATAAGCCCCCTGCCGAGTTCCAGGAGTTTTCTCTGTCCGCCGGAGAGTTCCGAGGCGGGAGTAAACGCCCAGGGCTCCAGTTCTATAAGCTCCAGGATATCCAGGGCCTCCTCAATCAGTCCTTTTTCCTGCATCTGCCAATTTTTCCTTAAAAACAGGCTGTTAAATAATCTGTCGCCTTTCTGCCCCCGGGCCGCCACCAGCATATTGTCCATTACGGTCATGCTATAGAAGAGGCGCGGGATTTGAAAGGCGTTTACCATACCCCTCTCATAAATTGTATGAGGAGCCAGGTGATTAATAAACTCGTTCTGGAAATATATTTCTCCCTGGTCCGGTTTGTGAAGTCCCAGAATAGTACCGAACAGAGTAGACTTGCCGCTGCCGTTAGGTCCCACCAGCCCGCAAATTCCCCCGCGGTGAACTTCCAGGCTGACACCGTTGACGGCGTAAACGCCGCCAAAGTGCTTGCTAACTTCCTTTATTTTTAGCAGAGCGTCTTCCATTAAAAGCCAACCTTTGTACCTTAGACCTTATCTTGCTTTCCTTTAGTATTCCCTGGGGCCTGTAAAGAAGCACAAATATGATTAAAGCGCCGAACAGTATGTACTGTAAATTGCTGGGGTCAACCGGAAGGTCGATATAATCTTTGGCGATATTTGTGCCCCTTTCAAAAACCTCCACGAGAGTAGCGCCCAGCAGTACTCCCCAGTTGTTGCCGGGGCCGCCCAGAAGAACCATTATCCACACGGTAAACGTTATCATGGGCATAAACATACCCGGGAGGACCGAGTACTGATACTGAACGTAAAGCGCTCCGGCTACTCCGGCCATGGCCGAGCCAATCATGAGCGCTTGTGCCTTAAATTTAGTCCTGCTCTTACCCATCACTTCAGCGGCTAATTCATCCTCCCTGATGGCGCGCATCGCCCGGCCGTAGGGAGAATTAGCCAGCAGCTGAATTATGAAGAAAAATATCAACAAACAGAAATAGACCAGGCCTATATTTATAAGGGCATCGACACGGTGGGAAGCGCCCGCTACGGAAATTGCCGGAGCCACGGTTATTCCCCAGTCGCCGCCGGCAAGCCAGTCTTCAGACTTAACGATTAATCTTAATATTTCACCAAAGGCTAAAATGGCTATGGCCAGATAGTCAGCCCTTAGCCTTAAGGCCGGCAGGGAAATCAGCAGACCAAAGATAGCCGATACCACGGCACTGGCGATAAGACACAGGTAAAAAGGCACGCCGACCTGGGAAAGAAGGGCGTAAGTATAAGCTCCGATGAGAAAGAAAGCCACCTTGCCGAAATTGGCCAGTCCGGCAAAGCCGAACTCGAGATTAAGACTCAAAGAGACTATCCCGAAGATGCCGATGAAAACGACAAGGTCAAGCACATAAAGCAAAGGATCCAAGTTAAGCCCTCCTGAACAGCATAGCCAGCCCCTCCGGCTTGACAATCAGTGTTACTATCAGAATCAAAAAAGCTATGCCGATACGATAAGTTGTAGAAACCCCCAGGGCCATGAGACCCACCACCCCGATATTTTCGGCCAGGCCGATGATAAATGCGGCGGCTATCGCCCCGTAGAAGTTGCCGATGCCGCCGAGTATGGCGACGGCAAAGACCGGTAAAATAATATCCCAGCCCGTCATCGGCCAGATCTGGGTATCGGCGCCGCGAAAGACGCCGGCAACAGCCGCCAGCCCGGCCCCGATAAACCAGGTCACCCAGATTACGCGGTCGACATTAATACCCGAGGCCCGGGCGAGCGCGGGATTGCTGGAACTGGCCCTGATAGCTTTACCCATCTTGGTATACATTAAGAAGAGGTGCATAACAAGGGACAGACCCAGAGCAGAGATGATGAGCCACAGCCAGAGCCCGGTAATTCTTAAAGGCCCCACGTCAAAAGCGGACCAGTGAGTCGTAAAATACAGGGGTTTCCAGGTCCAGGCGGCGCCGACGGAATGCCTTAGTATGAAGCCCAGCGCTATAGAAGCCACCATGAGATGGATGATGCTGCTTCCCCGCCGGGCCAGCGGCTGAAAGATGCCCCGGCAGCATAAAAAGCCCACCAGCCCGCTGGAGATGAAAGCCACGACCAGAGCCATGGGCCACCCTAACCCCAGCTGCTCGGTTACGAAATAGCCGATAAAGGCGCCGATGGTAATCAGTTCAGCATGGGCAAAATTGGGGAACTTGGACAACCCGTAGGTCAAGGTAAGACCTACGGCTCCTATAAGATAAAGACTGCCGGTAACGACCGAGTTAAAGATGACTTGAGCCCAATTTACCGCCATACGACTCCGACTGGTGATTTCTCTTTAGAATAGAGTTTGTATGTTAGTGCTGCCAAAAGTATATCTGATATAGAGGAGGAAATCAAAGATATTATTTAAGTTGATATGCTGTAGCAATACGGGTATAGTGAAGCCGTGTGAAACACAAGGAGGAACGCATGACCGAACACATCGGCATAGTTGCCTGCAGCGCGGAAGGGGCGGCCCTCTGCTATCGCACAATCTGCACGGAGGGGCCGAAACTAATAGGGGGGAGGTATGCTCATCCGGAGGTCACCATGCATACCCATAATTTCAGCGAATATATGCGATACATCGAGGCGGGCGACTGGGAAAACGTAGCCGGTTTGATGTTATCCTCGACGGCCAGGGTAGCCGAAGCGGGAGCGCATTTTGCCATATGCCCCGATAATACGATTCACCAGGCATTCGACCTTGTCATTGAGAAATCACCGATTCCCTGGCTGCACATCGCCGAAGAAGTCGCCGCCGAAGCGAAGCGTCGCGACTATAAGCGTCTGGGAGTGCTGGGCACGCGTTTTTTAATGGAGGGGCCGGTTTACGCCGGGAAGCTTGCCGCTACAGGCATTGAGCACGTGATACCCGGCGTGGAAGAGCGAGAGTATATTAATGAAGTAATTTTCAACGAGTTGGTTTGCGGCCGCTTCACCGAGGATGCCCGGCTTAATTTTAAGCAGATAATCGCCGGGTTAAGGAAACAGGGCTGTGATGCTGTAATTCTCGGCTGTACCGAGATACCCCTGTTGTTAACTCAAGAGAGTTTGCCTTTGCCGCCGCTGGATTCAACGAGGCTGCTGGCAAGAGCCGCCCTGAAGAAGGCGGTGCAGGCGGCTTGATATAATCGGCGGCCAGGTGATAGACTGGGCTGACATGAAGAAGTCCCGCCAGGAAAAAAAAAGTTCCATGACTATCCATGACCTGCCCGTGGCCGATAGACCGCGGGAGAGGTTGCAGAGGCTGGGGGTGGAGGCGTTATCCGCCCAGGAAATCCTGGCACTGATACTGGGGAGGGGAATAGCGGGGGAATCGGTGATGGTAACCGCCCAGAGGCTGCTAAGTCAGTTCGGGGGGCTCAAGGGGATTACGGGGGCTTCGCTAGAGGAACTTGCCACAGTGCGGGGAATCGGTATTGCCAAGGCCTCCCAAATAAAGGCAGCAATGGAGCTGGCCAGCCGGGTAGAGGGTTACTCGGAATCCGCCGGTAAGGTATCGGTAAAGACCCCGGAAGAAGTGGCGGCCCTGGTGCAGGGCAGGCTGAAAGAAAAGAAGAAGGAATATTTCCTGGCCTTACTGCTGGATACCAGGAACCAGCTGATAAAGATAGCGGAAATATCGGTGGGCAGTCTGGACAGCAGTATCGTTCATCCCAGGGAGGTATTCAAAGAGGCGATATCCGCCAGCGCCGCCGCCGTGATTTTCGTGCATAACCATCCCTCCGGTGATACCGAAGCATCCGAGGACGACCTGCGGCTGACCAAGCGGCTGGCGGAGGCAGGGGAGATTGTAGGCATAGATGTCCTCGACCATATAATCATCGGCGGGAAGGACTATAACAGTATGAAAAGAGAAGGACTGTTCTAAATATTCTTCCCGCCGCGATGCTATACCGGAATGAAATCCGGCGATTTATCTACGGGTGTTCTTCCCGCATAATCGGTTTCGATTCGTCTTCCGGCTTGCGTACGTACTGGGCGGTCAGGGCGATATCCATGAAGACAATGGGCTTGCGGATTTCCCTGAACTCCAGCGGGGTGTGGACCATGCCGGCCGGGACGTATACGAAGCAGGTCTCGGTAAGGACCAGTTTTTCCTGCTCTCCCTCCGGACCCAGGTAGAGCCATACTTCGGCATCGAACTCATTGACTTTAGTGGCATCGGCGTTCTGGAAAGCGAGAAACTGGTCGAAATCGTGGGTATGCGGGTCGTTTATCATCAGGAACGGCTCGGTGACGCAGAACCAGTCCATCCTGTAGCCGGAATCCCATTCCCTGCCCCAGATGTGAAATGAGGGGGCGGTAAGCTGGGGGTACAGCTTGGTGAAATCTCCTACCGGTTTACTTTTATAGTACTTGGCATACTTCTCTGAAATCATTTGCCTTCTCCTTGAATAATAATTACTCGTTATTGATTATACGTTGAAGATTGCCCTTAATTCAAATATATCCAATAATAATGTGAGCTATGCACCCCGCCGAATTGAGTGCATAGCTCACTATAAGAAAGGAGGTCACACAGGCCTGAATTCTCCCTGTGCGCCGGAACAGGGCAGGATAGCAGACAGGAAACTAAATTATGCCGGCTGCTTCTTTTTCTATTTTCTGCTGTTGCTTCTGGCTTATCTCGATGCCCAGCATTTTTAACCTTGTTACCACGTCTTTAGATTTGGTCCGGTTCTTTTTTATAAAGTCGGAAATAGCCTCCCTGCCGAATACGGTAAGCTGATAACCGGTGGCCCGATGGCCTTTTAGATAGCCCCGGTTCACCAGTGAATTATAGAGATAACCGATGTATTCACCGGTAATGTCCATGGGCCGGGTCAGCAATTTATTACCCGTTTTAGTATTTACCACCGTAGCCATAAGTATTATCATCTCGCTGGGCAACATTTGATACTCCCCCCTTAAAATAGTCTATAGTCAATTAAATAGCACAAATTGTGACAAATGTCAATTATTTGTACAGATATATGCAGATAAATAGCTGGAGATATTATTATAGAATCCGGGCTAGGTGAGGTCTTTTAGAAATTTCTTGGAAAAGTGATGGGCCAGCGACAGCACCAGGCTGCTGGTGATAACGGCGATTATCACGCCGGGAGAAAAGCCGGTGATGGCTACTCCCAGCGCGGTACCGCTGGCGGGCGGGTGCTC